>ULSO01007385.1_pt1 | contig 10926 bp, 9 predicted proteins | sample 1956701 | NCBI WGS metagenome assembly ULSO01 (sample SAMEA4835708, study PRJEB28245) | human gut metagenome | biome: gut microbiome; material: fecal sample | place: Denmark | collected 2008 | reverse complement strand
ATTAAAAAAATATTCTTTTTTTATTTTTACCTTTTTTTAGTATGGACATATTTTCTTTTTTATGCAATGATTATGCTATCCGAACAATTATCATAAAAAGCGAGGTGATATAATAATGAAGAAACGATTTACAAAAAAGCAACTGGATGTTATGAAGGTTCTGTGGGAAAGCGCTACGCCAATGATTGCATCCGATATTGTCAGGAAAGACGATGCATTGAATATCAATACCGTACAGGCATGTCTCCGCTCACTGATTGCGAACCATTCTATTAAAGTGGCAGATATCGTCTACAGCGGTACGGTGCTTACCAGAAGCTATGCGCCAGTCATTTCCCGTGATGAGTATTTTGGCAATACTTGTACAGATATACTCGGAGACGGGCAGAAATCTGCGTTAATTGCTTCATTGATCGATACTGAAACAGACCTGGATGAATTAGAGCATCTGGAAGAGATGATAGCCCAGCGCAAACACATTCTTATCAACGGAGGAAATTAAATATGGCGCTTTCATTTGGACCTTTTTTTACTTGCTTTATTGTAACGCTTTTTCTCACGGTGTACCTGCATATCATCATGCACCACACATCCGTTTTCCACAAACGCACGATACAATTTTCGTTAATCGGTATACTTGTTATTTTAATCCGCATGAGTATACCTTTCAATTTTCCTTTTACCTATTCGTTTCAGTCTTATCAGGTCCTGCCAAGGATATTAGACTTTACAACACAAAATATTGCTGGCTGCCGTCTACGGGTGGATACGCTGATATTTTCAATCTGGTTTACGGTCGCTTTTATCCTGCTGTTGCGGCTCCTGGTTCAGTATATACGGCTGCACCATGCGCTCTCTGCATTTTTTGTTGAAAAAGAAGGCGCATATGCATATCTGTACGAGTTTTTACAGGAATACCTTGCCAAACCGATACGGATTGCCCTTATCCCGGAGCCAATCTCTCCGGCCATCACTGGATTATTACATCCGATTTTGATAATGCCCGATGGGCAAAGCTTTTCCGAAACGGAGCTTAAGTACATCTGCCTGCATGAGATTGCGCACTATAAAGAGCATCACCTATGGCTTGGATTTCTGATGGAAATTATCTGCCGCATACACTGGTGGAATCCTTTTGTACAGCATTTAAAAAAAGAATTTATGCTCTTTCTGGAGCTTTCCAACGACTTTTTCCTGATACAATCCAACCCGAAATTCAGTGTCACCGATTACGCTGAACTGATTGTAAAAACCGCAAAAAGAATACAAAGCGCCAGGCTCGCAGAGCCCAGCCGCATGATGCACTTTGCCGTAAATGATACCTCTGTACTAAGTACACGAATCTACTTTATCTTAAATAATCAGGAAAATACTTCCCGTTTTAAGCGTGTACACGGGTATCTGTGCCATACGGCCATATTTGCTGTGGTCATATTCTCTGTTTTCTGCGTCCCTGAACCTAATTTTCGGGAGCTGTATCCGGTGACAGACGGCGCAGTAGAGCTCCGTGAAGATAACGCTTATATCATTGATCACGGAACCAAACAATATACCATTTATTACGAAGGAAGGTTCTTTGCCGACATCGACCACCTCTCTGAAGACTTAAAAAGATTGCCACGCTACAAGGAAGGGGAACCAATTCATGAAAACGACTAAAACACTATTTATCACTTTAATCTGCAGCTTTATTTTTAGTCTGACAACGCCATCATCTATAGCTTTTGCTAATCATACGCTTATTACTTCAAATGTTTATGCTGCTTCGACGGATGCTACGCCTCCAGAAATCAGTCCGGCTTCGCACACTATTGTTTGGAAATATAAAACCTTAAATGGCGTCTTGTATAAATGTAGATATAATCAAACAACAAGGAAATGGATTGGCAAATGGATTAAAGCTTAATTTTTCTAATATAAGGAAAAGACATGTGAATAATCACCAGATGATGAGAGAAATAATGGAAAACTGCATTTTAAAGATTATTTTATTGTCATTGACATCTCAACTCCCCTGCTCCCATTTTAAGTAGCAGGGGAGTTTTCTATAATCGCTGCTTGTCTCTACACGTTCTTATCTGACGCTTATGTTATAGCGATAAATGTTTTATCCCGTGTTTTTATAGGTTTCTCTCTCTGTATGAATCAAAATAGTATCCCGTGTTTTTTGTGATAAGGTTAAATTTATAACCTGTTTATACGGAATTCAAGATAAGGTATTTATCGCTATAAGGGGCTGTCGCACTAAGCAATTAGTGCGCAGCCTCTTTTCGATGAAAAAATACAGCCGGGCTTCGAAAAGTCCGGCTGTTGGTGTAAAATATAAGTATGCGAAAACCTATATTTTTACATAAGAATTATACTTTGAATGAAGGAGGATATCAACTAAAACTTCCTTTAAATTTGGAAACAATCATTCCGGAAGATGATTCTGTGCGATTACTAAGTCAGTTTGTGGAGGGAATGGATTTGACTGACCTGTATTCTACCTATGAAAGAATAAATTCAGTATCGCCAAAAACACTTCTGAAGATTGTACTTTACTCTTACATGAACGGGGACTATTCTTCTCGTTCTATGGAACTGAATTGCAAAAGAGATATCAATTTCATGTTTCTTTTGGAAGGTATCCCAGCCCCAGATCGTGAACAATTTGTATGAACCGTCTACCTGTTCTTTGCTCATAACAGAATTAAATGGAATTGCGTAATCATCATCCTCCATTCGATCACTTTCAGTTTTAATCTCTATATATGATTCATTTGGAATCTGTTGCATGATTGTGATTGTATTATTTTGAAAATCAACATGATCATAATTGAGCCCTCGAACCTCACCTATACGTAATCCGGCAAATAGACATAAAAGTATTTCAAGGTAAATTGCATCACTTTTTTTGGCTATTTCTAACAGCTTGCATATATCTTCTTTTTCATAAGCAATATATTTCGGTGGAATCCTTGGAAAAGTTATAATACTTTCAAACGAAAATTTAATATCTAAAAGTTCTTCCGCTTCTGCCGTTTTCAGAATCGTGCACAGAATTTTCCTGCTTACGATTCCAGCTGTCCGATATGGAAGTTTTGCACATCTTTGTAAAATATCATTTATGTATTCTGGTGTCAGATTGATTAATAAATGATCCTCTTCAATAGATGGCAGGATTACCCGTTGAATTGCCCAATCCGTAGTTTGAAGATAAGAAGGGCTCGTTGTATATTGTTTGAAAATATCAACATACCAATGTTCTATATAAGAAGACAATGTGTATTTTACGCCCGTTATGCTTTTAATATTTTCCATATCCATAGCAAATTGATGCATTGCCTTATGATAAGCAATTTCTGCGTCTTCTTTTGTTTTATATCCTGTTAATTCAGGATATTCTATTTGAAGCAAACTTTTATTCACCACCTTTACGATAATACTCCAGGTATTAGAAACTGAATCATATATAATATTAGTTTCTTTCATTGAATTTTCCTCCTTTTTTAAAGGAAATTTCAATAAATAACTATTGCAAAAATTCAAATTTAACCAATTTATTATATTCAAGATTTTCTTTATAATCAAATATATTAATTGTATGCTTCCAGCCATTGGTTAATGTACGTGTTTCTTACCTTATATTAATAGTATGTAAGAAAAGGTACGATACTTGATAAAATATATCTTCTGGAATTACTGTTTCCTTCAAAGCATCCTACACAATTGAAAAACAGAAGTAAACGTAGATATATCTAATACGTTTACTTCTGTTTTTTATAATTCTTTCATCTTCCCAAGGATCTCCTGATAAAATGCATCCTGATTTCCGCTATTCTTCAAATCCTCTAGTATTACACCATCTTTCAACAGAATTAACCGACTGCAATAGCTTGCCATTTGCGGGTCATGTGTTACCATGACAATCGTCTTCCCGAATTCCTGATTAATGTAGGACAATGTATGGATAACCTGTTTGGATGAATTAGAATCAAGGTTCCCGGTCGGCTCATCTGCAAGTATCAATTCTGGATTTTCTGCCATTGCTCTGCAAATCGCCGTTCTCTGTTTCTCACCTCCAGACAGTTCGTAAGGTTTTTTATCTAACAGCTTGTAAATTCCAAGTTTTTCTGCCATAGTTTCTGCAGTTTTAGAACTTTCCACAGGATCATCTTCATTTAATATCAATGGCATCATAATATTTTCACGAACAGTTAAGCTATTCATCAAGTAAAAATCCTGAAAAACAAACGCCAGTTGCGTCCGGCGTATTTCTGCCAGATGATCTCCATAAATTTCTGTTGTATCTTCGCCGTTATAGAGCACTTTTCCGCCATTTGGCTTATTAAGCATTCCGATAGTTTTCAAAAGTGTGGTTTTCCCACATCCGGAACTTCCCATAATACCAATAAATTCCCCTCGTTTTACCTGAAATGAAATTCCTCTTAGCACAGAATAAACCTTTGTCTCTCCGTCCGGCATGACTGTTGAATAGCTTCTTTCCAGATTATCAATTTCTAATATATTTTCTTTATTCATCCTTATTTCTCCTCTCACTGTGCTTAAATGAACGCCATGCTGCAATTCTTACGATTATCATGATAATAGCGGTCATACCTATAATCATTACTGCCGCTTCTGCCAGATAAATCTTTGTCCAATATACCGGCATTTTCTTATATAATATTTTCACCAATATCATTACTGCCGCTATAAACATTCCGGTTATCAAGGCAACTTTGGATGTCATGGTTATTTCTTTATAAATATTTTTTCTTCGCTTTTTCTCTGGCATTCCTGTGCGGTAATAGAATAAATACTTCCATTCCAGTGCTTCGTAATCACTGGATATTTTCTCTAGTAAGATAAAGATTATGCTGATAAATAATACAAGCATATCAATCAACATCGCACTTACATTTAACATTCGGTTTTCCTGATTTTCTATTGTGCACGGTTTTTTATCATAAATCAGATTTCCGTCATGATAATCAAAGAAATTAATCTGTGAATGTTTTGCTGCATAATTAGCTATTTTATTTACAACAGCATCATAATTCTGTGCTACGTTCATTAATACTGTAAGGTTTGACCCTTTGGCTTTTTGACTAATCTTATCATATTCATGATCCGAAAATACAATTATATCTTCAAACACATCCGTATTCATATTGCTGGTATTCAAAACCCTTGTTTTAAAATTCCCGGTAATGATTCTTCTGTCGTTTCCCTTAATTGTATATTTTCTTGTAAATTTATTACCTGGTAATGTTCTCGCAGTATAAATCCAGATATCTGCAGTAGCGCATCCGGTGTATAATCTTGGTTTCAGCTTTCCGAAATCCAGACCAATTGTTCCATATTCGCTTCGGTCCCATTGGTATACAACGTATATTTCATCATTTTTTAAATGAACCTGCTTTCCTGTAAGGCGTTTATATTCTGTTGCAGAAATTCCAGTATGTTCTGCACAGTTTCCTGAAGTCACTCTGATAGATGGAATGAATTCTGTCTGAACATTATACTTTTCTTTTAACTTTTCGATAAATGCTTTATCTTTTGTATTGGCACCCCAGACTATGTCATACGGATAATTTTCCGGCTGCCTTACAGGAAGATTGTCTACCAATACAATATTAAATCCAAACAGAATAACAATCAGAAAAGCACTGACAATATAACTGATATTGGCATGACTGAAAAACTGATCATACCAGTTATCGAGCCAAAGGATTTTTTTATAATATTTATTCTTTTGTTTCCTTAATTTTTCAAGATATAATCTACAGCCAAATAAAGTAAAAATAACTGCCGTTATGATTCCCAGAGCTGTCGGAATCGTATATCCGATTTGTCCCCAATATGTAACAATAGAAACTAATGTAAGAATAAATACTGCAACTCCTATAAGATAAAATAGCAGTGTATTCTTACTTGCTCTGTTATGATTACTTCCTCCCGATACTATATGGTCAATTCCGATACAGGCAATATACTGATCACAAAAGGCGAAGCCGATTCCAAACATGATTACGCTGATAATTAGTGTGAGAATTAACGGTGATATTCCCAAATATATGTTGCTTACATAATTTTGAAAAATATTTTCCAGTATCTTTTTTACGATCATTGCTTCCAATATTCCAAGAATCACCCCTCCTGCAATTGATCCTAAAATGATTCCGAGATATTCACAGCCAATATACATATATCTGTGTTTCTTTTTGATTCCCAGTATATTAAGCATTGCATAATCGCCGGATCGTTTACGAATATAGCCGAATATAATTAAAATCATGAGAAAGATCAGTAACACATACGGCAAAATAAAATTCTTTTCAACTTCCATTACTAATTCTGTCATAGTTGCCCGTCGTCCCGTTGATATATAAACAAGACTGCTGCCAACAGACGTAGAAAAAAATACGACCGATATACAGAAGATTCCACTTAAAATAACTCTTATGTAATCCTTTTTTCTTTCGCCCAGTAGTTTAAAAAATATTTTTTTCAACATACTTTTCATCTCCCTTATCCTTATCAGTTATTATAGATAGAAATCATAAATATCAGATGATCTTCATATACCTTATATTCGAAGATTCCATCATACTTTTTTACAATATCCTGTATATTCTTCATTCCATATCCATGAAGTCCAGTATCTTTTTTATTTGAAACGAATTCTTTTTGAATTTGCTTCGGCATTTCCTCTAATGCATTTGCAATTTCAATATATAACAATAGATTTTTCTTTTTTATCTTAATCTTTATCCAACGCTCTTTATCATTGATTTTCTCACAGGCTTCCAACGCATTATCCAATAGATTCCCAAAAAGGGATATGATTTCCCGGTCTGTAAAAGGGAGTGTCGAAAAGACTTCTGTATCAATCTGCATAACGGTATTTTGATTCTGTGCATCCTTTTCCTTTTGGTTTAAGATCATATCCAGCATATGATTTCCAGTCCAGACATGAAAATTATATTCCAGCATATCATCACTAAGTTCATTCAGATATTCATGCAATCCGGGCCAGTTCTGCTCTTGATCATAGTTCTTGAGCGCCAGAATATGGTTCTTCATATCATGAACCACTTTTCGGCTTTTTAACATTTCTTGATAGCGTTCTTCCAAAATCTTGACTTTCGTTTGTAATGTATGCTTTTCCTGTTCCTCTAATTGAGATATTAATATCTGATGTTCTGCTTCCCATGTATCCAGCATTGCATCGATTAGAATCCATAGACCGATAAAAACCAACAATACACATATATATATTTCTACATATATAGGAATCAAAGAATCATCTATAGGATCTACATAAGCGAATTTCTCAAAAAACCTCGAAAAAATAGCTAAATATATAATCCAAAAAAATCCACGATAATCACTTGACTGTTCATTTTTTAATATGTGATATATTCGTGTTAATTCAGTCAATTGAAAAAGTGCAATTAGAATAATGATAACTAAGAAAACAAATGCTGTCATTTTTGTATAGTTCCAGGATTCTCTTAATGATGGCAATATCGTTTCATTATACATTCGGACATAGTCATTCATTTTCAACACATTATACAAATATCCGTATATTGTATAATGCTGTACCCATGGGAAAAGGAGGTATATTTGCAAAGCTACTCCTATTATAAAGTCTGTTTTTCTTTTTCTTGACCAGTCTTTCATTTTGTTTGTCTCCGTATTAATTTCTTGGCTTATTATAGCATGCCTTTTCTTCCTTGGGGTGATAGTGGCCATGAATACCCGGTTTTCTGACCATGAATTTTCCCTAAATACCCTTATAACAATCATATCTACAGAACTTGCTACCGGTAGTTTCTTCCGAATGCATGGTGATAGAAATAATTTTTATCTGATCGCTTTTATTTTTTTGGAGTATCAGCAAAAAGTCAGGAAGATTAAATATAATCAACCTGACTTTTTTATCAAAGGTTATGATCCGTTTCATTACAGTACCCTTTCGCCCCGGAACAATCACATATTCCATGAACAAAAACGGTATAAATGGAGCGATACAATCTACGCCCGTTATCAGCTGTATTTTTCTCTTTTTTCCTGCTGGGCAAAACCTCTCGAATTGCTTTCATGCAATTTGGTCAAAAAGAAAATCTCTCGTAATTTCGGCAAAATTTAAAACATGATGGAATTTACTTTTTCAAGTCAGCAATGTCAATTTTTTGTGAATCTTTTACAGCTCTTTCATCTTTCTGAGAATCTCCTGATAAAACGCCTCCTGATCCCCACTATTCTTTAAATCCTCCAATATCACTCCATCTTTCAATAGAATCAACCGGCTACAATAGCTTGCCATCTGCAGATCATGTGTGACCATGATGATTGTCTTTCCTATATCATTCATTTGTTTTTCAAGATATCTTTTTGTGCTTTCATAATCTTATCGCAGAAAACATCCTGTTTTTCTTTTTTCCTTAATTCAACTTCAATATTCCCATCCTTTACAAAGATCACCCTGTCACAAAAGCTTGCAACATATGCATCATGCGTTACCAAAACAACAGCCTTTTTCAAATCTTTATTGATCATCTGCAGGTATTCCATTACTGTTTCTGATGAAGCAGAATCCAGATTTCCGGTCGGTTCATCGGCAAGGATCAGATCTGAATGATTCATCAACGCCCGGCAGATCGCTGCCCTTTGTTTTTCGCCTCCTGATAATTCAAAGATCTTTTTATCCAGCAAAGCTCGAACGCCCATAATATCGGCCAGTTTTTCTGCTTCCGTTATACTCTCTTCTACTGGACTGTGATCCAGAATCTTCGGCAGCATGATATTTTCTCTTACCGATAAACTGTCCATAAGATAGTAATCCTGATATATGAATCCAATTTCACGGCGTCTGATCATGGCAAGCCTGTCCCCTCTTAACGAATTACTGTCTTCACCTTTAAAAAAGACTTTTCCTTCCGTCGGCCGGTCCAGCAGTCCTAATAATTTTAAGAGTGTTGTTTTCCCTGATCCAGATTTTCCCATAATGGCTATGAATTCCTGATTATTAATGGTCAGATTGATTCCTTTTAATACATCTATTTTCGTTTCATTAACAAGATATGATCTCTTTAACCCTTCTGTCCGCAGTATTTCTGTATTATTTGTCATGATTTTCTACCCCCTTCTTGCCTTTCGATTCATAATCCAAAAATATATTCCATTTATTACGATCCACACTGCTATAACCACTGCTTCCTGTAATTCACAGATTTTCCGGATATCATCTGGATACATTCTCGCAGTCATGGTATTTCGCATAAATAATATGGTTGAAATGATAAGAATAATTGTCGGGACAATCCAATATATGTACCATTCTCTTTTATTCATTTTCTTCCGTTCTTTTCGGTCCATTCCCATGGATACCAGGAATTTCTCACGTTCTGCTTTTTCTTTTTTCTCCATTTCGTTCATGGCATATAGCATGATCCAATTCAATATGCTTAATGTAATGATAATATATACACAGATCATTGACTTAACGGCTCTTTCGGTTTTCATATCCGTAATTGCTGTTTTTGATAAATAATGAAATTTTACCGTAGAATCATAATTGCCGATATATTTATGTCTCTCTTCTTTTGACTCCAATTCTTTATCGATTTGATCTATGTACTTTTTATCTGTCTGGATGAATACCAGTTTTGTTGGTCCTTCAATAATATAAGGTTCTCCATCATCACCATACATTGCCTTATACCGTTCCAATTTAAAACCAGTCAAAGCTTCTATATCCTTCCATTCATTTTGAGCTTTTTTGAAATATTCATCGGAAAAAACGATCAGATTTTCACATTTTGGTGTACTGTAACACCCTGTAAGACTGGAGATCTCCTCTCCGGCAACTATTTTCTTATCGTATGTTGTCTCATGATCAGCATAATCACAATATTCACAAGGGAGTCCGATATGTAAAGTCGGTGTCTTTTTGTTATAGTACCAGTCGACCGGCTGAGCCTTTGTTGCCCGGTCCTGTTGATGGACAACATATACTTTCTTTCCATTTTTATCCAGATTTAAGGATTTCTTTTTATACGATGGATCTACAGCTTTTTTTAACTTGTAATAAGTAGACTCCGAGATACCAATCTGTTGTCCCTGGATAATAATTTCCCCTCGTCCCTCTAAATGTTCCGTCTTATCTGCGTTTGCAACTCTTACCATCGGATATTCAGTTAATGTAGCATGATACTTTTCTTTTATTTTTTCAAAAAGCTTATCGTCTGATTTATCTGCAACACACATAAAATCATACGGATATAAACTTTCTGCTTTTTCGGCATTTATTGTACTGATAAATTGTATTCCGAAATAAAAGCAGCTTAAAAAACTCATCAGTGAAAAGAATAAAATATATCTGCTCACGGTATTCATACGGTAATAAAACCGATAATTCATCAAAAGATTCTTATAATATTTTTTCTGCTTTTTGTGCTTTATACGTTCTAAAAAAATAGAAAATATATTTCTTAAGCTTAAATACAATCCGGCAAAGAAAGCGATGATCAGATATGCACTCTCATAATGGTATATTTTAGAATATGCATAAACGGAATAAATACAAAGTATGATTCCGATCATTATTTTAGGAACTCTGAATTTTCCTTCCAGCTTTTCTATTCTTGCTGTCTCATTCATATTTGTAATGATCAGAAAATCGGATTGCAATTCTTTTACCAGCAAGAAACTGAGTCCATATATAAATAAAATAAGAATACAAATGAACGGATATGTAAAGAAAGCCACCCTTCCTAATTTAAAATTTATATGCAAAGCACGAACCATAAGGATCTTTAATCCCTCGGTCAATATTTTCCCAACGAAAAATCCTGCTATGATGGATACCAAATACGAAACTGCTGCCTCATATAAAACCATCGTTTTTAAATCTTTCTTTGATATTCCCAT
>ULSO01052216.1_pt1 | contig 11000 bp, 5 predicted proteins | sample 1956701 | NCBI WGS metagenome assembly ULSO01 (sample SAMEA4835708, study PRJEB28245) | human gut metagenome | biome: gut microbiome; material: fecal sample | place: Denmark | collected 2008 | reverse complement strand
TCTGGTCTATCCGTATCTGCCGGGTCTTCCGGGTGTGTTTTTGTTCTCCCTGGTGATGATCTCCCTGATGTACTGCTGTACACCCGGTACCTGGGTCCACCCCATCTTCTCCACAGCCTTTGCCCTGACCATGGCAACCCTGACTGTACGGGAGACCGAGGCCATCTGGCTGCGGCTTTTGTACCTGGCCATGGCGGTGGCTCTGGTGCTGGTGGTCAACCGCTTTCTGCTGCCCAACCGCCGCGGGCCCCAGTTCCGCCGGAACCTGCAGGAACTCTACCAGCTCCAGTCCACCTATTGGGGGGTCATCCGGCGCAGCCTGCGCCAGCCGGTGGATCCTGCACTGTTCAGCGAACTTCTCTCCCAGTTCCATATGGTCTATCACGAAGCCGCCCAGTATATCGATCAGCTTCCGCCGGAACAGGCCGCCTTTTACCGGCCCCGGCTGGTGGTGCTTTGGAACATGTTCTCTGAACTGGAGCAGGCGGAGAGCCTCATCCAAACCGGGGCAGTCACCCCCGCAGAGGTTCCCCCATTGGACAACCTGGCAGCAGCACTGGAAACGCGTATCTGCTCTTTGCGGGATCTGGAAGCACTGCGCCCGGAAGGACTTCCCCAGGACGAGCTTTATTACGTGCTGAACCGCTATCTGGAAAATGCCCGGGCACTGTGTCCCATCCAGCCAGCTGCCCCGGCCCCCTGAATCTCCTCCGATACAACCAGACCCCCTCCGGAAATCCGAAGGGGGTCTGCTTTTTTGTCAGAATTTCATGTTTTCCGGTAAGATCCGGTCTTTCTCCGTCACCGGGCGAATGGGACGGCAGGGAGTGCCCGCCGCCACCACACCGGCAGGGATGTCCCGGGTAACGACGCTGCCGGCCCCGATGACCGTCCCCTTGCCGATGGTCACACCGCCGCAGATCACGGCGTTGGCCCCGATCCACACATCCTCTTCCAGGGTAATGGGCTGGGAGGTGCTGATCCCCTCCGAGCGCTGATGGGGGTCAATGGAGTGTCCGGCGCAGCTCAGGCACACGCCGGGGGCGATAAAGGCCCCGGCTCCGATGTGGACAGGGGAAGTGTCCAGAATCACGCAGTTATAGTTGATGACCGCCAGGCCGTGGGTGTGGATATTGAAGCCGTAATCGCAGTGAAAGGAGGGTTCGATAAAGGTCAGCGGATGGCAGGTCCCCAGCAGTTCTTGCAGGATGGCCGCCCGCCGCTCCCCCTGGTCCGGGGCAGTCTGGTTATATTCCCAGCACAGTTTTTGAGCCCTTGCCTTCCACTCCGGCGGGATATTGCGGTTTTGCCCCGCATAGCCCTCAGAACACTTCAAAATTTCCAGAAGTTCCATGGTCTCTCCTTCCTGTTGTCAGGGTGCCGTGTCTGTCTGCCGTCAGGTGGACGACAGACGGGGGCGGTGATAGCTGCCCCGGTGGGTCCTGCGCTCCGGAGCCTCTGCAGGCTCCAGCTTCTCCTGTTCTGCGGTCTGGTTCATAATCAGCATCTGCAGTCGGTTTTCCACATTGGCGTAGCTGGTGTCCGGATCCAGGTCCAGCGGCAGGATCTGCACGCCGGGATAGAGCTCCTTGAGCCGCTTGGTGACGCCCCGGCCGCACACGTGGTTGGGCAGGCATCCAAAGGGCTGCAGGATGATAAAAGAGCGAGCCCCCTCAGCAGCGTAGTGGGCAATCTCTCCGGCCATGAGCCAGCCCTCGCCGCAGGTGAGGGTCTTGGGGATGATGCTGCTCACCCCAGCGTAAAGGTCCTGAGGCCGGGGTGCCTTGTGATACAGGGGATGGGCCGCAGCAATGCGCTCCAGATAGCGCTGGATCCCCTCCACAGCGGCGTCCAGGGCAAAGGAGTAGGGGGCCAGATGGGCACCGAAATCCCGGATCTCACTGTTGGCCGCCTGGAAGTCCTTGCGGAACTGGTATGTGATCCGGGGCAGAATGGTCTCCATGCCGTTTTTCTCCAGGTACTCCTCCACGTGGAAGTTGGTGCCGGGATGGAAGTTCACCAGCAGCTCGCCGGTAACCAGCACCCGGGGCTTACGGTGAGAGCGATCATAGTGGAGGCCGCAGAAGGCATCGATGGACCGGCGGAAGGCTGCGATCATCTGTCCCAGTCCTTTCTTGGAACCCTGGGCGATATCCGCCACGCAATCGTCAAACACCCGGTTGGTCTCCCCCGCTATCGTCTCGTACGGGCGGATCTTCCGGCAGAGCTCCTCCAGAATATCCAGCATGGAAAACGCCCACGCCGCCAGCAGTACCGACCGTGCTCCCAGCATGGACACACCTGGGTGGATGCCCTTGGTGTCCCCGGGATCCGTGGTCAGGATAGGCACCGCTTCAAAGCCCGCGCTGTCCAGCGCCTTGCGGAGGATGGCCGTGTAGTTGGCCATCCGGCAGTCGCAGCTGAGCTTGGCCATGCCCACAGCCACAGTGCCCTCCGGGTAGTTGCCCTTTTGCAGGGCGTCGATGAGCTCACCGATCACCATTTGGCAGGGGAAGCAGATATCGTTGTGGGTGTACTTCTTCCCCACCCGGATCTGCTCCGGACCGCCCACCGGCAGAGCCTGGGCCCGGATCCCCTCCCGATCCAGCAAAGCCGTCAGAAGGGTGGATACCGGCGCGGAGATATTGGGTACCAGCACCGTGCGCAGCTTTTTGTCCTCTTTCCGGTACTTGGCAGGATAGGGCTCCGGCAGGCAGCCGGGCTCTGCGGCCCGCTCCGCCTGAGCGGCCCGGCGCAGCTCCACCGTCTCAATAAAGGACTGCACCCGGATCCCCAGGGAGCCGGCGGCTTCGCTCTCGTCCACCTTCAAAATCAGAGGAGGCTTCCCGCTGCCCTCGCCCAGCAGGCGGATGATCTCATCGGACAAAATGGCGTCGTGACCGCAGCCGAAACTGACGATCTGCACATATTCCAAGGAGGGATGGGCCGCCGTCACCATAGCGCCGGAGAGCATCCGGGCGTGGAAATCGTTGGTGATCTCCACCCGGGACTGGTGCAGGTCTGCCCGGTCCAGTCCCGGCAGGCTGTCCACCGTCAAAACCGGGATGCCCCGGCGGGTGAACATCCGGGCAAGATCGTGGTTGATGAGAGGATCCGTGTGATAGGGCCGTCCGGCCAGTACCACGGCAAAGGTGCCCGCCTGCTCCGTCTGGGCGATGATTTTCTCTCCCTCTTCCGCCAGCTGACGGCGGAAGGAAGCAATGGCCGTTGCCGCCTGACGGTAAGCCTGCTGGGCCTGGCGCTGTGTGGCGCCGCAGTGTTCCACGGCATACTGACAGATCTGCCGCTGGCGGTCTTTCTCCGTAAACCAGTGGAACACCGGGGTTTCAAAGCGCACGGGGAAATGTTGCTCCGGCGCCTGGAAGTTGCGCACCACCATGGAATAGCCCATGATGACCGGGCAGACATAGGGGCTCTTCTCTCTCTTGTTTTCCGTGGGCATATGAAGGATATAGGGCAGGAAGATCCGGTTTACTCCCTGGTGGGCCAGATCCAGCACATGGCCGTGAACCAGCTTGGCCGGGAAGCAGATGGTGTCCGACGCCACATACTGCAGTCCGCTCTCATATTGTTTCCGGCTGCTGGGATGAGAGTAGCGGACCGTATAACCCAGGGCCCGGAAGAAGGTACTCCAGAAAGGCATGCTGTCCCAAAACTCCAGCACCCGGGGCAGCCCCACTGTCTCCCCCTGCTCCTCCCGCACGGGAGAGACGGGATACGTCTTGAAGAGCATCTGCTGACGCAGGCGCATCAGATCGGGGACTTCGGCTTTCTTCTCCGCTGCCGCGCTCTGGCCCTCCGTCACCACGGCGCCCCGGTCACACCGGTTGCCGGTGACAAAGCAGCCTCCATCGGGAAAGCGGAGGATGGTGCGGCTGCAGTGGTTGGCGCAGTGGGGGCACACCACGCCGCTCTCCCGGGTGTATGTAAACTGCTCCACGGCGTCAAAGCCGATGAAAGCGGAGCAGCGGCCGTTGGCGTAACCGTGGGCCTCCACCTCCTGCTTCACCGCCAGGGCCGCACCCAGGGCTCCCATCTCACCGGGATATGGAGCCAGGGTCACCTCCCGGCCCAGGTACTCCTCCAGGGCCCGGAGAACAGCGAAGTTGCGGAAAGTGCCTCCCTGGACAACCACTTTGTCACCCAGCTGGTCGACATTGGCGATCCGCACCACTTTGGTAAAGACATTTTCAATGATGGAACGGCAAAGGCCCGCCATCAGATCGTCCGGCTGCTTGCCGTTGCGCTGTTCATTGATGATGGTGCTGTTCATAAACACCGTGCACCGGCTGCCCAGGGCTGCGGGAGCCTGGGAGCGGAAGGCGGCATCCGCCACCTGATCCACGGGCATGCCCAGCGTGGCAGCAAAGTTTTCCAGGAAAGACCCGCAGCCGGAGGAGCAGGCCTCGTTGAGCATGATATTGGTGACCACACCGTCCTTGAGCCAAATGGCCTTCATGTCCTGGCCGCCGATATCCAGCAGGAAAGTGGCGTTCGGGAAGAAGCGGCGGCAGCCTCGGGCATGAGCCACCGTCTCCACGGTGTGGTAGTCGGCGTGGAAGGCCGCGGAGAGCATCTGCTCGCCATAGCCGGTGGTGCCCAGCCCCAGCACCTCCAGCCGAATCCCCAGCTTCCGGTATTTCTCCGCCAGGGCCAGCAGTCCCTGGCGCACCACCCGCAGGGGTTCACCCTGGTTGTTGGCATAGAAAGTATCCGTCACCTGCTCGTCCTCGTCCATAAAGACAAATTTGGAGGTTGTGGATCCGGAGTCGATACCCAGGTACCCCCGCAGTACCGTTCGGCCGGTGGCATCCACCGGCTTTTTCAGTTCCGCCTGATGCCGGCGGAGGAAGGCATCCCGCTCCGCGTTATTGGTAAAGTAAGGTTTCCCTGTGTCTGCGGCGTTTTCCGGCTGGGCAGGGGCACGATCCAGCCGATCCAGGGCCTGGGCCAAAGTCATGGCATCCTGCTGACCGGGGAAAAGCTCATCCACGGCAATGGCGGTGCCCCGGGCCACAATGGTCTCCGGGTGTTCCGGACGGACAATGTCCGCCTCCCCAAGGCCCAGCCGCTGGGCAAACACCCGCACCAATGTGGGGTTGAAGGTGAGAGGACCGCCTTCAAAAATGATGGGGGCCGTCAGCTCCAGTCCCTGGGAGAGTCCGCCGATGGTCTGTTTGGCGATAGCGTGGAAGGTGGACAGGGCAATGTCCGCCCGCTCCGCCCCCTGGATCAGCAAGGGCTGGATATCCGTCTTGGCGAACACTCCGCACCGGCCGGAGATGCTGTAAACCGTCTTTCCCTGAGCCGCCAACTGTTCAAATTCATCCGCCGGAACATTCAGCAGCGCGGCGATCTCGTCAATAAAAGCGCCGGTGCCCCCGGCACAGCTGCCGTTCATCCGCATGTCCGAGGTCTGCAGCCGGCCGGAATCCTCGTCATAGTGGAAGAAGATCACCTTGGCGTCCTGGCCGCCCAGCTCCACTGCGGTACGCACGTGGGGATACAGCGCCCGGACTGCCGCCGCATTGGCCACCACCTCCTGGACGTAGTGAGCTCCCAGGGTAGATGCGATGGGCCGGCCTCCAGAGCCGCACACGCCGATCCGGAAACGGGCACTGGGAAACCGCCCGGCTGCTTCCGTAAGAAGCTGCCGGACGGTTTCCGCCTGGTGGGCATTATGTCTCTGGTAACGGGTAAACAATACGCCGTTGGTGGTTGGATCCAGAACCACCGCTTTCACAGTGGTAGATCCCACATCCACGCCCAGACGCAAGAGATTGGAACCTGTATCTGTCATATATGTATACGCTCCTCCTAGGGAGCCCCTGTGCCTACACTCCATATGGATCGGATAGCCCGAGACTCCCCATAACTGTCGATTCAAAATTATTGTAACATGTTTTCCTACAATCCGCATGTATATTTTTTGTGAAGATTCTTTCTTTTTACTTATGTTTTTGACTGAAATTCCAAGATATATTTCGGTTTTCTTCCGTCAAAATGATGTTTTATTCTGACAGTAGGCATCATCTGACCACATCTGTCGGCTGAGAGAGAATCGCCGCTCTATGCCAATACTGCTCACGCGGATGCGGCGGCAGACTCCGCCAAAGGTATCCACCGGGAGCACAAGGGAAACAGCGAATACCGTAGCCCCGGCAGTACATTCCGAAGTGTTTATACGCTAGGCTGCCTTGAAAAAGCCGCAATCCGGGACGTCTTTTTCAGAATAAGTGCCAGCATCAGGGTTATCCCCTCTGCAAGCAGCGGTGCCACCCAAATATACGCACTGCCCAACAGGAAGGGAACCAAAAGAATTGCAGCAGACTTGATGACGATTCCTCTGGAAAATGCAATGGCATCAGACTGTACAGTACGTTTTGTGGAATACAGAAATGCTGTGTAAATCAGATTGAGTGCCATGGGGATAAAGGAGAGACTGAACACCGGCAGCGCCTGCGACGCCGCCTGCAAAAGATCTGCATCATGATTGAAGATCCGAATCACCGGTTCATCAAAGGCAACCAGCAGTAGGTGCACCAAGAGGGATAGAACCGCATTGACGGCAATTCCATATTGGAAAATGGCTGTCAGCCCCTTTATGTCCTGTCTGCCGTAGTAATTTCCCCAAAGGGGCTGGAGCCCCTGAGCCACGCCGGAGAAAATCGCGTTGGCCAGCGAATAAAGGAAACTGAGAACACTGAAGGTGGATACGCCGATGTCACCCATCAAATGTGCCAGCACCAAATTGTAGCAAAGCGCTGTGACCGGAGTATTCAGCTGGGAAACCGCCTCCGGAACGCCTCGTTTGCAGATCTTACCGATCACGCCGGGCTTAACTGAAACGAATTGGAGGCGCAGGTCTCCTTTTTTGCGGATAAAGTGGCTTAAAAGAACCAGAACAGCAGAAATCTGCCCCAGGCCAGAGGCAACAGCTGCACCCACGACTCCTTTTCCAAGTGGAAAGATAAACAGCCAGTCCAGGAAAATGTTGGACACCGCACCTACACACATCCCCAGGAAGGAGAGAGCGGGAGATCCATCGTTACGTACAAAAACAGACAAGCAGGTACTCATCAGCATGGGAACGGAAAACGCTGAATAGTAAAAGAGATAGTCCACTGCCATCCGGCGCATTTCACGGCTGAGTTTGGCTCCGCCGCTGAAATCCACAATGGGACCGGTAAAAACCATGCCTATAATCATCAGCATGACAGATGCCAGCAGTGTCAGGGAAATGGACACCATAAATGCCTGGTTTGCACCCCTTTCATCCCCTCGCCCCATCCGAATAGCAACGACTGTCGCTCCTCCCATTGGGAACATGGCAGCAATGGCAACTACAAATGTGATGAAAGGAACTCCGATATTGACAGCTCCGAGAGCAGCGGCACCCACACCCTGCCCAACGAAAATCCCGTCCATGACGTTATAAAGATACGCCATAAACAGTCCACCCACGGCGGGGAAAATGTAGCGCGTCATTACAAGCCCTTTTTGCCGCATGGAAAAAACCTCCGCAAAACAAAAGAAGTGGGATAAAACCCGATACGGGCTTATCCCACTTCAGCAATCAACTGGATTGCAAGTCCTCTGACAAGCAGTTTTATGGTAACATGTACGCAGCGCGGTGTCAAAGAATGCTTGGCGCAATATTTAACTGCTATATGTACCATTCTGCTTTTGGAAAGGAGAAAAGACGTAGCATTAAGCTACGCCCCCACACAGATCGCCATATAAGCTAGAAAATAAAAATGCGGAGTATCATCAGCAGACCTTTTCAGATCCTTTAATGATACTCCGCATGGTCCGAGTGTAATTATAGGACTTGGGAAAATCCAGTCATATTAATAGTTTGCAAACGCCCGGAAGGTAGTTTTATCAAAGGGCACGGTCATTTACTTCTACCTGAGTAATGATGTCACGCAGACGGTCATCCCCAATCCTGTATTCCAGTAGTTCATCAGGAGTGTCGAAGAATGTGGTATGCATGGAAGGTGTGGATATATAAAACTTTTGACCATCGTTAAAAATTCCATAGGCCTTTTCTTTCCACGCAATCACAATTTCACCGCCGCGGCGTAAACTGTCTTTGAACTCACTAATTGTTTTAAATCGCATTTCCTCAGGATCGCAGCAAAGTACAGTATTCATTCTAATATCTCCCAAGTGTATATTTTTAAACTCTGGAGCGCCATTGGGATACTGCTCCTCTGGATAATTAATCTGTGGCTTTACCCAAATTGGGGAGTGGTCATGTGGATCATAAATTATATTGTGGTCATGCGGATTCGTATGGTCTTGATTTGGATTATGAACTGTTTCATGACGTATCTTGACAGCCCAACCGTCATCTCCATATTTTACTTGCACCCAATAGCCGCCTTTTTTCATTTTTAGAAAAATTTTTTGAATGGTATTAGGCGGACCCTGTAGGATCACTTCATTTGGCTTATCCGGGTTCGGTTTCCAGTCTGCGCCATACGCACTACCGCCGCCCTTGCCAATCAGGAACGGCTCTATTGTATCACAAAAAGACGGGGAAACGCCACCAATTTTAAAAGATTCCAGGTCTTCTTTTCGAAAGCTGCGTTCATAGTTCATATACCGCCAGGAGCTACGTTCATAATCCACATAAATGATATTGCCCTGCATTTCGGGAAAAGGTGTATTGTAACAGATGATTTTTTCCGGTTCAATACGCCGCAGCATCTCGTTGTATCCTGCCATGAACCATTCTTTCTGGTCGCAGCGGTTGTCGTGCTCTGAGGCCATATAAGTGGAGACAGCAACAACGCTTCCTTTTTCAATCCCCTCAAAGCAGAAATCAAAGGTGGATTCATCGCCCCAGTTGACGGTGGGAATGACCCGGAGGCCTTTGGATGCCCAGTAAGCGCCGCACCAGCGATTACGAAATACGTTGTAAAGCTGCATGACAGGCGCCATTTCCACATACATACTGAAATCCGGCGACAGCACTGCACGGTACCGGGACAGTTTTTCAATGTCATTGTCCGGGTTTTTCCAGACCCGCTCAAAGCGATAGTCATATAGGAAGAAGTGGACCATGCGGTCGAGGTGATTCTGGTCCTCCAGATGGGTCTTGTCAAAACCGATCAACAAAAGATCATCAAAGTCTCCGGGACTTTCTTGGAACTTAGGAATGATGGGGATTTTTAACTTTCCTTTGCCGGGAAGCTGGTTGCGAAGCAGCGTCTGACTCGTTCAGTAGTTGTAGTTTTCTTCGGTCACATGGAACCTCCTGTATGTAGTAAGGAACAAATCCTTCTGCATACAGGCTCCCGAAAAGCAAAAGTTGCACATTTCTGTGCAACAACATGAGAAAATTTACAAATTGGCAACAAAAAATCGGAGTACCCCGAAGGATACTCCGATGGTCCGAGTAGCGGAATTTGAACCCACGGTCTCTTGGTTCCGAACAACCTCCAGATTTTTTTTGATCGTTTCTGGCGGTTTTTGATAGTTTCTGCTCCAATCAGATTATTTTCCAGGCGTAATTTTCTGTGCAAAAGCCGCCTGCTCCATGGACTTCCGCGGTACGTGCTGTGGTCTGAACTCGTTGCGGCAGCCGCGACTCCGGTTTCGAGACAGCGCTTTTGACCCGGTCAAATGCCGGAAAATCCAATAAGGAAAAACGTTGACAACATCCAGTTAGGGGTCTGTGTATCTTTTATAAAAATTACTTCCTAGAATATTTACCAAAAGGAAGCGGGCGAAAAGCCGGAACAAATAATATTGGACTCTCGTCGACAAGTCGAACCTAAGCTATACCTGGAATTGATGGTGGTGTGCCAGTGAAGTGACTCTTTGGAGTATTCCCGGTCAGAGGGAAGCACAGGCACTCGGATTCCCCATTGACGGAGGAAGTTCTTGGAAGTCGCATATCGTTGAGGGTACTGATACACGCAGCCGTATGGAGCTTGGATAGGAAGCCGAAGGCAAGAGGCATGGGTAAATTTGAAAGTGTTTTCGCAGGCCGTTTGTGGACGACTATCTTTGTAAAGAGAGATAAATGGTCTAGTAATCACGTTTGCTATTTGTATGTGCAGCGCGGCTAGATTGGATACGAGGCGGTTTTTGAAACCAAGCATTTGCGGAGAGTACTGGGCCTGATCCTAATCTCGGCGCAGTGATACATGTATCCTGAGAGAATGAAAATTCCCTGCGCTTTACAAGTAATCCTGCTAAAGAGTCAACGGATTAAGAAATCTACCGATTCATTGAGCAGCGGAGAGTAGGTATTCCTCCGGATGCTCCAGACGCACCTGCATCATATCCAAAAAGCGTGCAGCTGGCATGCCGTCAATGATAATGTGATTCATATTGACCATGAGATTTGCTGCGCTGTGAACCACAATTTGGTCAGACTCAGTTACAACAGGGACTTTTTCAATTCCTCCCATTCCTATAATCAGACACTCCTGATTTGTAATAAGGGAGCTGAACATCTGGAGTTTTTCTTTGCTTAAATTGCTGACCGTAACGGTACTGCCAGAAATATCTTCCATACGAAGTTTCTTCTTCTTCAGCCGTTGCATGAGTTCCTTGAATTCTGAATCAATGGTGAAAAGATCCTTATGATCAATACCCCTCACGACAACAATCATCAAACCTGCGTCACTGGCTACGGCCACGCCAGCGTTGACTTCATCATAATAGATGATCTCATCTCCCTCAAACCGGCTGTTCAGCGTAGGATTTTCCCGCAGAACCTGTCCGAGTGCCGTCAGGAGAAAAGATGTCATGGATATATGATGCCCCTCCCCCTTTAGCTTCTCAGAACAGGTGAGAAGGGCGTTCATGTCAATGCGCAGGACTCCGAACGCCTGCGGAATTTGTGCACTGACGCGCATGTTGTCAGCGATAATCTTTCTCATACCCGTCATTTTTTCCCGTCGCTCTTGCATAGCTGCAACCTCCTTTTCAAAAGGGCGGCCGGCTTTCGGAGAAGCTCC
>ULSO01057841.1_pt1 | contig 11031 bp, 10 predicted proteins | sample 1956701 | NCBI WGS metagenome assembly ULSO01 (sample SAMEA4835708, study PRJEB28245) | human gut metagenome | biome: gut microbiome; material: fecal sample | place: Denmark | collected 2008 | reverse complement strand
CGTCAAAAACCTCTCCGTCCGGTGAGCCCACATTCCAAGCCGCGGGATTTTGCATATAGCGGTCCGCAGACCAGCCGGTCGTGTTGAGATCTTTATTGTAGTACAAGTCGGTGTAGGTTGTCTGCTCTTGTGCGTGTAGAACAGCTGGGCACACTGCGGCAAGCGCAATTAAAAACTTAACGCAAGATAGTTTGTACATACGGCATAAATAATTTATATTTATATAATGCCAAAACCATATGAATGTCAATACATTTTAAAAGATAAATATCTAATTATTATTTCATTACAGTTACGTTTAACTACGAAAAAGCGCAGGGATTATTTCCCTGCGCCAAGAAATAATATTACACCCAAATTATTTTCTACGCCTTATAAAGGCAAACGCCAAGACGGCAAATCCCAAAAACGCAGCTACATCAGCGGGTTCGGGAACAACATTTAGTACGAGACTCTCGCCGTCCCATGTAAAGTTGTGCTCTATATCCATTGCGTTTAGGAGATCGTCGTTTATATTAAAATCTGTAAGCGATCCACCATCGGCAAAACCTTCCGACCACTGGGAATCAACGGAGAGAATTTTATATTCTCCCGCACTCAAACCTTCGACGTCTGCAGAGGAGAAATCTATATTTATAACGTTATCCTTAAGCTTGGTCGTTGTACCAAAATAGAAAATTGGGGCATCCGCGTTGAGTTTATTAATGTGCAGGTTTACGGTGGCAGATATCGTGCCGTTATCGCTTACAAAAGAAGTAGATGCACAGTCTATTTTGTTTACATAAAAGTCGAAAAGCAACGTCTTAGGATTTCCCATCACATCAATTGCATCCGCATAAAAGCTGTCAATAAAACCGTTGGACGAACCCAAATATAAGTTGTTTCCGCCGACCCATAGAAACCTGCCGTCAACATGGATATTTACCTCGCCTGCCGTCGTTTTTGTAAAATGGGCGTTGGTTATAGAATTTAAATTTATTTCTTTTGCCGTCAAAGTAATGCTTTCTGCGGCGGCAAACTGGAAGTCAACGTAATGGTTTATTCTGGCAAACATATTGGCCACAGTAAAGTCGCTGTTAAATACAATGGGATCCGGATTTTTTATATTTGCATCGTTAAAAGTGACTGAACCATCAGGCTGCAAATCGCCCAAACAATAGCGGTTGAAAATCACGTTAGATTCCGCTGTTATAACTGAGGACTGGACGGCATTTATTGCACCGGCGCGATAATTTCCCTTGTCGAGTGAAACTCTTTCGTCCGTGCCTACCGGGAAAAGTTGAAATAAGAAAGTATCTCCGCTTGAGTTGTAAGTGGAAAGGTTTACCCACTGGCTTCTGTCGTTGGCATTATTTATGCCCCCGTCTCCGGCGATAAAAAAGAATGTATCAACCCCATAAGCACAAGTAATCGAAAGTACGAACGGAGCAAATATAGAAAATAATTTATTTTTCATATATAATTTCCCTAAGTGGATTTAAAGAATTGTCAATGTAAAATAAACTATTATTTATATATAATAGGCCCGCATATTTCTCCCCTCATGCGTGTCGCGAGCTAACTACCCGCCTTTTTATATTTGTCAAATTTTTAACCGCAATATTCCCTTGCTCCAACTATCTTACGCCTTCTCCATTGATAATGACGACGTTTACTTTGCAAATATTGCGTTACTGAAAAATACCACAATCTGCGCTAAGCACCCACATTCCGAAGCGCCCGCATTCCACACATCGCGGAATATTCAACATATTACGAAGCTATAAAATTATCCGTACCTTCTTATTAAACGCCGCTCTCAAATGCGAGCACTACTTGCGCGGGATTTTTAAAACCTGCCCCGGTTTGAGGGAAGATGCTGTTGCGAGCCTGTCGCGGTTTGCGGAAAATATTTCGCGCCACTTGTTCGGAGTACCATAGATTTTTCTGCTTATGCTCGACAGCGTATCGCCCGCTTGAACCGTGTATGTTGACGGCACGTCGCGGCTGACCACCGGCGCCCTCTGCTCAGCTGAAGTTGCGCGCGCCTGTCCAACGCGCTGCGCGGCATTTCCCGCACTTTGCCGGCCTGATGAGGCAACCTGCGTCTGGCTCTGGACACGAACTGTTTGCGTTGCCTCCAAACGATCTATTGTAGCGGCAGCCGCAGCAAGTTTTTGTTTTAATTCGAGATTCTCCTTCTGCAATTTTTGCAATATCTCTTCAAGCTCAATGCGCCTTACATTGTTTTCATATGGGCTCTCCGGCAATTTTTCCGCAAATTTCTTTTGCGCCGTTTCAATCATCTGCCTCACCATCGGCGAAGATTGCGAATTTGGCTTTAATTCGAGATATTTTTTGAAGTGGTAAATGGCGGTATTGGGGTCGTCCATATGTTCGAGGTATATGCGCCCCAATTCAAAGTGCGATTCCGGAGCGTCGCGGCGCTTCTCGGAAACTTTCAAGAATGCGCTGAGGGCCTCGGATATATTTCCCCTTCTCAACTCCTCCTGTCCTCTGAGAAAGTTGGGCTCGGAAGTTTCCTTTACGACTTCGCCGCTTCCGAAATCGCAACCTCCGGCAGATAGGATATAGAGACACGCAAGCGCCGCAAACAGCATTGTAAGCGTTATCTTTGCCCTGTCGGACAGCCTGCGATACTCCACACCCATCGTCGTAAAATAATTAGTGGCGGAAGTGGCGAACCCCCGTGAACACCATTGCCATATTATTTGCGTCAGCAGCCGCAATTACTTCGCTGTCGCGGACTGAGCCGCCGGGCTGGATAGCCGCGGTAGCGCCCGCTTCGGCGGCCGCGAGCAATCCGTCGGCAAACGGGAAGAAAGCGTCGGACGCCACAATGCTCGGCCTGAGCGAGAGCTTTGCCTCGCCCGCCTTCCATACCGCTATTCTCGAGCTGTCCACGCGCGACATCTGGCCCGCGCCTATTCCGAGCGTGCGTTCGCACCCCGCATAGACAATCGCATTGCTCTTGACGTGCTTGACGACTTTCCAGCCAAACAGCAACGCCTTCCATTCTTCTTCCGTGGGCTGGCGCTTTGTCACAACTCTCATATTGGCTTTCAGCTCCTCGATATCGTCGGGAGTTTGCGCGAGCAACCCTCCTACCACGCTCTTTACGCGCAGTCCGCCGACCTTTTTGCAATTCCAGAGCATCAGGCGCAAATTCTTTTTCTTCGAGAATATTTCAATCGCGCCGTCGGAGAAGTCGGGCGCAATAATAACTTCGCAGAATATGTGCGAGATTATCTCGGCGAGATCCGCTTCCATTCTTCTGTTTACGGCGATTATTCCGCCGAACGGGGCTTGTCTGTCGGTTTCAAACGCCTGCTCCCAAGCCTGCACGAGATTGTCGCACGAAGCGACTCCGCACGGGTTTGTATGTTTTAGGATTGCGACTGTCGGCTTTTCAAATTCGGCAATGAGCTCAGCCGCGGCCGATATGTCGATAATGTTGTTGTAAGAGAGCTCCTTGCCTTGGATCTGCCTGAAGATTTTATTAAACTCGCCATATAGGGCTGCGGACTGGTGCGGATTTTCCCCGTAGCGCATCTTTTGCTCGAGGGGGAGGCCTATATTTAGAGTCGAGGGAAGTTCGCCGTTATTAAATTTAGCATTCAGGTAGTTTGCAATGGCGGCGTCGTACGAGCTTGTGCGTTGATATACTTTTAGCGCGAGCTGCCTGCGCAATTTCTGAAGCTGTTCGCCGCCGGCGCGGAGCGCTTCGAGGACTCTTGGGTAGTCGGAGCTGTCGCAGACTACCGTCACGCTCGCATGGTTTTTTGCGGCGGAGCGCAGCATTGAAGGGCCGCCGATATCTATATTTTCGATTGCGTCGGCGATTGTGCAATCCGGTTTTGAAACTGTCGATTCAAATGGATAGAGATTTACCGCGACGAGGTCTATCATGCCAATTCCATGCTCTTGCGCCTGCTGCATGTGCGCGGGATTCGAGCGAAGGCAGAGGAGGCCTCCGTGGATTTTCGGGTGGAGGGTCTTTACGCGGCCGTCCATCATTTCGGGAAATCCGGTGTAATCGGATACTTCCGTCACGGGGATTCCCTCCTTTGCAAGAAGCTTTGCCGTCCCGCCCGTGGACAGGATTGTATAGCCGTGTTTGCGAACGAGTTCTCTCGCAAATTCAACGACTCCCGTTTTATCGCTTACTGAAATTAGTGCCCGTTTTTCCATACGGATTATTTCAAATAAATTGGGGGTTTAGGTTCAAGTAAATAAAACCTTTTTTTTAAAATTTTTGCTTGATAGACAGCAATATTGCCGGTCAGGGAAAGTTCTTGACAAAAAAATGCGGGATTTTTGTATATACGGAAACAATGGGAATTGTTTGTCGGAAAATTTTCCGGCAATTTAAAAGCGCAACTTCCCGCCTTGCATGGGTTAGGACGTTGGACATCATTTAAAAAATAGTGGTTTGAATCCAATGGGGAACGCGCTTTTATTTTTTAGCGGCGCCTATTCAATTAGGAGGGAATTTTTTAGTGTAATCGGATTTTATTCGGAAGAATATTTATGGAAATCAAAAATACAGCCCGCACAGTCTTAAAAAAAGCGATAATATTTTCACTGCTATTTGCAGGGGTCACATGCGCATACTCGCAGATACTCGATAAGAACGCCCTGCTGAAGAAAAAGGAAGAGCTCTCGGAGCAAATTAAGGAGCAAGAGGCCAACCGCGACACCCTTTTGAAACAACAGCGCCAACTATCGCAGCAAATGAGGGAAATTGGCCAAGCGGCAATGGAAAAGCTGCAGGCGGCAAAAAGCGCGACAACCTCGGAAAAGCAGTCGGTAATGCAGCTGATGAAAGAATTGGAGTCGGCTTTCGACAACATCGGGGAAAATTCAAGCATAGCCGATTTAAAGGGGGCTGTTGAAAAAATCTCCAAATTTGACATCTCTACCTGCCCCGCCGAAGTTGGAGAAAAATTCAAGGCGTTTGTGGACAGTATGAAAACCCACCTCGACGAGCTCGGGAAAATATTTAATGAAATAAAGCTCGACGACAAACAGGCCCTCAAAAAGGCGCTTGAAACCTACGCTAAAGACAACCCTGAGATTGCGGAAAGGCTTGAAAATGCCTCTGCAACATTGCAAAAGGCGGTTTCCGACTTCTCGATGGCGCTTCTCCCGTACTTTGCAAAATAAAAATCCGCCGACTATAAATCTTCGGCGGAGTTCTTATTATCCATTAAAAACACTCAGAGGAAAATACTCGGGGTGTTTTTTTTGATTTTTATCTGCTGTTGTCACTCTCAAACCTACTCGAAGTGGATTTTTAATCTTTTTCTGTTTCGGCATTTAAAAATTTGCGCTGAGAATAAAAAACTGTTTGGGCGGGGTAATCTAACCATTTTTCTCATGGATAGAGTTTAGGTTTTATAGGCGATAGCCATTAAAAAAATATTCGGGATTTTTTATAAGTTTTTTGAGTCTCCGTAAACAGCATTTAGCAGATTTTTCAGATGTCAAATGTGAGTGTCAAGAACGCCACTATTGCTAAAAATTGGTGACGCGCCAGCCGCAAGCATTAAAAAATTGCGAGGGTTGAATTGATTTTTTTCAACAGCAAAAGCCCCCCGCTAAGTAGGCGGCGCGGAGGGCGGCAAAACGGGGAGGCCTCTCGGAAGTAGAGCACAAAAAACAATACTTGCTCTAAGTAGGCAACGCAGAGGGCGGCAAAGAATTGAACGAGGAGTCGAAAAAGCGCCTCTGCGAAGCGGCAAAGACTTGGGATGGCGTCAACTTTGCGCTAATAGTGTCCGACGGATTGTCCGCGACAGCCGCAAACGAGAACGCGCTTGAAACAGTCTCCGAGCTTGTAAAGCAGCTACCGGCCGACAAATGGAAGATTTCCCCCATAATGATAATTCCGTTTGCGAGAGTAAAAATACAAGACTACATCGGGCAGATTCTTGGGGTAAGGCACTCGTTGGTTCTGATAGGAGAGAGGCCTGGATTGGGGTCGCCCGACAGCCCGAGCGCGTATTTTACATACAAGCCGCGCTGGGAATCGGTGGAATCCGACAGGAATTGCATATCCAATATACGAATGCAGGGAATGCCTCCGAAAATTGCTGCGCGGAAATTGGCGCTGCTTTTGGGAGAGTCGCTAAGGCTCGGAATAGGCGGAACTGCACTAAAAGACAATATTGACGACGCCAAGCTGCTTGAATCATAGATACAGCCACTGCCCGCAAGCGAGTATTGCCGCAGGAGGAAAGTTATGGCTTTTCATAGCGGCGGCGGAAGCGCCCCAAGGCTCGGATATTTTGCAATGCGGAAGGGGCTATAAATTTCCGCCTCTTTGTTGGAATGGCGCATTGCACCTTTAAGCGGACGAAAACCGCCCGTTGAGGTGCAATATGCCGATATTATTTACGGCGCATCTTGCCGAAAAAAATTTTTCAATTTATTCCGCAAGCACGTCTGCCTTCAAAATAAAATGTCAATCTTATGAAGGCTAAAAATTATTTTCTGCAAAAAATCCGATATTTTGCGGCGGGGGCAGAGCTTGCGAACGATACATTTTGCCGCAAGCCCTACATTTTTAGATTTATATTTTTTTATAAAGCAAATTGCCGATTGAAGCAGCGCAAGAGCGGGTCGATAAAACAAAAAACTTTTGCGGCTTGACAAACGGGTAATTTCGAGCACGTTTTTAGTAAATTTCGTTTGGAAACGGAAGTTCGTTAAATTCGAACGCGGACGCGCCGCTGTAAGATCCGTAAATCCTCCCATAAACCACTGATTAAATCGGGAAGGCGGGAAGATTAAGGATACAAGCCAGAAGACGTCCAAACGGAAACAACGACATGGGATTCGCGAAATATTGCCGTGTTTTAGCATCGCTTTTTATGGCTGACTGTTAAAGCTGCAAATATTGGCGGGTTCCAGAATAAGGCCCGCAGATGTCACGCCAAAGTTTACGTTTCCTTTGCGGCTCTTATTTCAACGAGACAACGCGAAAGGAATAAAATGAAAAAGTATTTTATTGTATTGGCGGCAATGCCTTTTTTACGGAATTTCCGGCCGGGCGAATCGTGCGCCTATGTTGATTATCCGAAAGAGTTTGAATTAAAAGAGCGCCAAAGTGATTGGGAATGCGGCTTTGAATGCGCCAATTTTACAGTTTTAGCCGCCATGCGCACAACTATTTCCAAAGAAATATACGAACAGTTATGCGCGCCCGCGCGGCTGTAAAGCGGCTGGGAGCTTGACGCTTAAAACCGAGAGCAGGCTTATGATTGCAATTATCGGACGGCACTGCGCCTGATTATTTTTTTGAGGAAAGCTATCGGGCAAATGCTGGAATATTAAATCCCGACTCGATTAAGAGTTTAGTTCCCGCGCAATAATGCAGGCAATATCCCATATGGGATTAGCGTTTTGTTTTTAAGGGCAACCGTTGGCAAAGCGTTGCTAAAACCCGACAGGCTCGCCAAAGCAATCGGCGTTTAAAACCGACCCGCGCGACGAGCCATGGGAGTTAAAAAAGTGGCTTTGCGGAAATACCGCGGCACTAATTTATCGCAAAAGAAAGAAGGATTTTATGAAGATTTTAAAAAGAAGCGGCGCGGAAGCCGCATTTGACATCAACAAAATTATCGCCGCCGTCACAAAGGCCAACCAAACGGTGGATTTAAAAAACACGTTAACAGCCGAGCAAATTCAGGCAATCGGCAAATATGTTGAGGGCGTGTGCGCTGCGCTCGACAGGGCGCTTTCCGTCGAGGAAATCCAAGATATAGTTGAAACGCAAATTATGAAGGCGGGCGCATTCGAGGTGGCAAAAAAATATATTACGTATAGATACGTGCGCAGCCTCGTTAGGCAGGCCAATAGCACGGATAAACAAATTCTGACGCTAATCGAATGCAGCAACGAAGACATAAAGCAGGAAAACTCCAATAAAAATCCCACCGTAAACAGCGTACAGCGCGACTACATGGCGGGAGAAGTTTCAAAAGACATCGCTTCCAGAATTCTGCTCCCGCGCGAAATTATCGACGCCCATAACGAAGGCATAATCCACTTCCACGATATGGACTATTACGCGCAGCACATGCACAACTGCGACTTGGTAAACCTTGAAGATATGCTGCAAAACGGGACGGTAATATCAGGAACGATGATAGACAGGCCAAGAAGCTTTTCGACAGCCTGCAACATAGCGACTCAAATAATAGCCCAAGTTGCGAGCAACCAATACGGCGGCCAAAGCATAACACTCACGCACTTGGCGCCGTTTGTCGATGTCTCACGGCGCCGCATACGCACGGAGCTTATCGAAGAACTTGGCGAATTTGGGCTGACCAAAAAAAACCTTGAAAGAATCGTAGAAAAGCGCGTGCGCGAAGAAATCGAACGCGGAGTGCAGACAATTCAATACCAAGTCGTCACCCTAATGACAACCAATGGGCAGGCCCCGTTTGTGACAGTATTCATGTATCTGGGTGAGGCGCGCAACGAGCGCGAAAAATCCGACCTTGCAATAATAATAGAGGAGGTTTTGAAACAGCGCTGCAAGGGAGTAAAAAACGAATCGGGCACCTACATAACTCCCGCCTTCCCAAAATTAATTTATGTGCTGGAAGAAGAAAATATAGAGCCCGAAAGCCCCTACTACTATTTGACGGAACTCGCCGCGAAATGCACGGCCAAGCGAATGGTACCCGACTACATTTCCGAAAAAATAATGCTTGCCAACAAAATCGACAAGAACGGCGACGCCCACTGCTATACTTGCATGGGGTGCAGGAGCTTTCTGACGCCCTACGTCGGCGAAGACGGCAAACCCAAGTATTACGGCAGATTTAACCAGGGGGTTGTGACTGTCAATCTACCGGATATAGGGCTTTCGGCGCACGGGAATATCGAGGCATTTTGGAAGATATTTGACGAGCGCATGGAACTTTGCCACAGGGCATTGCAATGCAGGCACGAGCGGCTAAGCGGAACCTTGTCGGACGCCGCCCCGATTCTCTGGCAACACGGCGCGCTTCTGCGCCTAAAAAAGGGGGAAAAGATAGACAAGTATCTGCACGGAGGCTATTCGACGCTTTCCCTGGGCTATGCCGGGCTGTGGGAGTGCGTATTTAGCCTGATAAATAAAAAACTAACCGAGAAAGAGGGAGAGGAATTGGGGCTTGAAATAATGAGAAGGCTCAATTCGTACACTGCAAAATGGAAAGCGGCCGAGAACATAGACTACTCCCTGTACGGAACGCCACTCGAAAGCACAACATACAAATTTGCGAAAGCCCTGCAACGCCGCTTTGGAGTCGTCGAGGGAGTTAGCGACAGAAATTACATCACAAACAGCTACCACGTCCATGTCGCCGAGCCGATAGACGCCTTCGCAAAGCTTTCGCTTGAAGCAAAGTTTCAGACGCTCTCCCCGGGAGGCGCAATAAGCTATGTCGAAGTTCCAAACATGCAAAACAATATTCCCGCGGTGCTTCTTGTAATGCGATATATATACGACAATATAATGTACGCCGAACTCAATACAAAAAGCGACTATTGCCAAGTATGCGGCTTCGACGGAGAGATAGAAATTGTAAAGGACGAAGACGGCAAACTCGTCTGGCAGTGCCCAAAATGCGGCAACAAAGACCAGAATAAGATGAATGTAGCCCGCCGCACATGCGGATACATAGGCACGCAGTATTGGAACCAAGGGCGCACCCAGGAAATCCGCGAGCGCGTTCTCCACCTTTAACTTTTTGGAAAGATGAACTACGCGGCGATAAAACCTTTGGATATTGCAAACGGCGAAGGCATAAGGGTGTCTTTGTTTGTTTCCGGCTGCACGCACCGCTGCAAAGGCTGCTTTAATTCCCCCGCATGGGATTTCAATTACGGAAGCCCGTACACGGAATCCATAGAACTGGAAATCGCAAAACTTGTGGAATGCCCGTACGTAAGCGGGCTTTCGCTTCTTGGCGGCGAGCCGTTTGAACCGCCCAACCAACGAGCCCTGCTCTCCTTGGTAAAACGCGTTGCGGCAATGGACGGCAAAAACATCTGGGCATATACGGGCTACACTTACGAAAGCGACCTTCTAAAAGGAGGGCGGGCGCATTGCGAAGCCACAGACGAAATACTCGATTCAATCGACGTGCTCGTTGACGGAGAGTATGTGGAGTCGCTAAGAGACATTTCCCTGCCCTTCTGCGGGTCATCCAACCAGCGGGTGCTCGACATGCGCGCTATGCGCGGAGGCGGGGATAAAAATATTTTATGGCGCAAGAGCATGTGAAGTTAAACAACTGTAAATAAATTCCGTTTAGATGTAATATGGAGTTGCCAAAAGTTTGCGGCATACCGTCTCCGCTCCGTTCCGTCAATAAGCCACAAACTTCAAGGCTATTAAAAAGTTTGCGCAGAGTTTCCCACTAAAAAAACGCAGTAAAAAAGTTTTTTGATGCGCATGGGGACGGATTGGCGAGTCCCAATTAAAAGAGCCTTAAAATCTACGGTTAAAGAATATGAGCTTGAATAAATGAAGTTCTTCCCACAGGTTAAAGCATCATCAAATTCATAATAAAGCCATGGCAAAAAAAATTGATAGCGGGGAAAACCTAAAAAGGATATCAAAGTTTCTCCTTGATTTTGCCGACGCCCTCATGATTTCCGGGACGCAGACTTCCCGCATAGTAAGGAATGTCCAGCGGCTTTCAGAGCTTTTCGGCTGCGAGGCCAATTTGATAATGTTGCCAAAAACAATAATCATGACCCTTACGACAAACTCTGGCGAGGCTGTCACATCGGTCAGAAAGATATCGCCGGACAGCCCGAATTTTACGAAGCTATCGGAATTGAGGATTTTGTCGTGGGAAGCGTCTCTACTGATAATTTTAATATTTCTTTTATAGTGTCTATATCCGCTGTTCTATATTGTTTTTTTGTACTGTGGGCGTAAATATCAACATCATCTGGAATTTTTATTATACCTTTTTGCAGATTTTCCTTTTCAATTGAAACATTTTTCAATGAAATAACTTCGTA
>ULSO01053159.1_pt1 | contig 11037 bp, 10 predicted proteins | sample 1956701 | NCBI WGS metagenome assembly ULSO01 (sample SAMEA4835708, study PRJEB28245) | human gut metagenome | biome: gut microbiome; material: fecal sample | place: Denmark | collected 2008 | reverse complement strand
GAAAGCCGAGGAACAGAAATACAGGCGCGTGGAGCGGCATTGCTTTCAGGTGCTTGCAGACTATTATCACCTGCTGCGCCGGTGGAGGGAGGAACACGCCCCCTGCCAGCCAGATGAGGCGTGGCATCCTCTGTTTGTGGAAGCCCTGCAAAGGCTGGACTATATCGAATACCTGCTGGACGGGCTTTTGTCCGATGATCTGCGGGAACGGGCTGCCATCGTCACAGAGTACGGAAAGGAAGTGAGAGCGATTGAGCATAGAATTTCAGGACTTGCCGCCGCGGGTTCGGGAGGCCGAGAGGAACGCGCCGGACAGCGCCGCGCCGCCCCGGAGCGTTGAGGAAGTGAAGGCGATGCTGGACACCACCGAAAAAGGCGGCGTCCGCAACAGCATAAGGAACTGCCTTACCGTATTCCAGTATGACCCCCTGCTTTCCGGGGCGCTGGCCTACAACCTTTTGACCGACCGAACAGACCTCGTAAAGCCCATCGGCTGCCAACGTCCACCCGGCGCGTCCATGACCGACACGGATATGAAATATATCCGGCTGTACCTCGAAGAAACCTACGGTCTGACCAGCGAGAGGAAGATTGCGGACGCTGCCGACCTTGCCGCCCATCAGAACAGCTACCACCCCGTAAGGGACTACCTGAACGGTCTGGTATGGGACGGGACGGAGCGCATACGCTTCTGTCTGCGGCACTTTCTGGGAGCCGCAGCGGACACCTACACCTGCGAAGCCCTGAAGCTCTTTCTGCTGGGCGCGATCCACCGGGCATATAGACCCGGCTGCAAGTTTGAGGTCATGCTCTGTCTGGTGGGCGGTCAGGGTGCGGGCAAGTCAACCTTTTTCCGGCTGCTGGCGGTAAGGGACGAATGGTTTTCCGACGACCTGCGGAGGCTGGACGATGATAACGTCTACCGAAAGCTGCAAGGTCACTGGATCATTGAAATGTCGGAAATGATCGCCACAGCCAACGCAAAGAGCATCGAGGAAATCAAATCATTTTTGAGCCGACAGAAGGAGGTCTACAAGATACCCTATGAAACCCACCCGGCAGACCGCCCCCGTCAATGCGTGTTCGGCGGCACTTCTAACGCGCTGGACTTCCTGCCCCTTGACCGAAGCGGCAACCGGCGTTTTCTCCCGGTGCTGGTAAACCCGGAGCAGGCGGAGGTACACATTTTGGAGGACGAGGCCGCTTCACGGGCATATATCAGCCAGCTATGGGCGGAGGCAATGGCGCTTTACCGGGCGGGCAGATGGAAGCTGACGTTCAGCCCGGAGCTGGTGCGCTACCTAAAAGACCACCAGCGGGATTTCATGCCGGAGGATACCAAGGCGGGGATGATACTTGCCTATCTCGACCGCTGCACCGGCGATGCGGTCTGCTCCAAGCAGCTATACAGAGAAGCCCTGAACCACCCCTTTGACGAGCCGAAGCAATGGGAGATACGGGAGATCAACGAGATCATGAACCAGTGCGTGACCGGCTGGAACTACTTTTCCAACCCCCGTATGTTCCCACAGTACGGCAGGCAAAAGGGCTGGGAACGGGAAAATGCGACAACGGACACCGGCAACGAGGACGAGAAAATCCCCGACGGCTTTGTGCCTGTCACAGAACAGATGGAGCTTCCATTCTGAAAAATCCGGGAAAATCACAACTCGTTGCATACCCCGTTGCTATCCCGTTGCCGACCCCGTTGCCGGGGAAAATGCTGTAGCCGCAAGGCTTTTCCCCTCTCTGACAACCAAAACAACAGAAAAATAAAAGAAAAAGTAAATAGTAGCCAACCCGCCAGATAGGGATTGTTTGCAAGGTCTTTTGAAGCCCGTTGCCGGACTTCGTTGCCGACGCTCCCCTGTCTGGCTATTTTCATGTAAGGAGGTAACTGCCTATGGCGAAAAACAAGACCCGAATCGATGTGATCGCCGTCTTTGACGGGGAGCTGGACGCTACCGATGTTTTTGTGAGCCTGATCGCGCAGAAGCACTCGCAGAAATTCAGCGAGGAATCCGGCAAGAACAATCTTGCGAAAACACAAGATTTATGCTATACTAAAGACAAGGTTCAGGTAACCGGCGTTCCGTCTGGATTGTGCGGGTAAAACGGTTATGATGAACGGATATGATGTGATGAGCGCGGCACTTGCCGGGGGCTTCCGGGCAGCTATCTACTGTCGGTTAAGCAAGGACGATGACCAGCAAGGGGAGAGCGCCAGCATCGCCAACCAGCGGGATATGCTGGAAAGCTACTGCGAGAAGCAGGGATGGGAGGTTGTGGCAGTCTACCAAGACGATGGCTATACGGGGCTGAACATGGAACGCCCCGACCTGAAACGGATGCTGAAAGCCATCGAGCGCAGGCAGGTAAATCTTGTGATAACGAAAGATTTATCGAGGCTGGGCAGAAATTACTTGCAGACCGGGCATCTCATTGAGGACTTTTTCCCAAGGAACGGTGTGCGCTATATCGCCATGAACGACGGCATAGACACCCTGCGGGAGAACAACGACATTGCGCCGTTCAAAAATATCCTAAACGAGATGTACAGCAAGGGCATTTCCAAGAAAGTCCATTCGTCCTACCTGCTGAAAGCGCAGAAAGGTCAGTTTACCGGCTGCGTCGCTCCGTTTGGATACAGGAAAGACCCGGAGGACAAGAACCACCTGCTGATCGACCCGGAAACAGCCCACATTGTCCGGCTGATATTCGGGTACGCGCTGGAGGGGCACGGCCCGAACTATATCCGGCGCAGGCTGGAGGAACGGAAGCTCCCCTGCCCCACATGGTGGAACAGGGAGCGCGGGATACGCAACGTCCGCACCCGGTGGGAGAAGCAAGACCCGGAGAACGGGAAATATATCTGGGACTTCTCCGTGATAAAAGACCTGCTGATGAATCCCGTCTACACCGGGGCGATTGCTTCCCAGAAAACGGAGTACCGCTTCAAGATCGGGACTATCGGCAGTAAGCGGCCGGAGGACTGGATCGTGGTGGAGGGGACGCATGAGCCGCTGGTGGACAAGAGGGACTTTGCCATCGTGCAGGGCAAGCTCAAATCCCGCCAGCGTCCGGGGGCTTCCGGCGAGCCGAGCCTGTTTGCGGGGCTTCTCAAATGCGGGGAGTGTGGGAAGTCGCTGACCGTCCGCTACACCAATGCCAAGCACCCGCAGCGGATTTATTCCTGCAAGACCTACAATGCCTTTGGGAAGCACCATTGCAGCCAGCACAGAATTGAGTATGACACCCTCACAAGCCTTGTGCTGCACAAAATCCGGGAGTGCGCCGCCGCTGCCCTGATGGACAGCGAGGCCGTAGCCGACAGGCTGACCGGCAACTGCGAGGCCGAGCAGAAAGGGCAGCGGGAAGCAATGGAACGGGCTTTGGCGAAGGACGAGGAACGGATCGAAACACTGGAAAAGATGGTGCTGCGGCTCTATGAGGACATGGTCGCCGGACGCATCACGGAAAACAATTTCGATCTCCTGCTGGCAAAGACGCAGAAGGAACAGGCCGAGCTAAAGGAAAAGGCCGCAGAAGCCCGGAAGCGGCTGGACGATGAAGCCCGCCTTGCGGTGGACGCAAGGGAATGGGTGGAAGCCATTCAGGAATACCGGGACATTGCGGAGCTTGACACTGCCACTCTAAACCGCCTTATCAAAGAAATCGTTGTCCATGAAACCATTGACAGCGACAAGACAAGACACATTTCTATCGAAATTCATTTCAATCTCAAGCCCCTGCCGGAAGTAGAGCAGGTCACGGGATGATCTGCCCCACGTCGGGGAACTTCTGAAAACTTCATATTTTTTTGACACGCCGCCGCCCGCCATCGAGCAGAGTTTTACACCTAATTGGGGATAAAACAGCTCATGGCTGGCGGCGGTATCATCGTGATTGGCACCACTCTGATCCCCCTGCTGTCTGGCCTGTTTTAAGGTAACGGCTTATGGGTATTCTCACCGAATGGATCACGGAATGGCTGAAAGGGCTTTTGATCGAGGGGATCATGGGAAACCTCACAGGGCTTTTTGACACGGTGAATACCCGAGTCGGAGAGATCGCGGTACAGGTGGGAACGACCCCGGCGGCGTGGAACGCTGGGGTTTTCTCCCTCATACGGCAAATATCCGAAACGGTGATTTTACCGATTGCCGGACTGATCCTAACCTTTGTTGCAACCTATGAACTGATCCAGATGCTCATAGACAGGAACAACCTGCACGACATCGACACATGGCTCTTTTTTAAGTGGATATTCAAAACGGCGGCGGCCATCCTCATTCTCTCCAACACATTCAACATTGTAAACGCGGTGTTCGATGTGTCGCAGAGCGTGATTGCCCGCTCCGCTGGCGTGATCCAAGGCTCAACCGACATCACCCCGGATATGCTGGCAACGCTGGAAGCCACTTTAGAAACGATGGAGCTTGGCTCCCTGTTGGGACTGTTCATGCAGACGATGCTCATTGGGCTTACCATGAAGGCGCTGAGTATCATCATTTTTGTCCTTGTCTATGGCCGTATGCTTGAAATATATATGCTGACCAGTTTAGCCCCTATCCCCGTGGCGACCCTATCTAACCGGGAAGTCGGGCAGATGGGCCAGAACTACCTAAAATCCCTGTTCGCCGTTGGTTTCCAAGGCTTGCTCATTCTGCTGTGCGTTGGCATCTACGGCGTGCTGGTGCAGGGTATCTCCACCAGCGGCGACCCCATCGGGGCCATTTGGGGCTGTGTGGGGTACACGGTTTTGCTCTGCTTCATGCTGTTCAAAACCGGGTCTATCAGCAAAAGTATCTTTGGCGCACATTAGAAAGGGGCGTGATTATGGCCGATACTTCCGCTTTGGGACAGAGTGTCCCGAAGTCCCAGGAGGGACTTTTCCTCATGGACGGAATCGAGGGGCTGCTGTCCTTACCCCGTCATTCGGTGGATATGCTTTTGACCGATCCGCCCTATGGCACGACCCGGAACTATTGGGATGTGCCTTTGCCGCTGGATGCGCTGTGGGAGGCGGTGCGCTGGGCGGTCAAGCCCGACGGTGCGGCCCTGTTCTTCGCTCAATGCCCCTATGACAAGGTGCTGGGGGCATCCAACCTCGCCATGCTCCGCTATGAGTGGATATGGTACAAGGAGCGCGGGACAGGCTTTCTCAATGCCAACCGCGCCCCGCTGAAAAAGTCGGAGAACATCCTGGTGTTCTACCAGAAGTCCCCGGCCTACTTTCCGCAGTTTACTTATGGGGAACCGTACAGCAAGGTACACGCCCGCAAGGGCTCCAGTCCCAACTACGGCAAGTTTGAGCGCCAGGGCTCGGCATCCAATGACGGGCGGCGCTATCCGGGGAATGTGCTGTTTGTGCAGACGGTGGCACATCCTACCCACCCCACACAAAAGCCCGTGGAGCTGTGCGAGTACCTTATCAAGACCTACACCCGCCCCGGCGAGGTGGTGGCCGATCTCTGCGCTGGCTCCGGGACAACCGCCGTGGCCGCCCTCAATACGGGCCGCCGCTTCGTCTGCTTTGAAAGCGCCCCGGCCATCTATGGCCCCGCCGTCCAACGCATTGAACAAGCACGGCTGGCCGTGGAGCGTGGCGAGAAAGGAGAATGACTATCGGTAAATATCCTATCATATACGCCGATCCCCCTTGGCGATACACCCAAAAGGGATTGCAGGGGGCGGCGGAGCACCATTACCCGACAATGAGTATCAATGAATTGTGCGCGTTGCCTGTGGCCGAGCTTGCGGCCCCGGACAGCGCGCTTTTTATGTGGGCGACTTTTCCCCAGCTCCCGGAGGCCCTGCGGCTCATAGAGGCGTGGGGCTTTACCTATAAAAGCGTGGCCTTTGTCTGGCTGAAAAAGAACCGCAAGGCGGATAGCTGGTTTTATGGGCTGGGCTTCTGGACGCGGGGAAACGCTGAAATCTGTCTGCTGGCAACAAGGGGCCACCCCAAGCGGCAGGCGGCAAATGTCCACCAGTTTATCATTTCTCCCATCGAGGCCCACAGCAAAAAGCCCGACGAGGCCCGTGACAAGATTGTGTCCCTCATGGGCGATCTTCCCCGTGTGGAGCTGTTCGCAAGACAGACCCCGCCCGGTTGGGATGTGTGGGGAAACGAGGTAGAGCCCACGATCCGGTACTTTGGGACAAAGTGTCCCGAGGTTCAGAAAGGAAACTGACCTATGCCTTATGTGAATGTACCTAACGACCTATCCAAAATCAAAACCAAAATCGCCTTTAATTTAACCAAGCGCCAGTTGATCTGTTTCGGCGGCGCGGCGCTGGTAGGCGTCCCGGTCTATCTGCTGTCCCGGAGTTCTATCGGCAGCACCGGGGCCATGTTTCTCATGCTGGCCGTCATGCTCCCGGCGTTTATGCTTGCCATGTATGAGCGGGACGGCCTGCCTTTTGAAAAGGTGGTACGGAATATCATCCGGGCCAAGTTCACCCGGCCCGGCATCAGACCGTACAAAACGCAGAATATCTATGCTCCGTTTGCGGGAAAGGAGGAGCCTATTGCAGACAAGAAGCAAACCCCAAAAGCGCGGCACCGCAAGGGCCGCTAAAGGCCGGGCCGGACTTTCCGCCCAGCAGACCATTCCCTATATCGCCATGCACCCGGACGGCGTGTGCCAGCTCCCCGGCGGTATCTACACAAAAACCGTGGAATACGAGGACATCAACTATTCCGTGGCATCCACCGAGGATCAGACGGCCATCTTTGGCGGCTGGAGCTCATTCCTCAATTACTTTGACAGCTCGCTGCCGTTCCAGCTTTCCTTTATCAACCGCCGTTCCCGTGACCGCAGCCGCTACAAGGTAAATATCCCGCCCGCCGAGGATCACTTCAACAGCGTCCGGGAGGAGTTCACCTCTATGCTGAAAAACCAGATCGCCAAAAGCAACAACGGCATTGAGCGCACAAAGTATATCACCTTTGGCCTGCCTGCCGAGGGTGTGGCCGAGGCCCGCCCCCGTCTGGAGCGCGTGGAGGCCGATGTGATGGGCAACCTCCATCGGCTGGGCGTTCAGTCGGAGCCGCTGTCTGGTCGGGATCGGCTGGCTTTGCTCCACAGTCAGATGCACCCGGGCAATCGGGAGCCGTTCCGCTTTGCGTGGAAGGACATCCCCAAACACGGCCTTGGCACCAAGGACTATATCGCCCCGGACAGCTTCGACTTCCGGGACAGCCGCACTTTCCGGGTGGGCCGCTATTGGGGCGCGGCGTCCTATTTGCAGATTTTGGCGTCGGAGCTCTCCGACAAGCTCCTTGCCGAGATTTTGGAATTGGACGCGGAGCTGACCGTCACCATGCACATTCAGACAGTGGATCAGCTCAAGGCCATTAAGACCATCAAGGGTAAAATTTCCGACATCGGGCGCATGAAAGCCGAGGAACAGAAAAAGGCCGTCCGCGCCGGGTACGATATGGAGATTTTGCCCCCCGACCTTATTACCTTTTCCAAGGACGCCGCCGAGCTGCTGGCCGATCCCCAGTCCCGGAATGAAAGAATGTTCCTGCTGACCTTTACGGTGGTGAACATGGCCCCCAACCGCCAGCGGCTGGAAAACGATGTGTTCACCGTGGGCGGTATCGCGCAGAAGTACAACTGCGCCTTGAAGCGGCTGGACTGGCAGCAGGAGCAGGCGTTTGTTTCCTCGTTGGCCCTCGGCTATAACGGGCTGGAGATCCAGCGGGGCATGACTACCAGCTCCACGGCTATTTTCATCCCCTTTATGACAAGGGAGCTGCGGATGGGCGGGCAGGCGCTCTACTACGGCATGAACGCCCTTTCCCACAATGTCATCATGGCTGACCGCAAAAAGCTGAAATCGGCCAATGGAATGTACCTCGGCTCAACGGGATCGGGCAAGAGCTTTGCGGCCAAGCGGGAGCTGCTCAATGTGTTTCTCGCCACCAATGACCGCATTGTGATTGTTGACCCGATGGGCGAATATGTCCCGCTGGCCCGAAGGCTGGGGGCTCAGGTGATCGAGATTGCCCCGGACAGCCCCAACCACTTGAACCCTATGGACATCCAACTGAATATGAACGGCGGCGAAAGCCCCCTGTCCATGAAGGCGGATTTCCTCTTGTCCCTGTGTGAGCTGATCTTGGGCGGCAAGGAGGGCTTACAGCCCATCGAGCGGACGGTCATTGACCGTTGTGTGCGGCAGGTCTACCGAGAGATGGCGCTGGGACTGGAAAATGCGAAAACGCCTCTGCTTCAAGATTTGTATGAGGAGCTTCTGAAACAGCCCGAGCCCGAGGCAAAGCGGGTGGCAACGGCGCTGGAGCTCTACTGCACAGGCTCCCTCAACCTGTTCAACCACCATACCAATGTGCAGACCTCAAACCGGGTGGTGTGCATCGTGCTGAAGGGCATGGGTGAAAACCTCCGCAAGATCGCCATGCACATTACCAACGAATTTGTCACCCAGGCCGTGGATGAAAACTACCGGGCGGGGGTGGCGACTTGGTGCTACTTCGACGAGTTCCATGTTCTGCTCCGTGACCAGTTGACCGCCAGCTACTTTGTGGCCGTCTGGAAAATGCTCCGTAAAAAGGGCTGTGTCCCCAGCGCATTGACCCAAAATGTGAAAGACCTTTTGGCAAGCGCGGAGATTTCCAATATTCTGGATAACACCGATTTCATGGTGCTGCTGTCACAGGCCCAGAGTGACCGGGCGATCCTCGCAAAACAGCTCGGCATTTCAGAGCACCAGCTTTCCTACATCACCCACTCCAACGCGGGCGAGGGCCTGTTGTTCTATGGGAATGTGACTATCCCGTTTATTGACCGCTTCCCGCGTGGTGAGATTTACGATCTGCTGACGACCCGCCCGGAGGATATGGCCCATGAGCGAAAAGACGAGTAAGGGCACTTCGGGACAAAGTGTCCCGAAGTCCAAGTTCCGACACAAGAGCCGGCAGGAACAGGCGGCGGAGTCCAAGCTCCGTATGGAAAAGCGGGGTGAAAAGCTGGATAAGGCCCGGGGCAAGCTGGCGAAGCAGAAACCGCCCAAGCGTCCCGGCCCCGTGAAGCGTGCGGGCCGGGCGGCGCTGGGCGGTGTGCATGGCTTTGTCCACGGCAAAATTTGCGAGGTGGAGCATGAGAATGTAGGCACCGAGGGCGCGCACCACACCGAGTTGGTGGGCGAGGCCGCTCTGCGGCATGGGACGCACCATGTAAAAAAGACTATCCGGGAGCACCCGGCCAAGGCCGTCCAAAGGGCCGAGTCCAAGTACATCAAGGCTACGGCGGACTATCAGTACCGGGCGGCGGCTCTGGAGCATCCTGAGTTGGACAAGGGGACCTTTTCCCGGTATCTGCAAAAGCGGCGCATCCAAAAGCAGTATGCGAAACAGGCGCGGGAGGCCGCAAAGCAAGGGGCAAAGGCCGCTGAGAAAACGGCTGTCACCACGGAAAAGCTGGCGGCCCGGACGGTGGCTTTCGTCAAGCGGCATCCCGTGGGCGTGGTCATCGGTCTGGCCTGCGCCCTGCTGATCTTCTCCCTCCAGTCCTGTGTTTCCTCGATGGTGACGGTGGGCAACGGTCTGGTGGGCGCGGTTGCGGCCAGCACCTATGCGTCCGAGGACGCGGATATGCTGGGGGCCGAGGCCGCCTATTGTGAGCTGGAGGCTGAACTGCAGGACTACCTCGACAGCTACGAGTCCACCCACGATTACGATGAATACCATTTTGACCTTGATGACATTGAACACGACCCCTATGTGCTGATCTCTATGATCTCCGCGCTCCATGAGGGGGCGTGGACGGTGGACGAGATACAGGGTACGCTCCAAAACCTCTTTGACCGCCAGTACATTCTGACCGAGGAGGTGGAGGTTGAGGTGCGGTATCGGACGGAAACCGACACTTGGACGGACGAGGAGGGCAACACCCACACGGACACTTACCAAGTGCCGTATGACTACTACATTTGCTATGTGACGCTGGAAAATTTCAATCTGTCCCATGTGCCGATCTACATGATGTCCGAGGAACAGCTTTCCCGATACGCCCTCTATATGGCCACGCTGGGCAACCGCCCCGACCTGTTCCCGCAGTCCGGCTATGTGCCGAAGTACACCAACCCGCCCCCGAAGCACGATGTCCCGGAGGCATATCTGGCCGATGAAACCTTTGCCGCCATTCTGAAGGAGGCCGAGAAGTATTTGGGCTTTCCCTATGTGTGGGGCGGCTCCAATCCCAACACTTCCTTTGATTGCTCCGGCTTCGTCAGCTATGTTTACAATCAATGCGGCTGGGACTTCGGACGGCTGGGAGCCCAGGGGCTCTACAACATTTCCACCCCAACCAACAACCCCAAGCCCGGTGATCTGGTTTTCTTCAAGGGAACCTATGACACACCGGGCGTTTCTCATGTAGGCATCTATGTGGGCGACGGCTGGATGCTCGACTGCGGCGACCCCATCCATTATTCCAATCTCAACACGAGCTATTGGCAGTCCCACTTCTACGCCTACGGCAAACTTTATTGACAAGGAGGATTTTTGAATATGGCAATCAGCAAAAGCGCAAAAATCGAGGCTGAGATCGAAAAGGTCAAGGCCAAGATTGCGGAACAGCAGGCCCGGCTGAAGGAGCTGGAACAGAAAAAGCACGAGGCGGAAAACAGCGAGATCGTGGACATCGTGCGGGGCATGAGTATTTCTCTCACCGATCTGCCCCTGCTGCTCCAGTCCATTCAGAACGGCGGCAAGGCAGCTTTGGGACAGAGTGTCCCGAAGTCTGAGGACAAGGAGGAGACTGTATGAAAAGAGGATTTAGGATGCTGATGGCGGCGCTCTGCTCCGTCGTTTTTTTATGCGGTTTTTCCGTTACGGCCTATGCCGGGGGCGGCGACGAGTACATGGACTATGAGACTGAGCCCGTGGTGGAAACCGAGCCCGCAACGGAGCCCGAACCCGCGCCCACCATTGAACCCGGTGCGGGCTTTGCGGAGGAGGGCAACCTTGTGACCCGCGATCTGCTCTATGACAAGAACACCAAC
>ULSO01005985.1_pt1 | contig 11084 bp, 9 predicted proteins | sample 1956701 | NCBI WGS metagenome assembly ULSO01 (sample SAMEA4835708, study PRJEB28245) | human gut metagenome | biome: gut microbiome; material: fecal sample | place: Denmark | collected 2008 | reverse complement strand
ATATTAAAATAAAAATAACTAAAAAAACAACTAATATATGTTTTATTAAAATGATGCTTAATAATGAAATTAATATAATAGATATGGTAATCGTTAGAGATATTACGTTAATTTTTTTTCGCTTTTTATCATAAATTTCCATTTTAACACCCATTTATTATTATATCATAGAATGATTAATAATGTTAATTATTCATTAATAATTCTTCATGTTTAATAAATTCATCATAGTCCTTATAAATAACTGATTGTTTTTTGTCAACACAAATAGTTGCAGATAAATAATCATGCAAAGCGGTTCCTTTTTTAGTAAAAAACATTAAACTAAAAGAAACAATCAAAGGAATACCAATAGTAAAGATGCTTAAAACAACTTCTAATAAATAAAAAGAAAGAAAACGAATAATAATTTGAGACTTTTTAACTCTAAATCCATCTTTTGCACTTACTAAACCAACTGATAATAATTTTTTTCCCAAAGTTTCACCATTTTTAAATAATAATGGAATTATTAAATAAAAAATAATTAATGAAATACTTGCAGAAGATACAATGGTGATGATAGTAAATATTGTATTAAAACGACTTAAATCAAGTACTAAATCGTTTTTATTTAATTGAGAAATAGCAATTAGTAATTGATCTTCATAAAATTCTTTATAAGTAGTTTCAAGAATAGTAGGTTTTGTAGTGTAATTATTATTTTCATCAATATTAAATAAACCAGATTCTTTTTTGTTGTTTAAATAATCATCAATGTTCATTCCTTCAAATGTGGAATAAAATTTGGTTATGTTTTCATCTAAATAAGCTATATAATCAGAAACACTATTTTTTTCAAAATCAAATAATTTATCGATTTGTTCAATATTTTCTTCACCATAACCGTATAAGTGACTACTAATTAATGTTTCACGATATAATTGCATTTTTTCGCTATAGTTTGTGATATTACTACCAATTGGAGCAATAATCCAAGTTTGAAAAATTAAAGTTATCAAAACAACAATAAATAAATCAACAACGAAAATTCCACAACGGGTTAAAACTGACGCTTTAACAATTTCTAAATTTAATTTATCGGTATCATTTTTTTCTTCCATTAAAATCACCTGTTTCTAAACTATTTTGAATTTCAAAAACATATTTTTTAGTATCAATAACTATGGTTTTACATAAAAAATCGTGAATGCAACGATGATTTTTATTAAAAATAGAAATTGCAAATGATACTAAAATTATTAAACCGAAAGTAATTATTGAAAATAATAATTCCAATACGAAAAAAGTAAAGAATCTAATAACTAATTGTAATTTTTTTGCGTATTGCTTACTATCTAAATCAATAATTCCTAAATTAAATAAATATTTACCAAGTGTTGCTCCATTTTTAAAGCATAGTGGAATGATCATAAAGAAAATTAAAAGTGGAAAAAATAATGATATGATAAAACTCATTATAGTGATTGAATAATATTCTCGCATAAAGGAAAAAATACTATCATTTTTCTCAAGTATTGCTAAGGCATCTTTAAGTGCATCTTTATAAAACTGTAATTTTTCATTAAACTCGACACCATCAGCAAATACGAAAATATTATTTTTTTCATCATATACAAAAACGTTTGTAGCTTCTTTTTTTGCTTCAATAAATTGATTTTTATTGCTTTCATTAACAAATTCCGTATTATTATAAAAAGCTGTTATTTTATCATCTAAATATGTCAAGTATTGCGTTTCATTCATTGTTTGATAATTATTGATATAATCAATAGTATAAAAATAACCATCTTCTTCAAAATATAAACCACTTTCTACTAACAAATTTTGATAATTTAATTGCTTTTCTTCCAATTGAAAATGTTTAACAAAAATAGGACGAAAAATGTAACTATTAATAAGAATTGCTACAAAAAAAGTTACTAAAAAATCAACTATAAACGCTATTAGTCTTTTCCCAATCGAAGATTTTACACTATCTATGCTAATATTTAATTCTTTTTTATCCATATATAACCTCTATTTATTATATTCATCCTTAACATGACCAGCATCATAATCCCAATAAGGATCTTTTTCGCCATGAATTCCCCTATTTTTAAGTTGGGCGTATAATTGAGCATTATAAATAAAATTTGAATATGAAACATCTTTATAACGCATTTCATCATTAGCAGCAAAAGCAGAATTGCTATAACCCATTAATACAATATGAAAATTTAATAATTCGTCATCTACCCATACCCATCCTAACATACGATCAAAAGTTTCAGTTAATGAGCCATTTAAAACAGATTGTACTTGAATGTGTAAAGCGTTCGATAAACGAAAATTAGTATAATCCTTTGCTACCAAACCAAATTCTTGGATATTACCATAATAGCATTCAGGAGTATCAATATTTTGATAACGTAATTTAGTTCCTTGTTCTACACCTATTTTAGAAATAATCGTTGGATCATAATTAAAGCATGTTGTATCTCCATCAACATAGGAACTTACAGTTACTTCCATAACACCGCCACCGCCTAAAAAACTGCCATTTTCTTGTTCAATATAAAATGGTCTAGAAAAATCTAAGTCAGTTAATTTTGGACCTAACAACAATTCTTCATTACTAATTGATGGTTCAATCGTACCAAGGTAATTTATATTGTCACAATTGTATCTAATCCAGTCATATTCAACAAATTCTTTTCTACCGATTAGAAATTCTTTTTTTCTAACAAGACTAATATCAGCACCATAATTAATATTTGTGTCTTTTATTCCTAAGATATCAACGATTTTACTACCTTTTTTTAATAAAATTGGTTGCGAACCGATAAAAGTTAAATTATCACTTACTAGATTTGATTTATTTAAGATTTCTTCTGACGCGCCACTATAAGCTACAACAAATGTTTCGTTTGGTTTTAAATTTCCATTTAAAGCAACTATTTTTGAAGAGTTTTTCAATTGAATCTCCAAAGAATAATCATTTAAATTAATTGTTCCTTGTGATCGATTATATAGTTCAACAGCACGATTATCACCTGTACCTTCAACTACTTCAGAAATAATTAATTTAGAATTTGTATCATTTTTTTTACTACAACCACTTAAAGTTAATAAAGGAAACGCAAGTAAAACTACTAACAATTTCTTCATATTTTCACATCCTTGTTATATATATTATAACATTATTGACCATAAATTAAAATATTATAAAACAAAAAGGATTGTGGTAAACCACAATCCTTCTTCAAATCTGAATCTATGCTACAGCTTCATGACTAACTAAACTATCAAAAGAAGCTCTAAAATAACCAGAACCGTCAAGTTTACTATATCCGTAAACAAATACTCGTACAGTAACCTTTTCGTTTTCATAATCATTAATTGCATTTGTATACATTAATTGAACTTGACCACTGCTTGTATTATTTTCAGCGTAAAGGTTCAAATAATTTCCTGATTTTAATACATAACCAGTAATTTCAATGTATTTACCTGATAATTCATTAATATTAGCAGGATTACTTAACCATTCAGTATCTTTTGCATGTGCAGTTAAAGTTGCAATGTCTTCTTGTGTAGCTGTTAATCTGTGAGAATTACCAGTAGAAGCTGTTTTTAATAAATCATATGATTTAATTTGAGGAGTATTATTGAAAACATCTAAAGCAGTAATTTTGATATAAACTTCATCACCTGTATTGACGCCTTCATTTTTATCATTAGTATAAACTAAAATAGTACCAGAATCATCAACTAAATAGAAAGGTAGGTTAGTTCCGCTATTTCCTTTAGCAGCAACAACACCATGAGCAATTAAACCTGCATCAGAAACATCTTCATCAGCAATTGCTTTTTCTCTTAATTGAGCTACAGTAACATTTGCTTCAATAACACCTAATACATTAACTGTGAAATCTTTAGTTTTTGGAGTTTCACTACCTAAAGAAACTGTTGCTGTTAGTTTAACAGCTGTATCTTCATCTACTTTGGCAACAGTAGCAGGATAACCATCAGCAGTTGCAGTTCCAATTGTAATTACAGAATTGTCAGAAGTCCAAGTAACTGTTGAATTATAAGAACTTGTTTTTGGTAAAACAAAATCAGCAGTAACATCACTAGGAACAGAGATAGCATTAACTGCTAAATCTAATTTTTCAGCATCAGTAAGATTTACTTCTTCAAAATCAGTAAAGAAAATATTTACGTATTTTGAACCAGTTACATATAAAGTATAACCAGTAACTTTAATAACTTTACCATTATAAGCATCAAGTCCACTGCTTTCAAGCGGATATACAAGTGAGCCAACAGCTTTTGAAGTGCCAGCAACTTCCAAGTTATAATAACTTCCTGAAACGCTTAATGTACCTGTTACAGTAATATAATTACCACTTAAATCATCAACAGCGGTCTTTTCTAAATAAGCATCAAGTTCTGTAGGACCCCAAGTAGTTGGAGTAGGAGTTGTATAAGTAAATGATGGAGTTTCAGTTAAAATTGCAACTGCTGCGTTTCCATCAAATTGAGGAACACCACTATAGAATGCTAATGGTCCATCGACTTCAACATAATCACCAACAGCAACGCCTGTTCCTGATTTATAAACTAATGCAACTTTAGCAGTTTCATCAGCTAATAAGAAACTACGATCATTAATTGCAATTACAATACCATCTAAACTATATTGTTTTCCATTGTCAGCAGAAGTTAAATTACGGAATTCTTCAACACTTACAACAGCGCCTTTTTCTAAAATACGAACACGGAATTGTTTATCTTTTGTTACATCTTCATATTTCAAAGTAGCTGTAAAAGATGTAATAGCACCCTTTCCGTCTTCAGTACTACCAATTGCTGGGCAATGAACAATTGCTAAATCATTGTTTTTTGAAATTTCTAATAAAGTTGGATCGGCAGATACATATGAAATTTTAACACCATCAATTTCATTGTATAATTCAAAATTTGCTTTAATACCATTTGTTAAATTTGGATAAATTAAAGATGCATATACATCATCAACTAGTTCTTGTGGGTTAACTTTTTCTTTACAAGCTGTTGCTCCCCCAGCAACTAAAAATAATGATGTAATAGCAAAGAAAATCTTTTTTATTTTATTCATTATTTATTTCTCCTTTTTAATTAGATGTTGGACTATGATATGTTAAATCAGAAGTCGCAACTAACATCAATTGAATTTCAACACGACCAGTTGTTTGACTTTCATATTTACCCATCAAACCAACAAAATCAAAATAATAACCTTCTCCTTGATTACAATAATCTTCAAAATAACGATATGTTCTAATAGTAGAACCATCTAAATCACGAATGAAAGTAGAACCATCAATACGAATGTTAAATCTATTTCCTTGTGAATCTTCTACATAAATTGTCATAGAGTTATTTTCAAATGGAATACCATATTGGTCTTCTTCTTGAGTTCCACCATAACCACCATAAGCTCTTAATCCAGACATTTTAATTAAAACGCCCATATAATCGCCTTTTAAAGCTTCAGGAACAGTTAGTTCAATAGGATCTACTGTAATACCACTATCTAATAGTTTCATATCGTCTTTAGTAGGTAATAATTCATTGTATTTAACGTCTACTAATTGATATGAACCATAATGTTCAGCTACAATTCCAATAACACCAACACGATTACCTTTTGCTAAAATGCTATATTGCTTATACATCGTAAAAATATAAGCACCATAAACTTTAACGCTACCATCTTCTTGTTCAAAAGATTCTTGCATATAAGCATTGGTTCCCATAGTACGAGTAATTACACCTTCAACATAAACTTTAGCACCTAAATATTTTGATGGATCAGAGAAAACAGCTTGCATATTAGTGATTTGAGCTTCTCCATAATAATAATTAGGGTCTTCTTCATCAGACCAAATATGCAATTTAAACTTTTGAGCTTGCGCATCAGCATCTAAGAATACATCTTGGTATACACTACCACTAGCACCTTTTGAAGGAGAATAACCATTTTGAACTAGTTCTAAGTTTAGTAATCGTAGTTGCGAGCCATCTTCTTCTTCAATTGGTCTAGTAGATGTCCAAACCCAAACAAGATAACGTCCAGTAGTAGTAGTATCAGATTGTGGACCAGTTTGTCCATCAGTTCTTTCTGTCTCTAAGATAATTGTTTTAGCATTAAGAAGCGTTTCTTCGGTAAACTTTGCAGCAGCTTTACCCCATGGTTCAATAACACCAGTAGATTCAGGAGTATCAACACCATTAAAACGACCTTGAATAACACGATTAGTACTACCAGCGTAGAAGTGAGCTGTATCACCATCAACACTTTGTTTTAAGGTAACGATACCAGTACCATCAGTTAAATAACTAGATTCTTTCCAATTTTGGGTACTAATCGTAGTTTTTGCTACATAGTCAGTCATTTCACCTTTGCAGGCTGTTGGTATAACCAACAACCCCAAAGATAAAATGCTCACAAAAAATAATTTTTTAATAAAATTTTTCACTAAAATCACCTTGTTTATTTACTAAATTTAAATACCCATAGCATATACACAAACCGTTTCAGCATCTTTAAAAGCCTTATCAATAGTTTTATTTCCAAGTAATACTTGAGTTAAAATGCCACCACATTCTTGACGACAAGTTGATGATCCAACAAATACTGGAGAGAAGAAATAAGCTTTTTTAACCGCTTCAGTAGATGTTAAATTAGCAACTCTTGTATATAGAGTTTCATCAGCACCAGTTTTGTTTAAATGTGCTTGATATTCTTCAGTTTCATAAGAAGAATCTCTAACTGGTTCATATCCAGTAAAGATTGAATAAGCTGCACTATTATGAGTGTTAGTAATGTGTTTATAGAATAACCATGATGCTTCTACTTGTTCATCGCTAATTTTGCGGTTTTTAAAGAATACGATTGATGGTCCTTGAGAAATTACTTTTGGGTTAGCAGGATTTGCTTGTGGTATTGCAGCAACTTTAACATCAAATAAGTAATTTCCATCACTATCTTTAGCTGGAATATTATAAGATGTTCCACCAGTAGAACCAATTGACATAACTAATTCTTCTTTTACAAATTTTGTAGATGTATAAGTGTTATTAGGAAGAGTTCCTTTTGTAACAAAAAGACCTTCATCATAATAACCTTTTAATCTTGTTATTAATGCTTTTGCTTCTGCATTATTAAAATCGATTGAACCTTTACCATTTTCGCCAATACTTGTATAAGGAATACCATATTGAGCGCTTAAAGTGATATACATATTATCATCTGAGTCATATCCTAATGGAGTTAAACTTGGATCAATTTCTTTGATTTTACGGCAAAGATTAAACATTGCTGTTAAATCATTAGGATCTTCAGTATTTTCCCATTTAGTAGGAATTGGTAAGTCATATTTTTCAAAAAATGTTGCATTGTAGAATAATACTTCAGTTGATTTTGAAAATGGAACAGAATAAATATCTCCAGAATTTCCATAAGATTCACTGCCTTCTGACCAGAAACCAGCATCTTTATAGTCTTGAAGTTCTTCTGCAGTAAGACCAATTGTTTCATCTTCAACAAAATCGTTTAAACGAACAGCTGCATTACTATCAATATAGTTTGCAACATGATCAGGGTAACAAAATGCCATTGTTGGTGTTGTCTTAGCTGGAATTGCTTTAATAATTTTATCTTCGATATCTGTATAACCACCTTGTGAAGCATGATTAATGTGGATATCAGGATGTTCAGCTTCAAACTCTTCAATCATAGCATTTAATTTTTCCTGATTGTTTTTTCCCATAGTATGCCAGAAAACTACTTGAACACGATCATCTTTCTTACAAGAAGATAATGTCAAGCCACCAAATCCCATCATAGCTACTAGGGCAACTAAAGGTAACTTTCTTTTTAAATTCATCTTTTTTCCTCCTATTTAAATTTATTAAAACGCAAATTTGCGTATTAACCTTTCAAACCTGCACGACCAACACCGCGCATAATATATTTTCTAAAGAAAATAAATACTAATAATAATGGGAAAGTAACAATAAATGTTGCTGCCATTTGTAAACCTTGATGTGGTTCTCCTGTTGGAGAAGGAGAATACATACGTAAACCATTTGTAATTAAACGCCAAGATTCAGTATTAGCAACTAAATTTGGCCACACATATGAGTTCCATGTTCCCATTAATTTTAAAATAAAAATTGTAATTAAAGTTGGCATAGCTAATGGAACCATAACTTTCCATAAATATTGCCAATCAGTCTTTCCATCAACTTTTGCAGCATAGTAAAGTTCATTAGGAATTTGACGGAAATTTTGTCTTAATTGAAAAACATAAAATACACTAACCCAAAATGGAATTATCATCGCAGTTAATGCCCCTGCTTTACTACTTAATAAACCTAATTTTGAAACTGTTCCATAGTTTGTAATAACCATCATTTCGCCAGGAATCATCATTGTTGCTAAGAATATTGAAAATAATGTTTCTTTCCCTTTAAAATGCAAACGAGAAAAAGCAAATGCAGAGAAAATAGTAGTCAACAAAGTACCTAGTGTTGAAATTACACCAACAATTAAGGTGTTTGACAAATAAGTCCAAAATGGAAAAGCGTCAATACGTGAAATATTTCCTTCAAACTTATTAATTTCAGCTCCCTTAAACAATACTGTATAATTAGTCCATTGAATAGTTTGAGGGAAAAAAGTCATCATATTTCTAATTTCAAAATTACTTTTTAAAGATGTAATAATCATCCAATAAAAAGGAATTAATACTAATAAAGCCATAAAAGACAAAAATATATAAACAAGAATCATACTAAATATTTTAGCTACTTTTTCAGTTTTTCTAAGTTGTTCAGCATTCATTTTTCTATCACGAATAACTAAATTAATGCTTTTAATCTTATAAGTATTTTGTGGTTTATAATTTATATTAGCCATATGATAAACCTCCTAATAATGTACCCTTTTATCAGCAATTGCTCTTTGAATTGCAGTAAATATCAAAATAATTACAAACAAAATTACTGCAGCAGCAGAAGCCCATTGTGGATTTCTAGCAATATTATCATAAATATAATATACTACTGTATACATCTCATAACTACCTTGTGAAGGTCCTCTTTTATTATCACCAAACAAACCAACAATTGATGAATATTCTTTAAAGGAACCAATTAAAGAAGTTACAGTAATATAAAGAATTTGTGGAGATAAAAGTGGAACTGTTATCCGCATAAATGTTTTAAATTTACTAGCCGAATCAATTTTTGCTGCTTGATAATATTGTTTATCAATACCTTGTAAGCCACTTAAGAAAATTAAAATTTTATAAGGTAATGCATGCCATATAATATAAACACATAAAGCAAACATCGCGCTTCCTTTAGTGGCTGTCATATCCACCCAATATTTATCTAACCCAAATATTGTATTAAACAATCCATTCGAACCAGCAAAAATAACCGAGAAAACCATCCCAATAGCAATGGCATTTGTTACATAAGGAATAAAGAATATTGTTTGAAAAACTTTGTGTAAAAATTTAATAGAATTTAATCCAACAGAAATTAATAATGAAATTATAACAGATAAAGGAACTGTTATAAATGTAATTATTAATGTGTTTGGTAATGCGTATTTAACAAAGTTTTCATAAGGTTCATCGTAACCTGACAATGTTTTTAATCCTAAAACGTAACCAAAATTATCTAAAGTTAAGCCACCACCATCTTTAAAAATAGAATGAAATATTGTCTCAGTTCCAGAATTATAATCTTTTAAAAATGCAATAAGTAAAGTGTTAAATAAAGGATAAAAAGTAAATATCAACATTAATATTAATGTGGGAGTCAAATAAAGCCAAGCTTTCCAGTTATTCTTAGTTTCCAAGTTTATAGAATCCTTTCTTCACTATCATGTGCAAATACGAAACATTTATTTTTCTTGACTCCCAATTTAATGTTTCCAACACTAACCTTTTCGTCGGCATCAAGAATGATTTTAAAAGATGCACTAATGCAATTAGGGTGTGCACAGATAATAGAAATATCTCTACCTAGTGTTTCAATTTGATCAACGCGAACATTAAAAACTCCGCCTTTAGATGTTACTTTAAATCCTTCAGGACGAATACCTACATAAACTTCTTGATCTGGTAAATCAGCATCCATAATTTCATCATCACCAATTAATAATTTTTTATTAGCAATACGTCCATTAAAAACATTAATAGGTGGTGTTCCTAAAAATTGAGCAACGAAAAGATTTTTTGGATTATTATAAACTTCTTGTGGTTTATCTCTTTGTTGTTCAAGACCCAATTTCATTACTACGATTTCATCACTAATACTCATAGCTTCTTCTTGGTCATGAGTTACAAATATAGTAGTAATGCCTGTTTCTTTTTGCAATCTTTTAATTTCTTCTCTAGTTTGTAATCTTAAACGAGCATCAAGATTTGATAGAGGTTCATCAAGTAAAAGAACTTTAGGTTTTTTTACTAAAGCACGAGCGATTGCAACACGTTGTTGTTGACCTCCTGATAATTGATTAGGTTTACGATCTAATAATCCTTCAATTTGTACTAATTTTGCAGTTTCTAGTACTAATGCATCAATTTCAGCTGCTGTTAATTTACGTTTTTTAGTAACTTCTTGTCCATTAACTTCAATTGTTTCTTCAAGACGTAAGTTTTCTAATGGAAAAGCAATGTTTTTACGAACAGTCATATGTGGATATAATGCATAATTTTGAAATACTAAACCTATTCCTCTTTTTTCTGGAGATAAATCAGTAACATCTTCATCACCAAACCAGATACGGCCACTAGTTGGTTCAAGAAGTCCAGAAATCATGTAAAGAGTAGTTGATTTTCCACATCCAGAAGGACCTAGTAAACCTACTAATTTTCCATCGGGAATAACAATATCTAAATTATCAACTGCTTTTGTTTGGATTTCTCCCTTACTCCCAGTGAAAATTTTTGTAAGATTTTCTAATCTTATTTCCATAATATTCCTCCAATTCTACTTCATATTATAACCAAGATTTTTTTTTAATACAAGCAAATTAT
>ULSO01071714.1_pt1 | contig 11086 bp, 15 predicted proteins | sample 1956701 | NCBI WGS metagenome assembly ULSO01 (sample SAMEA4835708, study PRJEB28245) | human gut metagenome | biome: gut microbiome; material: fecal sample | place: Denmark | collected 2008 | reverse complement strand
AAAAATGTGCTATAATATAGGCACAAAAGAGAAAGGAGTGTGTTAACAATGACAACATACAATCACATGGAGCAGCTGGCAATGGAGAGAATCAAGGTCACTTACTTGAGAGAATCTATTGATACCCTTGCACTCGACATCACCAATGGCTATATGTCAATCAACACAGGCAGAGACGGACGAACCTACGCATGGTATGCCGATGAGTTCAACAGCGTCATATGCGACGTTGATACGTTGGAGCTATGCGACGACGCGGACAAAATCGATGATTTGCTCTGTTGAGAATAGAGGAGTGGGAGTTGTAACAAGCCCCCACTTCTATTATTGCAGGCATTTATTCAGGTATGCGTTGACAATCTCACCTACATCATTATCCTGATAGAACACCTTATCATTAGCATAATACCACCATATAGCCCGCGTGCGCTCGTCCGTAATCCTCGATATGTTGGTTCTGTAACGGACATCACTTTTCGGCATGTCATGATAGATTATATCCCGCGTCCGTTCCTGCAATGGTGTTGTCTTGCGGTACACGTACGTAAAATTATGCATCCCGAACTTAACAATATCAGCCTGAAGCAGCTCGCCGTCAAAGTCTATAAAATACGTAAAAATGACGGAATCGCGCTTATACTTGACTGGGCAATGCGGGTACATGGGGACTTCCCATTCGCCCGACGATATCATATTCAACTGTGGGTTGTCAAAGGCGAAGAATTCCATATCCCGCTTTGCTTTCACAGCATCAGGCTCTGCATACTCGACAGCAACACGCATATTAGAACCGCCGTAGCTGTACACGTCTATCATGCCAGGCAGCATCTTCTTGATATGCTTTATACCCATTTCACCCCAGTACGGGCAGGCGTACTTACATGTCGCGTTAGCCGCCATATATATCTTTACGTCCATCCGGTCACGGCGGATAGTAGATATAACATTAGCAAATAAAACGAACTCGTCGGGTAGATAAGCACCCCGAGTAATGAACTCGTCAAAGAATATCGAGGTTATCAGCGGATAGCTTGTCGACTTGTCATGCTCCATGCTTGATAAGGAGAAGGCATAGCAAAAAGGCCTGAAATCGTATACAAGTTTTCGCGTTTCTTCATCAAACTTGCACAAATAAAAAGCGTTACCACGCAAGCGCACCGTGTCAAATTCACCTTTAGTGATTTTACTGATATAATTTTTGTCACCCTCATAGAAAGGGGCAAACAGACGACTGGCGCGTTTCGGGCGTATATCCTCGTCCATGCGCCGGACATAAGCACCCTGCTTGCCGTGCTTGACGTAGTTATCCAATATGATTTTGGTAAATGCATACGTCTTGCCGTTGGAACGCAAACCAAAAACAATACTATATCTCGCGTCTTTGCTCAGCAGTCGGCGCGGGTCGTAATACTTTACAGAGTTACCCAAGCATAATCACCCCCGAATGAAGCAACTGTCGTATCTCGTTCACCTCATCGAGGTAGCAATCAGGCAGGTTGGCCATGTGGACGACACCAAATTCCGAATAGCCCTTGAAGTCACCGCAAACGCCGCTCTCGTGGCACGGCCACCCGTATAGAGTGCTGTGTTCCTGCACTCTGTCACGCTGTGGCCTGCGCACTATCGCGTATATATTTGGTACGTTGTATATATTGGAAGCACCCCCATTGACACCACCGCTGGATATCGTCGCTATAGGGGGAACTGCGTTCTTTTGTGAACTGAATATTGTATTCGCTACAGTCCCGGCCAGCCCCGACACACCGCTAATAGCAGATGCAGCCTTACCGGTTGCAGCACCTGCAGCAAGAGACCCAACACCCGATATACCGCCCATTACAGCATTATATACAATCTCAGACCTGTTGACGTCACGCAGATAATTCGCTATCTGTGTTTGTGCTGCATTATTAGTCGTAATCGGTATGGCTATACCCAGCTGTATACTCTCTGTATATATGACCTGTTGACCATTAGATATCTGTGCGAGGGCGTCACCAGCCGCAAGATTAACTGAGTATGTGACGGTCAGCGTTCTTCCAATACACAGCGCAGGGTCAATTGACCTGAAGCCGGCATATGGAAGCCAAAGCTGTATAGTCGTATAGGGTGCGAAGTCGAGATAATTATTGTAGTAGTATGGTATCGTTATAGAACCAATCGACAGCACGTTGTCAAATGCCCCTAATACCTTGCGTCCGCGGGCAGTGGACAGATTACGATTTCCAATCTGTACTAAAGCATCATCTGCTAACCCGCTGCTGTCTATCGAGGTAAGGTCGAACGGATATAGCATGATAGATACTATCGCGCTATTGAGGTCGTTATATACAGCACCGTTTGCATTCCAATCGACATTCCATATATCGTCGAAGAATCTACCCATATTAGTGGGATTGAGTGCGTACATATTATAATTAATCCCGTATGGAACCCTGTCAGTATCAGGTACAGATGGTGGTATGTATGTATGAGCGATGCAGTTCACCGAGAATGTTGTACTGTCCTTACCGATAAAACTGCCCGAATCACAGTCTCTTATAGTCCCTAATTCAATCCTGAGAATGGGGCTATTCGCCATCGCAATCGATATAGAGTCGAGATCTCCGTTATATGGCCAGTTGTATTGAGTAACTGGTTCCGATGGATTGCCGTACCAGCCAATAAACATCCTATATTCAGAGGGGTTAACCTGTTCGAATCGAACATACGATATCCATGTTGTAGTGGCATCATTGGGGTTGGTTCTCGTCGTTATAGTGCCACCAGTAGGGTCATATATTGTAATAGTACGACTCACTGCTGTGCCTCCCCTCTTATGACAGTAGCCACGTACACATAATCACCTGCACCGGTAGCCGACACAGGTATTAGCGGCGAGCCTGTTCCCGATATATATTGCACATTATAGTTGTTCTGCAGCGGGACCCTGTCATCGATTAGATAACTGTTGTATACATTACGATTGCGCACACATACGCAGGGTATTTTTGCAATGTTTGTCGCATGCGAGTATAGAACATCTACATGCATCGACAGCTGCCACATACCGGTGCGCACACTGGTCACGTCGGTAATATAGTAGTACCGTTGCCACTCAGGGATATGCGCGTAGTTAGCGGTTATAATTGGCGTTGTTGACCCGTCGAAGTATAAATCAATCACCGGGTTGAGTATGTCACACTCCCCCTTAACAGTGAACGGTACCGGGATAGCTTCCCCGTTAGGGTCTGCTATAGTTGGCGTAATGAAAGCCTCCTTAACAACCCTGATAGGTTCTGAACTATTGCGATATAGATATATGTTAGGCATTGTATCACCTCGTTTTAGAAGTAATGCCCCGCACAATAAGCACGGGGCAAAACTGGAAGAAAGGATGAAAAGAATTAAGCGATATAAAACATGACAAAGTTTTCATTCGAATCGTAGAAGAATCCACCGTCATATTTATAGAATGTGTTGACAAACTCGCCGGCGGCATTGATGTGCGTCGGTGCACGGAAGTTCTGATTGTTAATGCCCATGCACCACCTGTCGAACATGCAACCGAGTATTCCGCTCGCTGTGATAGTAGTCCCACTACCACCGCTATTAGGTATCTTGATATCAATACTCGAGGTGTCTTCAAAGCTGAAGCCCTGGCCGCTGCCCTGCCAGTAGGGGACAATCTCGCCGAGAGGAAGCGAGGTAAACTCATTATGGAACGTGTCGGACTGTAGGTACGTATTAGCGGCATTGTAGAATTCGGACAGCAGAACGACATGCAGGTCATCGCGCGGCGTGAACTTGACTGTACCGCCGACATTAAGCAATGACGTTGCTGACGATAACCAGTTGATATAGTTACGCATCCGGTTAGAAGCAAATCGCAGGAAGTCGGGGTCGGTCATAGCCTGCGCGGCTGTGAGCTGTGTACTATTAATTGTGTTGAATTCGTGCAGGAGATTGACGGCCTTAACCGACGTAACACCCGTATATGTGCCATTGCTGAACTCATCAGCAAGTGTCACACCGAACATGGTATTCAGTGTTGACCTGATCAGATTATCGGTGTTGAGTGTCATGGCATTCCGGATCTGAGTTTCAAGGCCAGCGAAGAACGCCATCAACTGTTCCGGGCTGCTGAACGCACTGCGTATCTGCATCTCAGCGCGTGACATCGGGATCGAATAAGTGTCACGCTGCTGATAGAACTTCACCGTGACATCCGGCGTGTAAAAGGTGTCCTGATTGTACGTCTGACCATCGGTGAGATTCCAAGTAGGGTTATTCTCTGCCTCAGGCATAGCGATTGTAATTTTTTCGAGGGCAGCACCGTACGCCCAATTATCCATAATAAGCGACGGTGCGCTGACGTCAAGCCGTCTATCTACCACAGCTACACGGCCTACATGGTCGATTAACTTCTTGACATAATTGTCAACAGACATAGCATCGAAGATTGCATTGCCAGCGTCCACCACATTGGACAGGTCGGTATTCACGATATCCGTCTGGCCTGTGGTCTGCTGCATTAGCGAATTCAGAATCTCAGATACTTGATTAACTTTCATTTCGTGTCCTCCTTATTGTACATTAATTGTCCATATCGATGCAGTGCCGAGCGGGTTTGTTCGAGCGATTGTTATAGTTACAGACCCGCATACAGCTTTCCAGGTGTGTGCCATAGTGCTTGCAGCTCCTACTATTGACATCGACACACTGCCAATCGCGTCACCGTTCGCGATAGAAGCAATGATGCTTTTTTGCTCGGTCTGCGCCTGATAGAGTTGGCCTATTGTCTCCGGCGTTATAGTGCTGGTTACTACCGTATTACCGGAAGCCAATGTGCCAAGGTAGCGCAGGTCGATGTAATCACGCTTGCCGTATCGCCGTGACTGAGTTGCCTTACTCATATATATCCACCCCCTCTGATGCAATCATCATATATCCCGAGTGTCAATGCATCGTCAAGGTCCTCTATTACGATCCCTAAGAATACCGTCTTACGGAGATTAAGCTCACCCTCGATCATCTGCGCAGATGTAGTCACACCTATATTACCGGCGCGCGTGAGCTCTCGCGTCTCGCTGGCACTCGTCTCTGCACTGCCCTTGTCGGTCGTCGTCGTCTCGTCCGTGCCGGTATTATTGTTGGCCGGTGTAGCATCGCTGCTGTTATAGCCGTAGATATTCACGGTCTGTGTAGTCGAGCCGTTGCGCGTCTGTGTGTTGTCCGTGTTGATTGTCCCCGAGTTGCTCTTTGTTTCGCTTTCGGTCATGTCGTAGTTGTGAATCGGGTTGTATTCGGCAAATAGAGCGTCATAGAGTCGCGTCCACTTCTCGCCGTACATGGGGACAACATACTGATTAATAATGGTGTTAAAGTCGCTGGTAGATATCGACTTCTCGGTTCGCGGTTCGTCATAGAAGTTCTCGCTTGTGTAGTCCTCTATATAGTCGTTAAGAATAGACTGCAACGGTTTGCTATAGCTGCGCCAGTGATGTATTGTCCACGCGTTCGAGCCTGTTGCGCTTGGTATCAGCGACTTGAACGGGCATTCAGCCCAGTACGTCACAAGTGCATACAGCGGATCAATCCTCCGGAAACTGCTCACCGCCGGCATGAACTCCACTATCTGACCCAGCTTGTATCTCATCCTCTTGCACATCTTCTTTTACCTCCTCTGCGTCGCGCGTCATGCGCCACACGCTGTTATATTGTATTTTTACATTGGTGCCGAACATGCTATTGACCTCGTCCCAACCTATGACGCGAGACTTGTACATATCGTCGACGAGCGGCAGTAGTGCATACTCGTTCAATTGTACCTCAGCGGTGTGAAGCTCTGACCGCTTCAAGTTGTAATTGGCATTAATCCCGATATCGTTATCCCACTTGGCGGACAGATAATTGATATACTCTATCAGCCCTGTGAGAGTATCGCCGCCCCCGGTCGGCTTAACGTCTACAGCTCTAAAAAGCTCATCCGAATCTATAACGCTGTACTTGCCGTCGGTAAGGCGCTTCAACCACGTCTCAGCACTCTGCTTTCCACGCTCATCACTCGCACTGAACGTGAAGGATGAACGCTTATTTATGCATGCCATACGGAGTGTTATAATAGCGTCGGTTATCAATGATGCGTATCTGTTGTACATAGGCATCATACCCATGAACATAGAATCGTTGCGAATAACGACGCAGTCCTTGCCTATAGTCCGCTCGGCGTAAAAGTCAAGTGCAGGATTGGCAATGATTGCTTTTGTTGGGAGATAATACGGATTATATTCGCCGCCTATCTCGTCACCGAAAGCATACAGCCCTTTGCCTGGTACTTCTGTTATAATCACATACCCATGCGTCTGCAGTATATGCTCATAGTCACGATACGGTATGGTAGCAGGCAGTCCGTCAGCTGTGAACATCTGTGTTGACACGTTCAACTTCTGCCATATGAGCTTACGGGCTATTGCTGTCTTGTCCGTGAAGTCGTCATACTTGGGCCAGTTGTCTGTGTAATACTTATCACTTAGAATATCAATCACCCCTTAAATGCTCCGACAGACTCGCGATTACCTCAGTGTTGCGGTCAATGGCCTTGCGCAGTTCATCTACCTCCTCCTTATGCCTTGTATCATCCTTACTCATTTTATAGAAGAGTCCGATACAGCATGCAATCGGGAAGCCGAGATTGGCAATCGCTGATGTAATAATATCGAGTATCTCCATACGTAGCACCCCCCTTATGATATATTATTATATCACAAAGGATTGCTACTGTCAAGTATTACTTTTGTATAGTATCACAATCTACCCATCCGTAGACGTTAGATGTAGTGTCTGTGTGTATTATGTGATATGGATGCCTATATGTTGGCCTGTAGTGAGTAACTCTCGCCGGACCCTTTCGGGCAGGACGTCCTACTGATGCGAAACCGTTGGTGTAATGTACGTCGCCGGTAAACTGAACAATGTCACCTACCTCAATAGTATCAGTTGACGGTTGTGCGCCATAGTCCAGCAATGACAACCTACCGAACTCAACCCACGGGGCTTCCTCGATGTCGCTGATAATAATACCGTCACCTCTCGCACCTAACGTGCATTCACCGACACTACCACCTCCGAGATATACACCTACGTGTCCGGCCGTGAATAGAAGCAAGCCTCGCTGCTCCGGCATGTCTTGTATCTTGCCGCGCACAGTGCATTTTCGCTTGAATCCAGTAACGTTAAGGTCGCTGCTCTTGTCATAGCGGATATCGTGCTTACCGCAATCTGTCCATAAGAACCATTTAACTAAACCGACGCAATCGCAACCAATCCAATAGCCATTGGTCAGTGTGTTCAGATACTTCTGCCGTCTCTTTGAATATCTCGCCGGGTATTGCTTCGACTTCTGCGCTATAGTCTCTTCCGTTATTGTTCTGCCGTAATCGCCCCACATGTACGCACTTGACACATTGAGTGCTTTATCTGTCGCAAAGTCTGCTAACTGGTTAGCTGTTAACATTGTAATATCCCTCCTGTAAATCGTGTATATAGTCTATATATGAATCGAGTAGGTTGAGTGTGTATTGGCCATTGGACAAGTGCGATGAACTGCGCGCATCATATCGGCCGCGCTTTCCGCGATAGTCCACTATATAGCCACTTGCTGGTGTGTCTATATATGTATGTGTCAAGCGTCCGCATCCCTCATATGGGATGATTAAATCATCATCGAACAGATCAAAGGGTGACGTCCCGAGCTGCTCGGCTTTGGATTTGAACCACTCAGCACCCATCTTTTTATTGACTCCCGATATTACGGTATGCAGCTTCCCGCTCTTGTCTATATACATGTATCGCTTTGCCCCGAGCGTTTTGAATTCGCGGTAGTCGGCCTCATGCTCGAAAACGCCGAGCGGCTTTTTCACTCCGGCCGCCGTCTCGGGAGCAAGCCGCTTACGGTCAATGCCGTAATAGTCGCATATGCGATACAGTTGCTTGGTGATATATCGGTTATAGTTTATAAAAACGTCCTCGTGACCCTCTTTGCATTTACTCGAATCTGTATCTCCGTATATATGAGCGTCATCGAGTTGTGCTATTACATGGAGCAGAGCGCGCCGGGCGTAAGCAGTCACCCAGCAGCCCCATGCATAGTAAAGGAATCGTTTCGGACTCTTGTTGTAGTCTGTGATTGCTTCTTCAGCATCTATATCAATTTCAACCCACTCGCCGTTAATGTATTGCATGTCGTCCTTGATCACCGCCTCCACCATCATGCCATATGCGGCATTGAACTTGCCCTTGGCTATCATGTAGTCCTCTTCCCGTCCTTGCACACCTTTTAGTTTTGTTTTCGCCTCGTACAACTCGAGCAGCGTCTCAACGAACTCGCGCGGTAAGTATCTCTTATACGCATAATGGAAGTCGAACATTTCAATATCTGCTGAGTAGTAACGCTTTATTACCTGCAAGTCAACCTCGTTTAATGTTGTCTCGAGATAGTCGGCTGCGACGATTCGCCCGTTGTCTACAGTAGCTTTTTTTAAGTGCCTGCAATGGCTCTCGGATAGTGGATGCTCTGCTATAATTAGCGGTTGTACATTAGTCATTCTCACCCGGAAAAGACATGCATGTCTATGCAGATGGTAGTCATATTTTTGAGGGTTAACCTCAGGAAAAAAATCGCTTGCCGGGAACTTGTACGCGAGGCACATGGTAGGGTATGCACTGTTCTCGTCCCATGATTGTACATCCGTATGGGTATGCATCACATTCAGTCCGCTTGCGTGTCCGAAACCGCCACCGAACTCTTCGCGCATTAATGTATACGTCTCGATCGTAAGGTTGCATGCATGTACTTTTTTACGGTATGACTGGTGTCTGCCGTACAGGCAAGCCTCTCGGAAGTGTCTGCGTGTGTAGCCAGTTGCTGTCAGTGGGATTTTGTTGATGTGACCCTCACGGCCGATGCAATCTCTGATATACCCCACTATAATAAGCACATCATTGAGTGCGTATGCATATTCGCGCCGTGTCAGCTTCGTTCTTGCGTGTCGCACCTTGCTATAATCAAGATTACCAGTCAGCTTTTTAATGCTCATACTTTTTACGTCTCCGGCAAGAGACGCAAGCCCCTTGCCGGATAACTTGTAGGAGCAGCGGAACTCAATTCCAAGGGAAGTCTTGGCCACAATGACCTGCCGCCTGTTTGCAGTTAGCACCTCTGTTATCTCAACATAACCCCGCATAAATTGAAATTCAAATTCAAGGTTATGAACGTATATAAGTAGATTATACTCATCGTCTACCATGCACGCTGCAAGCATCTCCATCGCTGTCTGCCATTCAGGCCATGTGCGCCCTTGTATTATGATATGCTCGCCAATAGCGAACGTCCAAAGATACATATATGCAACCTTCTCTCCGTTCACTGTCGTGCTTGTGCTCTCAATGTCAAGGGCGCATGGGAGGTTGATGTACTTCTGCTTTTTTGTTCGAACTTTGTCGCGGCTTCCCTCGGCTATTTTTCTTAGTAGTCGTTGTATCTCTGCGTATGTCAGTCCTCTGCCGTCAATACGGTATGCTATCACCGTCCTCCCCCCTCGGCGGCAGCTTCTCCGCCACTCGGTCAATATTGCGCTTTGAGAATTGTATACCGCGCGACTGTACGATCTTTGTAGCGCGTTGGATCTGCTCAGAATCAAAGTGTTGCCCGCGTTGTTTCATGCGCCTTGCATATCTGTTATACTCGTCCCAAAACTGGCGCTCCTCTCCGCTGTTTGTCCATGTTCCCGACTTCTCACCTGTCACTCGCTGGTATGCCTTCGCGCTAACCTGTTTTATACCGCGCGCTGTGCTTGTCTTGTTTTTCATATAGTTATAAGCACGGGTAAACTCCGAATATACCTGATTGCGAGTCCAATTTTTGTCAATTTTGAATCGCGGGTTATCTTGCCAGTAATTGACAAGGTTCTGATAGGCGATGCTGTTTTCTGCGAGGCCACTCTCCTCGAGACGTTGTAGGCGTTTATTTCCAGCGTCCCTCAAGACACCTAAAGCCGCTCGCATATGTTCGATATCCATCGAGGCTACCTGTTGGCGCGTCATGGATAATATGTCTTTTACGGTTGCCACTAAGTCTCACCTCTATATTAGAATGGTATGTCGTCGGTCACATCTTCTATCGGTATAATCTCTCGAGCGTATATACACAGCTCGCGCACTTCTTCTCCGTTCTTGTTAGAAAAATCTCTGAATGACAGATTGCCGATTATCCTGTGTTCGCCCTGTTCGGCTGGAAACGCACATCCTTGGCATGGGATAATACGGACATACTCCTTTGCATATTTGCCCGCTTCATCTTTTCGTGCAATCGCCGTGCTGTATTGCTTACGCTCTCCAAAGGTGTTGATAATGATGTAAGCGATACCGCTTACTTCCGTCCATGAACCTGTGTTAATGCTCGTGTTCTTCTGTACGGTTGTCTTATGACTTGCCTTGTTCTGTGCGGTTGTCTTATTACTTACCCTGTTCATTTTGAATTCGCTCCTTTTCTGCTTTTATTAGTCTTAAAAACTCGTCTGTTGCCTGCTGTAGTATTGAATTGTCTACCTTATCGAGCATCTCACGGGCTGTAATGTAGCATTCGCGCCGTGTCGGTGCTGAGCATATCTTCTGTCCGCTCGGTAGGTGTGTTGCTGTCCAGTGCTTTTTGCCCGGTGTCTGTCGTACCCCTATATCGTTATAGACGTAACCATCTACGTCAGCGAGTGTATATGGGTTCGTAATGTCGTTGATCTTCGATATCATAATCTTATAGATTTGTTTTCGGTTTGTCATTTTTTTCCTCCTTATGTAGAAGTGCATACATCGCTAACATTACAGCACTATCTGTAAGACCGCGCTCGAATTTACTGATTTGCGCGATGCTATACCCGGTCTGCTCGCTGACATCGCACATCCTGAGTGACAGTGAGTGTCTGTACTCCCTACATTTTTTACCTATATCTGTAAGGATATTGATCCTCCTTTCGCGTTCGTTGTTATGAATTTTTTGATCGGACATTTTTACACTCCTTTCTCTTTTGTGCCTATATTATAGCACATTTTT
>ULSO01025022.1_pt1 | contig 11092 bp, 8 predicted proteins | sample 1956701 | NCBI WGS metagenome assembly ULSO01 (sample SAMEA4835708, study PRJEB28245) | human gut metagenome | biome: gut microbiome; material: fecal sample | place: Denmark | collected 2008 | reverse complement strand
TTATTAGGAAGCGTTACTTCAGAAGCAAAAAAGAAACCATCGGTTACTGCAGAATCTGCAATTGTAATGGATGTTCAGTCGGGTGCGATTTTATATGAAAAGAATATAGACAAGCGTGAGTATCCGGCGAGTATTACGAAAGTAATGACGGCTCTTGTTGCTATTGAAAATTCGTCGTTGTCGGAGACGGTTACTTATTCAAGAAATGCCGTGACAAATTTGGAGTCGGGTGCTTCTAATATTGAAATTCAGCCGGGTGAAAAATTGTCAATGGAAGACAGTTTATATGCCATTCTTCTTATGTCAGCGAATGAAGCTTGTAATGGTGTGGCGGAGCATGTCGCAGGAAGCATTGATAATTTTGTTGCGATGATGAATCAAAAGGCAAAAGAACTCGGATGTACAGGAACTAATTTTGCAAATGCAAACGGTTTGTGGATGTCAAATCATTATACGACGGCACACGATATGGCATTGATTTCACAGGAAGCCTATAAAAATCCTACATTTGCAAAAATTACCGGAACGAAACGCTATATCATTAATAAAACGAAAAAACACGCAAAACGTTATCTTCATAATCATCATGGTATGCTTTATCCAAGCACATTTACCCAATATTTGTATGAATACTGCGTGGGCGGCAAAACGGGATATACATCAAAGTGTCGTTATACGCTTGTAACTTATGCAAAGAAAAACGGAACAACATTGGTTTCTGTTATCATGCGTGCACCAAATTCCCCTTGGACGGCGCCGGATGCTAATGAGTATACCGATACGACAAGAATTTTGAATTATTGTTTTGAAAATTACAAACGCTATGAAATTGGAACAACGACAGATAATACGGTAAATACAAGTGATTTGTTTACCAAATACAGTTCCTATTATAACCAGCAGTCGGGTCCTTTATCTGTGGAACAGGGAGCCGGGGTTATGCTGCCAAAGGGTGTTACTTTGGACAAGGCACAGAAAAAAGTAATTTATTATGACACACCACAGCAGGTTAGTGCGACAAAGAAAGTAATTGGAAAAATTACATATACTTATAATGGAAAAGAAGCGGGTGGTGCTGAGATTTACTATGAAAATGCGAAAAATCCGACATTAAATGACAGTATTGATATGTCCGAATGGTTTGTGGATGCGGTAGAAAAAGCGAATGAGGCACCTTTCCCATGGAAAAAGGTTTTAACAATCGGTATTCTTGTAGTTGCCGCTCTTGCAATTACTATTTTGATTCTGTGGTGGATGAGAACCCATAAAGAACAGCGCACACGCCGGAATCGATACAAGAGAGAAAAGAAAAATCGAAATATCAATGAAAGAGGATACTATTATCACAAAAAATAGATAGCAAAATAATATTATGGAGGCATCATGAGAAAGACAAAAATCATTTGCACACTTGGTCCGGCAACTGACCGGGATGGTATTTTGGAACAATGTATCGAAAGTGGTATGAATGTGGCACGCTTGAATTTTTCGCATGGCAGCCATGAAGAACAGCAAAAAAGAATTGACAAGCTGTATGAATTAAGAAAGAAATATCAAAAGCCAATTGCTGCTTTGTTAGATACCAAAGGTCCGGAAATCAGACTTGCTGATTTTAAAGATGGCAAAGTAAATTTGAAGCAGGGACAGAAGTTTTCTCTTGTAACAAATGAAGTATTAGGAGATGAGACGAAGGCATATGTCACATACAAACAACTTCCGGAAGATGTTGAGCCGGGAACTCGCATTTTGATGGATGACGGGCTGGTGGAAATGATTGTTGAGGCGGTTAACGAAACACAGATTGACTGCGTGGTTGTCGGTGACTGTGAATTGAAAAACCACAAAGGTGTTAATGTGCCGGGACTTCATTTGAATATGCCGTACATGAGCGAAAAAGATAAAAGTGATATTATCTTTGGAATCAATAACCACGTAGATTTTATTGCGGCTTCTTTTGTGCGCACTGTGAAAGATATTGAAGATATCCGCGCTTTTCTGCATGAAAATGGGGGCGATGGAATTCATATCATTGCCAAAATCGAAAACCGTGAGGGCGTTGAAAATATTGATGGAATTATTGCAGCGTCGGATGGCATTATGGTTGCACGTGGTGATATGGGTGTGGAACTGCCGGAAGAAGAAGTTCCTATTTTGCAGAAAATGATTATCGGTAAAGTATATGAAGCAGGCAAGCAGGTAATTACGGCAACGCAGATGCTCGATTCGATGATGAAAAACCCAAGACCGACAAGAGCAGAAGTTGCCGATGTGGCAAATGCAATTTACGATGGCACAAGTGCCATTATGCTTTCAGGTGAAACTGCTGCCGGAAAATATCCGGTGGAATCGGTTCAGACGATGGTGCGGATTGCGAATCGCACGGAAGCGGATATTGATTATGAAAAACGTTTTTATCATCGTGGCCGCCATGAAAAACCGGATGTTACAGAGGCTGTTTGTCATGCAACCTGTACAACGGCATACGATTTGAATGCTTCAGCCATCGTTGCTGTGACAAAATCCGGAAGAACCGCACGAATGATTTCCAGGTACCGCCCGGCATGTCCGGTTCTCGGTGGAACGACGTCGAAAAGAGTCTGGCGTCAGATGGCAATGTCGTGGGGTGTATGTCCGATATTACTGGATGAGAAAACAGATGTATTTGCTTTGTTTGACCATGCGGTAGATAAAGGAAAATGTTCCGGACTTTTGAAATCAGGTGATTTGGCGGTGATTACATCGGGTGTTCCAATGGGAATATCCGGAACGACAAATATGCTTAAGGTTGTGAATGTAGAGTAAAACGAACGGGAATTTGCGCAGAATGTTACAAAAACATAACATCATAATTGACTTTTCTCAAATACGTGATAAAATATAAGTGTATAGAAATGGAGGGATAATTATGAATAAATTGTTAGGAAGCCGTATTAAGGCATTAAGAAGTGCAAATAATCTCACTCAAGAGGAGGTTGCTGATCAGATTGGAATCAGTAGACAGAAATACGCAAGAATCGAGAGTGGGGTTAATAGTATTACATTGGATATCCTTTCTAAAGTGGCAAAAATTTTAGGTGTGACGGTTGGAGATATTACAAAAGTTCTGGACGAAACTCCTGTTGTACAGTATAGAGCCGGAGAGGAAAACGAATCTTCTAAAAAAATATTTGATATGCTGGATTTATTTTATGCGAATAAGCATATGTGTGAAAAGATTCAGCACAAGATAAGTTTTAGGGGGTAAGTTTAATGCTGGATTCACGAAAGCGCGAAATTCGTATAAAAGCTGATTATTTTAGGACAAATTGTAAAATTGGCAGATATGGTATCATTAATCTGTTCAAAGAATGTGAAAGAATGGGATATAAATTAGTTAGGTATCCGCTGGGAGAAAATGCAGATCTTGGATTTATGATGAAAAAAGATAACGATATCGTTATCTTTACAAATAGCTGTAGCAGACTTTCTAGAGAAATATTTACACTTGCCCATGAAGTTGGACATGTGATTTTACATTTGAATGATGAAAACACATTTATTGATGATAGTGTAACAATAAATGGGAGAAGTACAGATGAAAAAGAACAGGAGGCAAACTATTTTGCCGCTTGTTTGTTAATGCCATTTGATGATGTTCATAGATTTATTGATTTGGAGATTCAAAATTTTCAGGAATGTGGATTATCGGCAATGGATATTGCCAGAATTATGTCTGAGTTTAACGTTAGTTTTGATATGGCATTAAATCGATTGGAAAGTCTAGGTGTGATTAATACAGACCAAAAGATGCGGCTTGATAATATTAAGACAGAGATGAAAGTTGGAAATTTACTTCGCGCGGTTGGTGGTAATAGCAAGCTGAATGAGCCTAGCGAAGTAATTGATATACCGCATGAGTATATTGATTATGTTATCTATAATTATAATCATAATGCAATTCCAAAAGAAACATTGGAACGCGTACTCGCTTATTATAAACTTGTCATAGATGATGTAAGTGACAAAATTGTTGAGTTCTCTGATGACGATGATGATTTGGATGATTTGATAGGAGGAATAGACGATTGAGAGCCTCTTTAGATACAAATGTTATTATTCATTTCTATAAGGCTGGTCTTGAGAATATTTTGTTTAATTTCTTTGATGAAGGGGTATTTATCTACGAGCAGATTCGCAATATTGAATTAGAAAATCATGGTCAGGAAGTGCTAAATAAGGTTGATTCTGATATTGCATCCGGAAAAATTGAATTATATACAGATCAGAAGTTGAAGGATTTACAGATATATAAGATTTTTGAATATAATTTTTCGGAAAATAGAAATCTGTATGGTACTGGTGATTTGGGTGAAGTATATGCGATATCATTAGCGCAAACCCTTGGTGCATACTCATTGGTAACTGATGATACAAAGCAGGGTGGACCATATATGTCATTATTACAATTTGAAGATAATGTAATGTCATTTACTTTTGCTGATGTTTTGATATTACGCTATTTGGTTGGCGATGCTGATGAAAATCAAACAGTGAATGACTTTAACATGATTAATAATTCATCAAGTTTGAACTGGTCTTTTAAGAGTCAAGTGAGTAAGTTCATTAAAAGATTTCTCAAAGATCCATATAGAAATGAAGACAAAGAGTGGATTTTAGACTTAGCTGCGAAAAAAGGATTTAGTATTAAAGTAAAGTTAGCAGCATTAAGTAAGTTATTGTAATTAATGTAAAATACTATTCCTAACAAAGAAGTCACTTGATAAATAAACTCCCCCTTTCGTTGTCATAACAACGTATATTTTCCTATAATTATACTATATTAAGTGGTATACTAATATCACAAATATACAGGAGGAAATAAAAGTGGCAGGAATAAAAAATATGGATATGGCGAAGGTTTTGGTTTTAAAAGATGAGGTGGCTTACCAGCCAGGACAAGTAGTATCAAAGACATTAGCGCAGAATGAGCATTTGAGTGTAACTTTATTTGCATTTGATAAGAGCGAGGAAATCAGTACACATGAATCAGGCGGTGATGCCTTTGTTACTTGTCTTGATGGCGTTGGCAAAATCACAATTGATGGTGTTGATTATGAACTTCATGAAGGGGAGTCTATTGTTATGCCGGCAAAACACCCTCATGCAGTATTTGGAAAAGAACAGTTTAAGATGTTGTTAGTTGTAGTATTTTAAGTAAGGAGATTTACCATGCCATTTCAGTACAAGGTATCAGAAGATAAAAAAGTCCGTGTCATTATTGACACGGATGCTGCCTGTGAGGCAGACGACCCATTTGCAATTGCCCACGCGTTGATGTGCCAGAAGTTTGACGTGAGGGCAATTTTTGCTGAGCAGTTTAATCGAGAGGGGAGTACGCGACAGAGTTACGAAGAAATTTTGACGGTTTTGCGTGCAATGAAAAAAGAAGTTCCCGTTTTTATGGGAGAGGAAACAAAAATTTCTGAGAAAAAACAGGGCGGGGAAGTTTCACCTGCGGCTGACTTTTTGATTGAAGAAGCAATGAGGGTGGATGAAAAACCATTGTTTGTGCTGTGCATTGGGGCGATTACCAATGTGGCGAGTGCGATGATGAAAAAGAAGGAAATTGCAAAACACATGACGATTGTGTGGATTGGTGGACAGGGGCATGCGTATAGCACGCCTGAAGTGCGTGAGTTCAATGCGGGAAATGATGTTGAGGCGATTAACTACGTGTTAAACAGTGGTGTGAATTTTTGGCAGATTCCAAATGATGTGTATGGGAAAATGAGAATTAGTCTTGCAGAGATTGAGAGGCGGATTGCGCCATGCGGAGAAATTGGAAGACATTTATTTGAAAATATGGAAACGTATAATCATTCGGAACATGCGGGATGGACAGCAGGGGAGAGCTGGACATTAGGTGATTCGCCGGCGGTTGGTGTGGTGCTTGATCCGGATTGTGGATTTTATCATGAAACTGAGGCGCCGATTATACTTGATGACACGACCAATAAATTTGAAAAAGGAAGACCGAAAATTCGGGTGTATACATCGGTGGATTCGCGGTTTATTCTGGAAGATTTTATTGCGAAACTGGAAGTTTTATATGGAAAGGGTTCCGATACAAAATAGATACAAAAAAGATGTATGATAGCAGGTGGTAAGGAGGATGTAAATGATAAAAACAACCAAATCTATAAAATAGACACATTTACATAAAATATCCGCCTATTACTTTTTTCCGTGGCAGATTATAATCATTGTGTCGGGAGCTGAAAGAATGCTTCGAATGGAAATTGCGCTAATTATCATTTTAGGATTTATTGCGTATATGTATTATTCGGCAGAGAGAAAACATACGAAACTGCACCGGACATTTTCTATTTTGCTGCTGGTTGTAATCGTTCATCTTGTTTTCGATGCAGTAACGATTTATACGGTAAATCATTTGGAGCAGGTACCGCTTGTGGTAAACGATGCGGTTCACCGGGTGTTTGTCGGAACGATGGCAGGTGTTTTGTACTTGTTTTACCGGTACATTGCTGCTGTTGTGGAGGAAGAGACCAAGAAAAAAATGATTTTTGACTGGCCGGCGAAAATCTTTTTGATTGTGTTGGAAATCATTGCACTTGTTTTTCCGATTGTATACATACAGACACCAAATGGAAATTATTCGGCAGGTGCTTATGTGATTGCCAGTTATGGCGGAGTCGCGATTTATCTGGCACTGTGCGCAGGAATTTTAATCTGGAACTGGAAACAGATTCATGTGAAGAAAAAGTTTGCGATTGGAGTAGCACTTTTGGTTGAATTTTTGGTGTGCGGCTTGCAGGGGGCATACCCAACGTGGCTAATCAGTGGAATGGGAATTACATTGATGACGTTGTCCTTTTATCTGACTTTGGAAAATCCGGATATTCTTAGGGCTGAACTGACGGAGCAAAAAATGTCGATGCTGTATTTGAAAAGTCAGGTAAATCCACATTTTCTTTATAACACACTCAACACAATACGAATTCAGGCGCAGCTTAACGGGGATAAAAAAGTGGCGGATTTGTTGATGCGGCTGGTCGATTTTTTCCGCATCAGCGTAAAAGTGGACAGACAGATGGTAGCACTGGATGATGAGCTGGAGTTGTTAGAAGCTTATATGGATTTGATGTGTTACCGATATCCAAATCTTCATTGTGAATATGATATAGATCCGGATTTGGGAGGAAGTCTTGTTCCGAATTTTATTTTACAGCCACTTGTTGAAAATAGTTTGCTGCACGGCTTGAAAAACAAAGGGTACCGGGGGGAGATTGTCATTACGGCAAAAAAAGAGGGGAATGCAATCGAAATCCTGATTCGCGACAGCGGAAGTGGATTTACGGATGGCAGAAAAGATATCATTGATGAGATGCTTCTTCACTACGACAAGAAGCAGGCAAAACTAGAGGGAAACAGCATTGGTATTTTAAATGTGCAAAAAAGAATCAAATTGCTGTGTGGTCCAAAGTATGGACTCAGTTATATGGAAAATGAAACCGGCGGAGTGACGGCACGATTACTGCTGCCGCATGAGGAGGACGCAAAATGAAAAAACTGCGAGTGCTGTTGGTCGATGACGAGATAATGATTCGGGAAGGGTTCAAAAAGTTGTTTGACTGGGAAGCCCATGAGTGTGTCATTGTCGGCGAGGCAGCGGATGGAATGGAAGCAATTACAAAAATTGACAAGGAGCAGCCTGATATTGTGATTATGGATATTAATATTCCGATTATCAACGGCCTGAAAGTGATTCAGTTAAGCCGTGTGAAATATCCGTCCATGGCTTTTGTGATTGTTTCCGGCTACGATGATTTTTCATATTGCAGGGAGGCTCTGCGGCTGCAGATTACGGACTATATTTTGAAGCCGGTCAATTACGAGGAATTTGGCTCTTGTATTGACCGGTTGAAAATTAGTCTTTACAATAACGAAGTAAAGGAAAAACCGGTTGTGAAAAAAGAACGTGTCATAACCGGAATTACAAAATATATGCAGGAACATCTTTCGGAAGACGTTAGTTTGCATATTCTTTCGGAAGAATTTCACTTAAATTCGCAGTACATCAGTCAGTTATTTAGAAACGAAATAGGAGTAAATTTTCTGACATACCTTACAAACATTCGGATGGAGCACGCAAAAAAACTGCTGCTTTCATCCTCGCTTTCGATCGCGGAAGTTTCAGAGCAGTCCGGTTATGGTGATTACCGCGTGTTTACGAAAGTATTTAAGAAATCAGAGGGAATTACACCATCGCAGTATCGGCGTGACTTCCTTTCCCAATAATTATAAGGAGTGAAAGAAAATGTTAAGAATAGAGAATTTGACAAAAACGTATGGTGAAAAAAGGGCAGTAGATAATCTTTCCCTTCATATTGCGCCGGGTGAAATTTATGGTTTTATCGGTCACAATGGAGCGGGAAAAACGACAACACTGAAAGCGGTTGTCGGGATTCTTCAATTTGATAAAGGCGAAGTTTTCATTAAAGGAGAATCCATCCGCAAAAATCCGCTTGCCTGCAAACAAAAAATTGCTTATATTCCGGATAATCCGGATTTGTATGAATTTATGACAGGAATCAAATTCTTAAATTTTATTGCGGATATTTTTGGCGTGCCGGAAGAAAAACGGCAGGAGAGAATCCGCAAATATGCTGATTTATTTGAGATGACAGAAAATCTTGCGCAGCCGATTGCTTCCTACTCACATGGTATGAAGCAAAAACTTGCGATTATATCTGCATGGATTCATGAGCCAAAGTTAATTATAATGGATGAGCCGTTTGTCGGACTTGACCCGAAAGCAGCACACATTTTAAAACAGATGATGCGTGAGATATGTGATGAGGGAGGTGCTATCTTTTTCTCCACACACGTACTGGAAGTGGCAGAAAAATTGTGTGACAAAGTGGCGATTATCCGAAATGGACAATTGATTCAATCCGGTACCATGCAGGAAGTAAAGGGTGACGATAGCTTAGAAGAGGTATTTTTGGAATTGGAGGGAGAATGATGTTTCGTATACTTTTGAAAAAACAGATGACAGAAATTTTCCGTGCCTATTTTTATGATGCCAAAAAGAACAAAAAACGATCGGTTTTTTCTACCGTTTTGTTCTTTGGGTTTTTCATTATTCTTATGGTTGGTATTGTGGGGGGAATGTTTTTTTATTTGGCAGATTCTTTATGTAAGCCATTTGCCATGGTAAATATGAAATGGCTGTATTTTCTTATTATGGGAATGATTGCAATTGCACTTGGCACATTCGGAAGTGTGTTTAATACCTATTCCGGTTTGTATTTATCAAAGGATAATGATTTACTTTTGTCCATGCCAATTCCTATCCGGAGTATCTTGACGATAAGGCTTGCCAGTGTGTATTTAATGGGGCTCATGTATTCGGCAATTGTGATGCTGCCGGCAGTTATTGTTTACTGGATTGAAGTTGAGGCAACACCTTTGACTGTTGTTGGTCCGGTGTTACTGATTTTATTAATTTCTCTTTTGGTATTAATATTATCCTGTGTGCTTGGCTGGTGTGTGGCAAAGATAAGCTTGAAGTTAAAGAATAAAAGTTTTATTACCGTGATTCTGTCACTATGTTTTTTTGCCCTGTATTATTTTGTTTATTTTAAGGCGCAGGATTTGATTCAAAATCTTCTTATGAATGCGGCTGTTTACGGGGAAAAGGTAAAGGGAAGTGCGTATCCCGTTTACCTGTTTGGGAAAATTGGAGAAGGTGACCTTTTAGCAATGCTTCTCTACACGGCTGTCATTGCCGTGTTATGTGCACTGACATTTGTTGTTTTGTCGCGGAGTTTTATTAAGATTGCGACTTCGAGCGGCAGTGTGAAAAAGGTTGTTTACAAAGAGAAAAAAGAAAAGAGAAAAACGCCTTTTATGGCAATTTTGCAGAAGGAGTTTGGGCGGTTTTTATCGAGTCCGAATTATATGCTCAATTGCGGGCTTGGTGTGATTGCATTTCCAATTGTTGGTGTTGTCATGCTTTTTAAGGGAAATGACATTTTGGATTTCATGAATATGATTTTCGGAAGCGAAAGAGAGGGCATGCTGATTGTCCTTGTTGTGACTGCACTTAGTTTATTAGCGTCGATGAATGACATGGTTGTTCCATCGGTATCGCTGGAAGGAAAAAATATTTGGATTGCACAGTCTTTGCCGGTGGATTTGTGGCAGGTGCTCCGTGCCAAACTCAGCGTGCAGCTCTTGCTTACCATTGTGCCGCTTATTGTGTGTGAAATCTGTTTTGCATTTGTGATGCCAAGTCATGGGATAGAAACTATTCTTGGTTTGATAGTGCCGATTGTGTTTGCAATCTTCCTTACATTGTTTGGATTGTTTCTCGGATTGCAGATGCCAAATCTATCCTGGACAAATGAGCTGGCACCGATTAAGCAGAGTCTTAGTGTTGTGATTTCGATGTTTGGTGGATGGGTTGTTTCCGTAGTGCTGTCGGTGCTTTATTATACGATGGCATATCCAATGGGGGTTTCTTTGTATTTTGCGGTGATTTTGGTTGCATTTGCGGTGGCAAGTGTGGTACTTTGTATATGGTTGAAAAAGAAGGGAACAATTATTTTTGCCAATTTATCAGCATAAAGTCAGAAAGGAAAGCATTATGAGCAAAGGGTTTGTTTTGATAACGGGAGCAAGTTCCGGGATAGGAAAAGCGTTTGCTGCGCAGTTCGCAAAAAAAGGTTATGATTTGATTCTGGTGGCGAGACGGAAAGAACGGTTGCAGGAACTTGCGGAGGAATGGACGAAAAAAGGACGCAAATGTCTTGTTCTGACGGCTGACCTTGCAAAGAAAAAAGAATGCCGCAAGTTAATGGAAGATGTAGAAAAATTACCGGTAAAGGTATTTATTAATAATGCAGGATTTGGTGACTGCGGCAGTTTTCTTGAGACTGATTTAAGCAAAGAAGTGGAAATGATTCACGTCAATATCCGTGCCATGCATTTTCTTATGAAGCAGATGCTCTGCCAGATGGAAAAACAGGGAGAGGGCTCGATTCTAAATGTTGCATCTTCTGCAGGACTCTTCCCGGCCGGCCCCTAT
>ULSO01093551.1_pt1 | contig 11100 bp, 10 predicted proteins | sample 1956701 | NCBI WGS metagenome assembly ULSO01 (sample SAMEA4835708, study PRJEB28245) | human gut metagenome | biome: gut microbiome; material: fecal sample | place: Denmark | collected 2008 | reverse complement strand
GGTCTGCTATTTGTCAAGGTACTCGTATTCTACCGTTTACCAAGGAACAGATGCTGAAAGCCCATCAAAAAGAGAATTACATGACAGTGCCTGCGGCTGTCCGTGAACTTGAGAAAATCAAAATTGTGCGGCAAACCGATGGCGAATACTATCGGGATTACGCAGTAACCGCAACGCAGAAGTCGATTCTGAAAGCATTCGGCTTATCCGAGATAAACGTCGGGAAGCAGGCTGTTGACATTAATGAAGATCTCAGATCCTGCAATACGAAGGAGGCATAGTAATGGCACGTAGAAAAATAAGTATCGATGACAGGATTGAACAGCAGAAGCTGGTCGTTTCCAAAACCAAGGATAGATATGAAGCAGAACTCGAGCAACTCAATCAATTGATGAAAAAGCGTGATGAGCTACGTAATAAAGAGTTACTTCAGGCTATCGAGCATAGCAGCCGTTCATTTGAGGAAGTTCACACTCTAATAGCTTGCGATTGAGCCACGTTTTCCCGTGGCTCAGTACATTCAATTTATTTAGTTTTATATTTTCTTATCTTACTGATTAAATCACCACAAACTTTAACCATTAATGCATCTTTTGACCAAATCAATCCCATACCATAAACTCCCCAAAATATAATAGAAGATACCATTAGAATTATAAAATTTGACCTAAATTTTACAAACTTTATAAAGAAACAAATTCCTGATGCCAATAAAGTTATAAGTAAATAAATATGTCCAGATAATTTATCGAAAATTTTTACAATCAAATTTTTTGTATAAAAAATTTGAATAACTAAAACGGAAACTTCTGCTATTAATGTTGCAAGCGCGGCTCCTGCCGCACCCATATTCGGAATCAATAATAAATTCATTAAAAAATCCACCAAAGCCCCAACAATAACTGAATACAACACATATTTTTCTTTTTCAATGGCCGTTAAAACTTGAACTCCCAAAATTCCTGTCAGCCCTATTGGCACAATAGAGAGTGTTATAATTCGCATTGCCATAATAGCACCATTGTATCCATTTCCCGCTAGAAAACGAATTGATTCAGGCGAATATAGGCAAAAATAACATGCTAATGGCAAAGATATAAGCATCGTAAAGTTTAACGCCATAGTCATTGTATCCATAAATTCCCTATTTCGATGCTCTTTTGCATAATACGCCATTCTCGGAAGCAAAACATTTCCAAGCGAAGTAACCAAACTAACTAGAATTGTTTTAACTTTAACAGCCGCATTATAGTAGCCTACATCTATATCCGATTTCATAAATCCTAACATAATTGTATCCAAATTTGTATAAATTGATATCGCTAAACTTTGAGCAAATAAAATAAATATTGGCTTTATATGTCGGCGAATATGATAGTCTCCTAACCACCTAAAATCGATATAGTACCTCGCTCTAATACAATTCAGCAAATTAGATCCAACTGCCGCAAAAACTGTTATTGCTCCATATATTACATAATCTGATTTTTGGTGGACTAATATTACCATCATTACTACAGATATTATTTTAAATATCAGAGAACGAATTGTTATATAATCGTATTGTTCTAAAGCTTGAAAGAGCCAATTCATTCCAACCATATTGAGAACTATATTTACTCCATTAATTAAAAAAAGCACTTCATCTTCTTTAAATCTTGGTATTGCTAATACGCATATCACATACGTTATAGCAACTAATAGCGTTGTAATCGAATTAATAAGCAATAATTCATGTGCCGTTCTAGATAATTTTCTTCTATCATCTCTTACTTGAGCACAAGCGCGAATTCCATACGTTGGGATTCCCAAAGATGCCACCATCAAAAAGTAATTTGCCACTGATGATGCAAATGTTATTTTTCCGCTCCCCTCCGCTAATAGTACACGTGAAACGTAGGGAAAAGTTATAAGCGGAAAAACAAATTGAGAAGCACTTAATAAGAAATTCATTAAAAAGTTGTATTTTACTGAATGCAGTTTTGCTTCTTTCATATTATTTCTTTTTTATAACCTTTCTTGCGGCACATTTGCGTGCCTTTAAATATTTACATTTTGTTATTTTTAGTTTTAGATATGCAAATTTAACAATTGTACAAAATCATGCTTCTAATTTCATGAACATTTCAAAATCATTACTTAATTTTTGTATATCAAAATATATCAAATTTTCCCACTAATATTTCTAATTTCAATGGTATCACTTTTTCAAAAAAGAGGATTTTCCAATTGCTATAACACATGTATTATTAATATCTATGCCACAAATTGCCAATATCTTCAACTTCAAAGAAATGAAAACGATTTTTTTCGTTGATAAAAATCCTATTATATTCTATGATAAAAATGTTTGATCAGTATAATTATAAAGTGATTTCTCACTTACTTTAAACAAACTTCGAATCCATTTAACCACTTTATTTGTCAGGGATACCTTTTCTCTTTTTTCACCTCTATATAAACATGCAAAATCACAAACTTCCTTATAGATTATAAATCAAATTTTTTTATCCACTCTTGAATAGTTAATGCCTCATATCCTGTTTCAACATATGGTTTTTCCATAAACTCATCATCTATCGTAATATTATTTCTATCAATAATTAGGATATTTTCAGAATAAATCGGGTATTCTCTCATATGTAGATTCATTGTAATCACCTTTGTTCTTGTTAAAAGTGCATCAAACGAACGAGTCGTTGGTCCCTTCTGTGTAGAATATGGTACATCTAAAATAGCTTTTGACTTCCGCATATATTCTATATATTTTTCATATGTTAATGGTTGCTCGTGGCAAAACTGCCCTCTCGTGTGTGCAGGATCATATAAATAAATAAACAAGCGATATTTTTTTCCATACTTTCTATACAACTCATCTGCAATTCTTTGTCTATCTGAATGTGCAGATCCAACAAATAAAATATCATATGCATTTTCTAAGTCATGTCCTATAACTTCATTTTGAGCAAATACCGGAATATATCTCCATTTTTTCCTTCGACATTCTTCTATATTGTATGAATATATTTCATCAAAAAATCGCAAATGTGACTGTTTTATCAAATTACAGGTGTCATCCCATGCATAGTAAATATACCTTGCTTTAGGATTAAGTTCTTTTAACCTCTGATAAAAAGCATCTGACAAAAAGGAACCATTAATAGAAAAAACTACAGAATAATTATTGTTTGTCAAATTAATTTGTTTTAATGAATCTTCCAGATATTTTTTTTCTGAATGTTCCTGATCCTTTTCTCGTACTGTTCTGAACAAGTGTCTCATAGCCCAACGAACTTTACTACAATTTTTATAATCCTTTAAAATTTCTATGTCATGTTCATCACAATTAATCCACGTTACCCTATATGCCTTTTTTAACGCATTAATAACACAATGTTCGTAATTCATAAATTTAGGCATTAATAATAATAATTCTTCCATCTACCTTCTCTTTCTACTTTTCCAGGCCTAATCTATCTCTAATTTCATTTTTCATCATTCGACCGTATGCAAACGCCATTAACCTCCACACCGCTCTTTTTCTGATTAAAGAAAAATAAATTCTTTGTTTTTTGCTTGAATACTGTTTTATGTTTCTATCTGAAAAACGTAAATATGAAGGTTCTTGCATAAATTTTTCAAATATATGATATTGTTCCATTATCGTTAGATTTGCTTTAAAAACACTATACCAATCATTTTCTGCTATTTCAGTCCAAAAATCCATTAAAGCTTGTTCAGACACTTTACCATTCATTAAATTTTCAACAGACTGAAATAGTAATTTCCCTTTTTCAGCCCCTCTCCAAGTCGATGTATGCATTACAGAAGATGGATTTATTTTATAAATATATGTTTCTGTATTGGTCAATTGAATTTTTTCGCAATTTAGTACAAAATCCAAAAAAAACAATATGTCTTCACCAACTTTTAATTTCTGTTCAAAGCTCAAACTATTTCTTTTTATAATGTCTACTTTAAAACATTTAGCCCATACTGTATGTAAATTTCCATACCACTCCACCCCATGATATTGTGATTGTCTTAATGCTACTTCCGTTAAACATCTTTTTTCGTCACTCGAATAAACCGTTTTTTGTGTAATATTCCTTGTCTGCTGAATATGATCCTTTTGTATATAATTATTAGAAATTATCAAATCGGGATCGCTTTTTTTTATGATGTTGTCATATACTTCCAAGCACGTTGAGCATAATAAATCATCTGCATCTAAAAAAACAATATACTCTCCTTTTGCAAAACTCATTCCTATATTTCTTGCAACAGAAACCCCTTGATTGCAGCGTTTTATAAATTTTATTCTTTCATCCATCTTTTGGTATTTTTGCCCAATATTAGACGTCGCATCGCTAGAACCATCATCCACTATAATTAATTCCCAATTTGAATATCCCTGTAGAATAACTGATTCAATTGCTTTTTCTAATGTCTTTTCTGCATTATACGCGCCTATAATTACTGAAAATTTAGGTGTACTGTCCATTTCTGATCTCCAACTATTTTTTATCGACTTCTTTGCCCGGAATCCCCACAATAGTAGCGTTCTCTATTAGACAACTTTTAACAACAACCGCACCAGCGCCAATCTTCACTCCATTAGCAATTCGAATCGCACCTAATATTTTCGCGCCTGTTCCAATATCCACATTATCACCAATAATCGGACATCCCTCTGTCTTTCCATTATTTCCAATACAGTTATCTCCATGTAACATGCAATTCTTTCCAACTTTGGATTCTGCATTTACAATAATATTTCCATAATGCCAAATATGTAGTCCCTCATCAAAAACGCCTGCTGGTATATAAATTCCTAGTTTTGCTCCTAGAATATTTTTACTCATTCGATAAATAAATTTTCCAAAAATATTGCTTGCATTTTCTTCCTTTCGTAGTTTTTTTTGAAAGCGATAAAGATACCATTCATGTTCTTTAAGCAATGCATATTTTAAAAGTTTCTTATTGTTTTTGAAGTATATATTCCTTGTATTTTCCATCGTCTACTCAATTCTCTTTTTCTTATTCTGAAGCCATGTAAGAAAATAAATTACATATATCCACTTATGTTTCATTGCTATATTATAAACAAGTTGTAACCTATTAAAAGAATTTGGGGGATAACTTTTTATTAGTGTCTGAACATCTTTTCTAAAACAAATTTTTCGAATATTTTGAATTGCTTTCCCAACTCCATTCTTTCCTGCATAAAACACTTCCAATTTAATACAAGTACGAATATGCCCAATAAAATTAGTATCCAAACGAAATTTTGCTTCCATTGGCAGATTTAATTCCTGTATTTTTTCTTTCATATAACAATACAATCTCATCACCAAGTCTACTTTATTAGGCTTGTATGTATGTGTTAAAGACCCTTCATTAAAGCAATAATAATATACAGGCTTATGTAAAATATATACTTTTTCGCATAGTGGATAGGCTTCTACGCTGAAGGTCAAATCTTCCCAAACGAATTTTCTCTCCGATGGAAATTCTAAATGATTCTTAACAAACAATTCCTTTTTATATAATTTGCCCCAAGCAGTGTAAGAAAGTGCATCCAATCGATTTCCCTTATTTCCCATCATATGAACCATAAGGGTCTCTTTAATCTCTGTTCCGCAATATAATCGCTCCGCTAATCTAACCTCTTGCTCTTCATTTTTATAATAATGACTTGCAATTACAACATCTGCATCTGTTACAATCGCTTTTTTTAACATAAATTCGATAGCATCTAACGTTAGATAATCATCAGAATCAACAAATGTAATATATTCTCCTGTTGCTCGTTCAATGCCATAATTTCTTGCCAAGCCGAGTCCCTCATTTTCTTTATGAAATACTCGTATTCGAGAATCTTTCGTCTCATATTCTTTACAAATAGAAAGTGACGCATCTTGGGATCCATCATCCACAAGCAAAATTTCAAGATTTGAATAACTTTGTCTAACGATTGAATCTATACATCGCCTCAGATATTTTTCCACATTGTATACCGGAACAATAACTGATACCCTCTGTTTCATTCTTTATCCTCGTCTTTCTTTAATACCAATTCATCAAAATTCCAAGTTTTAGTGCAATCGTCCCGCAAAATGATAATCTTTTAAAAGTCGGATCAAGTATTAGAGTTACTTTATCCTTCCAATTCACCTTATAATCATTGATTCTTTTCAAAAAATCTCTATCCTCTGGCCTTAAAAGATCACCATATCCATCTAATATTGCAGTGCTAATATTAGGATACGACTTTTTTTGCACTGTTTTTTTTAGACGATACCGAATTGCTGTTTCTTTGGTACCTTCGCCTGTAACGCTGGTCTCATATCGAATCCAATAGTAAAGTTCTTCATCTACATAATATACTCTACCAAACCAATAACATAATGTTCCAATCCACATATCATGTGGCAAATCATCCACCTCTGGCCATAGTCTGCACACAAGATTCTTGGCGCTTTTATTGATAACCGTCGCTGCACCATAATTGTATGTTTTAACCAATGTGAGTTTTTTTGTCAACTGTTCAGGTTTCAATATCTCAACTTGTTCATCTAAACGTTTCAATTGAATATCGCTTCTCTGCATTTTGCAATATGCCAATTGTGGAACCTGTTCGCCGCCCCGCATTGCGTCAATGCAACGAATTAATTTGTTTGGTTTCCAGACATCATCTTGATCTGCAAAAGCATAATAGTCCGCGTCTCCACACTTTGAAAGTCCTATCCAAAAACTTTTTGCAAAGCCAACATTCTCCCCTTTTATAATCACAATCTTGTTTTGGGGATGATTTTGCGCATACTTCTGTACAACTTCTACTGTATTATCTTTGCTACAATCGTCACGAACAAAAGCCTCAACTTTCACGCTAATTTGTTCAAAAATCGAATCCAACTGTCGCTCAATATACTTTGCACCATTATATGTTGAAATTACAACTATTACTTTTTTCATATTTTTGTATATTTCCTTTTATGTATTTCTTCAACTTTTTCTTTTACATTTTTAATAACCCTATTAGTTTTCCAATCATTAAAGGCCCAAAGAATGAATGGCAAAAACGAATAGTCAACTAAATCATTATCAACAAAATTTGCTATAAAAACCGCTATTAATGTTCCTAGTACACACGCACTTTCTTTATTCTTTCTAGCTAAAAGATACGCAATAACAAAGTAAAAGAGCAAAATTAAAATTCCGTATCTCAATATAATGTACAAATATCCATTATCCAAAGCAATCGTACTTATATCTTGCCCATTAACATAAACAATATTATCCCTTGAGAAAAATTCATTGCTCATAATATTTATAAGGTGAATTCCAATCCTTCGCATTTTAAATATGGCAAGTCTAAATCTCCCGGAGAAAAAACTATCAATTGTGTTCCAAATCCCCCCCTTTAGCAGTAGAAACATCATTGCAAATGAAAAAATTGACATACACGGTATACTGAAAATTGTAGCTCGGTACAATGCTCTATACGCATGTTTTTTCTTTTTCTTTGCTATAAAAATAAACATTGATAATGAAACAGACAAAATTAATGCATTTCTTGAATGGCAAAAAAAGTTTACGACAATTGCAATACTCATAAAGAAAACTATTACTTTATTACGTGCTCTTTCTTTTGTAATGCAAATATAATACACTTCTAAGTAAAAAATCAACAACGGCAAAACATTACTATGATAGAATCCCAATGAGTGTCTATTATAATTTATTTGTTCCACAGTATTACGAGAAGTAAGAACATCTGGTAGCACTCCAACCACACATAAAACTAAAACACTAATGATTCCGAGTACAATTATTCTTAAACTCATTTTGTAAATATTCTCTATCTTTGCTCTTTTCGAATTATAAATAAGCAAAATTAGAATACTCCAATATAAATCTCCAGTTTTCACTGCATATAGTAATGTCACCATTAAAACAGCTATCATTTGGAAAATTTCTTTTTTCTTTAATTTTAAGTTAATACACGAAGTAAAAATTAACACATACGAACAAATACGCAAATATCTTGCAAATGCATCTAAACTACCACCGTTATAAACATCTCCTATAAATAGTGATATATATACTATAACATAAGACAGATAGAATAACATTTCTCTTCTTTTTAATTTTATTATCACTTTTCTCTCCTGGTTTTCATCATTTGTGTAATGCACAACAAACTAAATTTAAACGATCTAAGCTTTAATCCATAAATAACACTCCATCCAAGGATCCGAATATACCCACCCATTCTCTCTTTAATCCCACTAAGTCCAGAATAATACAATGTATCTTTAATTCGAATTTGAAAACGACTCCAGTATTTTTGAATATCTTTGCTGTCACTTCGTTGAAAAAAGTTTTGATGTATTTTCACCGGGAGTACGAAAAAATTTAATCCTTTTTTTCGAAAATCATCAAATAATTTTGTATCTACGCAATCCATAAATAAATTTTCGTCATACATATATTCTTTATAGACTCTTAATCTCACAGCAAGGCAACTATTAATTGCATTGAATTTATTCTGCGGAATTTTTTGCTCTGGAGATGATATATACTTTCCTTTCAACCACCCTACTTCATTCGGTGAATAAATCACTCCGTTTTGCCCATATATCACAGGCACAAAAACATCATACATTCTATCCTCTGCTTTTTTTTTCAGACAATCAAAATATTCCTGTTTTACTGGAGTATCATCATCAAACCAAATCACAATATCATTTTCAGATTTATTCTTTAATTTAAAAAGTGCATAATTATATGCCTTTGATAACCCAACATTTCCGCCCATGCTATGGTACATTAGCGACTCCTCAGAAAAATGCCCTCTGTTTTCCACCACATAAGTATCCATGCTATTATCTAAAACAATAATATGAAGATGTTCTTCTTGAAGTTGCAACAAATTTGAAATTGTAATAGAGTCCTGTATTTTTTTGTTGTATAGAACAACAACCGCATAATATTCAATCATTATTCCATCCTATTCCTATGTTATTTAAGAAATGCTTCTTCATACTGTCCACAAATCTTATCCCATGTGTATTCTTTCGCTACACGTTGTTTGGCTCTCCGTCCCATCTCCGCGATTTCATCTGTTCCCATCTGATCCGCCTTATCAATGAGTTTTGCCAATCGTCCTGGCTTTCGGCTCCAATATAACGCACAATCTTCTGCAACCTCTTTATTAAATCCAACATCAACCAGCAGATTCAAATCCGTGCTTCCAAGAGCTTCAATCAGTGAAGGATTTGTCCCGCCAACTGTATGACCATGGAAATATGCATATGCGTTCTCCCGAATCTTTTTCAGCAGTTCCTGATCGTAAACAGTGCCGACAAACTTAATTCTCTTATCACGCTTAAAATGCAGTTTTTCTTCCAGTTCATTCAAGAACTTATCATTTATATTTGTGATGATGGCAAAATCTTTCTGACTCTTGCTCTTCATAAACTCCCGAATCATAACTTCAAAAGAGTTCTCCGGAACAAAGCGGCCGACCACAAGATAATACCCTTTCTTCGTCAGCCCTTTTTCTTTATACCAGTTCACCAGCTTCTCATCGTCATCAGCTAACTTACTGAGTGTTAAATCTGCGCCATACGCAATAAACGTGGTCTTCGGATTTTTGCCCTTGATACCTTTACCGTCATAGCACTCATGGATATACTTCTCAATATTCACTGAGTCACAGATAGCAAGGTCACAGTATTTAACCATCATCTGTTCAGAAATCTTCCAGTATTTTCGAATCGGCGCAGACCACTTTGCTCTCATCCATTCGTGTCCGTCCGGATTCAGGTACACAGTGCCACCCAGCTTATGGATTTCTTTATAAAAATGACCAGCAAAAGGTCCGATACGGCAAGCCATGATATAAACAATTGGATGCTTAATTCGATGTTCCTTTATGTACTTGCAGCAAGTCTTCAATGCAACAACATCATAATAAATTGCCTGTGCAGGTCCAATCTGAGGAATATCTATCTTGAAACAATGTGCATTGTGGAATTCAAACTCATGATCATTGATTCTGGTCGCACCATCCACTTTTGTTTCATCCATGCAGCCATCACCATTAGCTTTACACGCCACATGATATTTAATATTTTTCTTATTCTGGTGGTACTCTGTGAGCTTATAAACAAAAGTCTCGTATCCGCCATAAGCACCTAAACTCTTAGCTCCTACCAGAAATACGTGTTGTAAATTGTTTTCCTGCTGCATTCTTCCTACCTCTCCGGCATTTGTTTTTTTCTATTTATCTTGTTAAAACTGTATAAGTTTACCGTTTTCCTTCTTACATTACAGAAGCCATGAACAATTTCTCATTCACAGCTTCTTCCATCTCTTCTCACATCGACCCCTTCTGCCCCAGCACAATCAGCACTGTCTTAAACAGAATCCTGATATCCAGCAAAAACGACCATTCCGAGATATACTTGGTATCCAGCTTTACAACCTCTTCAAAGTCCGTAATCTCACTTCGACCGCTCACCTGCCACATTCCTGTCAGACCCGGCTTGATTGCCAGTCTTGCCCGGTGGTGCAGCTCGTATTTTTCCCACTCATCCACTGTCGGCGGACGCGTTCCGATGAGGCTCATATCACCTTTTAACACATTGAAGAACTGCGGGAACTCATCCAGTGAGGTTTTGCGGATGAAGTTTCCGATTCCCTTGCCGGGACCTTTTTCGCTGCCGATGACACGTGGATCGTTTTCCATTTTGAACATGAGGCCATCGCTGACACGGTTCTGTTTCATCAGTTCTTTTTTACGCTCCTCTGCATCCATATACATGCTTCGGAACTTGTAAATCTTAAATTTTCTTCCGTTCTTTCCGACACGGTACTGGGAAAAGAAGATCGGTCCCGGCGATTTGATATAGATTGCCGGGGCAACAAACAGGAAGATGATTCCTGTCATGAGGCAGCCGACAAGGCCGCCGCAAATATCCATGATTCGTTTCAGCACCAGCTGACCGGCGCTTGCCATGTTGATGCAGGTCGTGATCACGGTGTAATCGCCCATATGCTCTACGGTCTGGTTTTTGCCCTGCATCTCGT
>ULSO01005099.1_pt1 | contig 11100 bp, 7 predicted proteins | sample 1956701 | NCBI WGS metagenome assembly ULSO01 (sample SAMEA4835708, study PRJEB28245) | human gut metagenome | biome: gut microbiome; material: fecal sample | place: Denmark | collected 2008 | reverse complement strand
ATCAGCGGATTGCACAAAAATTCTTGAATTTCAAAAACCCTATTGACAAGAAAATAAAATGGTGTTAATATAGCTGTACGAAAACGTTTCAGATATGCGGCCGATTGTTCAAAATGCACATGTCCTTGCATTCGCAGACAAATTCAGGCCCCGGAGGCCATTATGGTGACGGTAAAGATGATTGCAAAGGAGTGCGGTTTCTCCATTGCCACTGTCAGTAAGGCGCTGAACGGCGCGCCGGATATCAGCGCAGAGACAAAAGAGACTATCCGCAAAGTGGCTTCCCAAATGGGTTATACACCAAATTCTGCCGCACGGATGCTGAAAACCAGCCGCTCGTATAATTTTGGCGTTCTTTTTGAGGATCAGGCCAACAAGGGGTTGACGCACAGCTTCTTCTCCCACATTCTCAACAGCTTCAAGCATCGCGCTGAGGAACTGGGCTACGACATTTCCTTCATCAGTGACCACATGGGCGGTCAGGAAATCAGCTATGTGGATCACGCCCGTTACCGTAACTGTGACGGAGTGGTCATCGCCTCCGTGGATTATACGGAGCACGCCGTGGTGGATCTGGCGAACAGCGGCATCCCCGTTGTGACGATTGACTGTGTGTTTGAAAATTGCGGCAGTGTCCTGTCCGATAACGTGGGCGGGATGACGGAACTGGTGAAATATGCGTATAGTATGGGACACCGGAAGATTGCGTTCGCCTATGGAGAAGATACGCCGGTGACGCGCCGCAGAATCTCCGGCTTCTGCAGAGCCTGCAAGGAACTGGGGCTTTCCTTGCCGGACGAATATTTGGTTCAGAGCATGTATCTGGATCCGGAATCCTCGGCGGCGGCAACCCGGAAGCTGATGGAGCTTCCCGATCCGCCAACGTGCATTCTCTATCCCGACGACATCGCCCACCTTGGGGGCAAAAACGAGCTTGAGAAAATGGGCCTGTCCGTCCCGGACGATGTCAGCATCGTCGGGTATGACGGCATTGATTTCTGTCAGATGCTCCGCCCGAAGCTGACCACCATGCGGCAGGATGCCGAGCGGATGGGAGAGCTGGCAGCCGAGGAGCTGGCCAGAGCAGTGGAAGAGGGAAGATCCTACATCCCGGGACGCCATGTGGTTGGCGGGACCCTGCTCCCGGGCGAAACGGTGAAAAAGCTGACACCGTGATTTCATCCGGCAAAAAGGGATATCCCTTTTTGTGTCTTTCCTTTCAGGAAAGACATGATAAACCATTGTAGTTAATGGCCTTCCCCAAGAAGGTCAATAACAAAAATTAAAGGAGGAAACACAATGAAAAAGCTCATCGCGTTGCTGCTGGCGCTGGTCATGGTTATTGGCCTTGCTGCCTGCGGCGGCTCCGCCCCTACGGAGACGAAAGCACCCGCTGCCACCGAGGCTCCCACGCAAGCGGAAGCTCCTGCCGAAACCGAAGCAGCCGGTAATACCACCGACCTGCCTCGTGACGAGACCCTGTACTTTGCTGGTCAGCAGTGGGGTACCGTCAACTCCTGGAACGTCATCGGAACCAACCAGAATAACGCCATGGCCCTCGCCGCTGGTGCCGGCTACCGTACTACCATGTTCGAGACCCTGTACATGTGGAACGTAATGACCGGCGAGCTGATCGGTCTGTTGGCCGACGGCGACTACACCTGGAACGACAACATGACTGAGCTTTCTGTCAATCTGAAGGAAGCCGCCCACTGGTCTGACGGCACGCCTGTCACCGCCGCCGACGTTGTCCGCACCTGGGAAATCGGCGTTGAGATCGGCAACGGCACCGGTTCTTCCTACGGCGCTTTCATCGACAGCATCGAGGCTACCGGTGACAAGAGCCTGGTCATCCACTGCAAGCTTGATGCCAGCGGCGCGCCTGTCAACCCCCTAAAGGTTCTGGACTTCCTGGAACTGGCTCCCATTGCGCAGGCTGCCTGGATCGACAAGGTCGTTGAGCGCTGCAACGGCGACGCCACCGCTATCCTGAACGACCCCGGTGATGATGTCGTTTGGTCCGGCCCCTACACCAAGTACTACTCCGACGATCAGAAGGTCGTTCTGATCCGTGACGACAACTACTGGGGTCAGGACGCCTCCATGTGGGGTAAGCTCCCTGTTCCCAAGTACCTGGCTCACGTTATCTACGCTGATAACGCCGCTGGTGAAGTCGCTCTGAAGGCTGGCGAGGTTGACGTTTGCCAGCAGTTCATCGGCAACATTCAGAATCTGTGGCTGGAAGACGGCCTGCCCATCTCCACCTTCTATGACGAAGCTCCCTATGGTGTCTGCCTGACCATGCCTACCGCATGGTACAACATGAACCTCCCCGTTATCGCTGAGAATACCGCCCTTCGTAAGGCCATTGCCATGGCTGTTGACTACGATACCATCATCGCCAACGCCATGACCAATCAGTCCCCCAGCTTCTCCGATGTTCCCCGCTCCCTGATGAACCCCACCGACGGTGAGCAGGCTCTGTACGATCACGACGCCGTTGCCGATCTGCAGTGGGCAGGCAATGATATCGAAGGCGCCAAGGCTCTGCTGGACGAAGCCGGTATCGTGGACAGCGACGGCGACGGATGGCGTGAGTGGAACGGTGAGAAGATCTCCCTGAACGCTGTTTGCCCCAACGGCTGGACTGACTGGCAGGCCTCCATGGAAGTGGTTGCCGCTGCCGGTAAGAACATTGGCGTTGAGATCACCACTCTGTATCCCGAGTACTCCATCTATCAGACCGTGTTTGTCGATCCCGACCAGACTGAGTACGCCATCTTCATGTGGTCTCCCGATGCTTCCACTCCCTCCAATCCCTGGGGCCGTGTGAACCAGTTTATGGGCAAGGACTATGTGGGTATTGCCAACAACTGGTCCGGCAACTGGGGCCAGTACGTCAATGACGAGGCTGAGGCTCTCATCAAGAAGATCCCCACCACCACTGACACTGCTGAGCTGAAGGATCTGTACACCAAGCTGACCGAGATCTACCTGACCGAGGTTCCCAGCTTCTCCCTGATGTATCGTCCTTCCGTGTTCCACTGCGTCAACGAGTCTGTCTGGACCAACTTCCCCGCCGGCGATGACGGCCGGAACATTCCCCCTGCTGACTGCACCGATGGCTACGGTATTGCCGCGCTGTACGAGCTCGAGCTGGTCGGCTAATAGTTAATTCGAAGCGGCCATGCTCCTTCATGGAGCATGGCCCTTCCCGTTTTTATGCTAAAGGGGGAAAAGTAGCATGAAAGGCTACCGTAAATATTTTGGAAAAAAAATAATCTGGTTTCTTATTACTTTTGTCGTTGCAGTATTCCTCAATTTCTTTCTGCCCCGGCTGATGCCTGCCGACCCTGTCGCGGCCATCACCGGTAAAATGGCGAACGGTATGTCCGACGCCTCTGCCGTGCAGGAAATTTACGAGCGTTATGCAGAACAGTTCGGTACGAATAAGCCTATGGCGGAGCAGTTTCTGATCTTCTGCAAGAACGCCATCCACGGCGACTTTGGGCTTTCCTTCAGCCAGTATCCCAGATCCGTCAGCAACATTATTTCCAGTGCCATCATGTGGACGATCTGCCTGCAGTTGCCCGCGATCCTGGTTGGCTGGCTGCTTGGCAACCTGCTTGGCGCCCTGGCGGCGTACATCCGCAAGGGCTTTGACAAGGTTCTGCTCCCGACCTTCCTGTTTTTGGGCAACGTCCCGGCTTTCGGTATGGCAGTGATTCTTCTTGTTCTCTTCGCCGTGAAACTGAAATGGGCTCCCATTTCCGGCGGCTATGGTTTTGATATGATTCCCAATTTCAGCTGGAGGTTTATTTCCTCTGTGATTTCTCACTACCAGCTGCCCTTCTGGAGCATTGTCCTGGTTTCCATCGGCGGTCAGGCCGTGGGTATGCGCTCCATGTCTATCTATGAACTTAATGCCGACTATGTCAAGTATGCCCGGTTCCTTGGCATCAAGGATCGCAAGATCGTCGGTTATGTTTTCCGCAACGCCATGCTGCCCCAGGTCACCGGCCTGGCGCTGTCCATCGGCACCATGATCGGCGGCGCTCTGGTCGCTGAGATCATCTTCTCCTATCCCGGTCTCGGCAGCACCATGTACAGCGCCGTGACCGCGGCGGATTATCCCTTGATTTCTGCTACTACTCTGATTATCACCATCATGGTTCTGATAGTGACGTTCCTGCTGGACATCATCTACGGCTTTATCGATCCCAGAGTCAAAGCCGCCCAGTTTGACAGCTAAGGGAGGAATTAAAAATGAAGAATACACTGCGCCAGGTTTTTCATTCCCCCAAATTTGTGGTTGGTTTTGGCATTTTTGTGTTTATCCTTCTGGTCATGCTGATCTATCCCATGTTCAACCCCGGAAACCCTCTGGAAATGATTGGCGTTGGCACCTTCGCATCTCCCGGTACTTACGTTTCCCTGTATGACGCCGTGGGCACCGACACCGAGACGCTGCGCCTTTCCGACGCGGACGATAACCGAATCGCGAAGGCTCTGTCCGCTGAGGACAGGGTTGCCATGGTAGAGTGGTTCACCGCTATGGGCATCGACGTGTCCGGACTGGACATTAACGACACCGACGCATTGGTGGATTTGTGGAACGACAATTACGAGGTTACCGCCAAGCCTGCCGGCATGACCATGGCAAAGCGGAACTATTACAAGCGCCTGAATAACGCTCTGCTGGAGCTGCGCTCCGCTGACTTGCGGATTATCGCCGATGAGAATGATGAGGGCAATCTGGAAAAGGTGAATTCCATCAGCAAAACCGACTATGTCAACATCCGTGCCGTTGCCAACGTCAAGACTCTGCCGCTGGGCACCGACAACTTCGGCCGCGACGTCCTTAAAGAGCTGGTGTCCGCCTGCGGCACCTCCATCAGAATCGGCCTGATCGCCGGTGCCGTTGCCACAATCATTGGCCTGACCCTGGGCCTGCTGGCCGGTTACTTAGGCGGCTTTGCGGACGATCTGATTATGTTCATCACCAACATTTTCACCGTTATCCCCAGCTTCATCCTGCTGATTTTGATTTCCTATTCCATCGGTCAGGAACAGCGCGGCGCGGCGGTGGTCGCGTTGGTTATCGGCTTGACAAGCTGGACCTGGACCGCTCGTTCCGTCCGTTCTCAGGTCATCAGCCTGCGCAACCGTGACCACGTCAACCTGAGCAAGCTCTCCGGACACAGTCTGGTTCGCATCGTGCTGACGGATATCCTGCCCTACATTGCTTCCTATGTCGTCATGGCTTTCATTCTTCAGGTTTCCTCCGGCATCCTCAGCGAAGCACAGCTGTCACTGCTGGGTCTTGGCCCCAAGACCACCGAGGTTCCTACGCTGGGTCTGATGATGAACTGGGCCATGCTGTATTCCGCGCATACCAACGGTTCCTGGTGGGCTTACTTCCCTGTGATTCTGACCATCACCCTCATCTCTTTCTCTTTGAATCTGATGAACACGGGTCTCGACCAGGTATTCAATCCCACCCTGAGAGACTAAGGAGGACGACGCAATGGGTAAAGTAATGCTGGAGGTCAGAAACCTCAAAACCAAATATGTGACCCGCTTCCACGAGGATGTTTACGCCGTGGACAGCGTCTCCTTCAAAATCGAGGAAGGCAAGTCCCTGGGCATCGCGGGCGAGTCCGGCTGCGGAAAATCCACGCTGGCGCTTTCTATGATGGGCTACTATTTCCCGCCTCTGCACTATATGAGCGGCGATATCGTCATCGACGGCAGAAATATCTCCGGCATGAAGCCGGATGATGTCCGTAAGAGCATCCTCGGCACGGAAATTGCCTACATTCCCCAAGCTGCCATGAACGCCCTGAACCCAACCCAGAGAATCATCCGCTTTATCGAGGACGTGGTGCGGGCACATGACCCCAAGAAAGACAAGAAGCTGATCCGGGAGTTGGCGGAAGCACGGTTTGCGGAACTGGGTCTGCCGCCCGAGGTGCTGGATAAACACGCGGTGGAGCTGTCCGGCGGTATGAAGCAGCGTACCGTCATCGCTGTGTCTACCATTCTGAACCCCAAGGTTCTGATTGCCGACGAACCTTCCTCCGCGCTGGACGTGACCTCTCAGAAGATGGTTATCAAGATGATGCGGGAGCTGATGGAAAAGGGCTATATCAAGTCCATGCTGTTCATCACCCACGAGCTGCCTCTGCTCTACAATGTGACCGATGACATCATGGTCATGTACGCCGGACAGATTGTGGAAAAGGGCACTGCGGAAGAAATGGTGTTTGATCCCGTGCATCCGTACTCCCACGGCTTGATGAGCTCCATTCTGGTTCCCGAGGAGGGCACGCGCGGACACAAGCTGACTGCGATTCCCGGTACGCCGCCCAACCTGAAAAAACCGCCTCAGGGTTGCCGTTTTGCCGAGCGGTGCAAGTACGCCCGGCCTGAGTGCCGCTACAGCGCCATCCCCGAAAAGGATCTCGGCGACGGACGTATGTACCGCTGCCTGCTGGGTCAGGATGAATTGAAGGAGGTGTACAGCCATGAGTGATTACGTTCCGAAAACGAAGGATTTCACCAACGCACCGCTTTGCCTGTCCGGCCACGGGGTAACCAAGGTATTCGGACTTGGCGAAAAGAAAACCGTGGCTGTTGACCATGTGGACTTTGACTTTCACGAGGGCGAGTTCGTCTCCATCGTCGGTGAGTCCGGCTCCGGTAAGACCACCCTGTCCAAAATGCTGCTGGGTCTGCTGAATCAGACGGAAGGGGAGATCCTGTTCCAGGGCAAGCCCCGGGACGTTTCCTCCCACAGAAAGAAAAAGGAATACTGGAGAGGCATTCAGGCCATTTTCCAGGATCCCTTCTCTTCCTTCAATACCTTCAATAAAATTGACACCGTGCTTCTCGACTGCATTAACATGCGCGGCGGCAAGCATCTCCCCAAGGAGAAGAAGATCGAAATGATGACCGAAGCCTGCTCCTTTGTAAACCTGAAGTTCGCGGAGCTGACCAATAAGTATCCCTTCGAGCTCTCCGGCGGCCAGATGCAGCGTCTGATGATCGCCCGTATTTTCCTGCTCAAGCCCAAGATTTTGCTGGCGGACGAGCCGACCTCCATGGTTGACGCCTGCTCCCGCGCCACCATTCTGGATATGCTGCTACAGCTGCGCGATGAGATCGGCATGACCGTTATCTTCATCACCCACGATATTGGCCTGGCGTATTACATTTCCGATACCGTTTATATCATGGAGCATGGCAGGTTTGTGGAATTCGGCAAGGCGGACGAGGTCATCCTCAATCCCAAGGCCGCGTATACCAAGCGCCTGATCAGCGACGTTCCCAAGATTCATGAGGAATGGGATCTGAGCACGGTAGAACTGAAATAGTATCAGCCATTACCGCAGCATTGCGGAAATCTTAGCCCTCAACGCTGCGGTAAGCTCGTATAAGGAGTATGTATTATGGAAATTAAAGCACTGGTTTCCCAAATGACTCTGGAAGAGAAAGCCGGCCTGTGCTCCGGTCTGGATTTTTGGCATACCAAATCCGTCGAGCGTCTGGGAGTTCCCTCCGTGATGGTCAGCGACGGCCCGCATGGTTTGCGCAAGCAGGATGACAAAGGGGATCACCTGGGCATGAATGACAGCATCAAGGCTGTGTGTATGCCGGCAGCCTCCGCCACGGCAGCGTCCTTCGACCGGGATCTGATCCGGAAAATGGGCGAAGCCATCGGCGACAGCTGCCAGCATGAAAAGCTCAGCGTGGTTCTGGGCCCGGCTGTCAATATCAAGCGTTCCCCTCTGTGCGGAAGAAATTTTGAGTATTTTTCTGAGGATCCCTATCTGGCGGGTGAAATGTCTGCCGCCTATATTAACGGTGTGCAGAGCCGCAATGTGGGCACCTCCATCAAGCACTTTGCCGCCAACAATCAGGAGCACCGCCGCATGAGCTCCAGCTCCAACGCCGATGAGCGGACGCTGCGGGAAATCTATTTCCCCGCCTTTGAAACATCCGTGAAAAAGGCGCAGCCGTGGACGGTGATGTGCTCCTACAACCGGATCAACGGCGTCTATGCCTCGGAGAATCCCTGGCTGCTGACCGATGTGCTTCGGAAGGAATGGGGCTTTGAGGGTTATGTGATGTCCGACTGGGGTGCGGTTTCCAACCGTGTTGCCGGCGTTGCCGCCGGGCTGGATCTGGAAATGCCTTCTTCCGGCGGTATCAATGATGCCCGGATCGTGGAAGCGGTTCGCAGCGGCAAGCTGGACGAAAAGCTGGTGGATCAGGCGGTGGAGCGGATTCTCACCATCAACTTCCGCTACCTGGAAAACGCGAAACCCGAAACTCCCTGGGATATGGAAGCCCAGCACCTTCTGAGTGCAGACATTGCTGCAGACTGTATGGTTCTGCTGAAGAATGAGGGAATTCTGCCCCTGAGTCAGGACGAGGAGGCGGCCTTTATTGGTGAGTTTGCGGTAAAGCCCCGGTTCCAGGGCGGCGGCAGCTCCCATATCAACTGCTTCAAGACCACCTCCGCGCTGGAAGCGGCGGAGGGAAAAAAGGTGACCTATGCTCGGGGCTACGGCGTTGCGGAGGACGCGGCGACCGATGAAATGATTGCCGAAGCGGTTGCCGCAGCGAAGAAAGCCAAGGTTGCCGTTGTGTTCGCGGGCTTGCCGGATGCTTATGAATCCGAGGGCTATGACCGCAGCCATATGCGTATGCCCGACTGCCAGAACAGACTGATTGAGGCTGTCGCGGAAGTGAACCCCAACACCGTGGTGGTACTCCACAACGGCTCTCCTGTAGAGATGCCCTGGATCGGCAAGGTCAAGGCGGTTCTGGAAGGCTATCTGGGCGGTCAGGCGGTTGGCCTGGCGACGGTTCGCGTGCTCTATGGCGAAGTGAATCCCTCCGGTCATCTGCCGGAGACCTTCCCCGTCAAGCTGTCCGATAACCCCTCCTACCTTTTCTACGGCGGCGAGGGCAACGAGGCGGACTACCGCGAGGGCGTGTTCGTGGGCTACCGCTATTATGATAAGAAGGAAATGGATGTTCTGTTCCCCTTCGGCCACGGCCTGAGCTACACCACCTTTGCCTACTCGAATCTGCGCCTGAACGCGTCGGAGATCACCGACCGGGATACCCTTACCGCCACGGTTACCGTGACGAATACCGGCAGCCGCTTCGGCAAAACCGTTGTCCAGCTCTACGTAGGGGAGAAGCACAGCGAGGTGCTCCGCCCGGTGCGGGAGCTGAAGGGCTTTGATAAGGTTGCTCTCCAGCCCGGGGAAAGCAAGGATGTGACCTTCACACTGGACAAGCGCGCCTTCGCCTACTGGAACGCCCAGATTCACGACTGGCACGTCAAGACAGGCGAGTTTACGATTGAAGTGGGGCAGTCCTCCCGGCACATCGACGTGAGTGCTGCCGTGAATGTTACCTCCACTGTGAGGGTCAAAAAGCACTACACCATGGACACCATTTTCATGGATCTGATGGCAGACCCCAGCGCAGCTGCCGTGATGGCGCCCATGCTGGCGGTCATTAAAAAGACGTTTTCCCCGGACAACGCCGAGAACACAGATGCGGCAAAGGAAGCCATTTCCGACGAGATGAACATGGCGATGATGCAGTATATGCCCCTTCGCGGCGCCCTGAGCTTCGGCGGCGGAATGGTGTCCCAGGAGATGCTGGATCGTCTTCTGGATCAGCTGAACAGTCTTTAATTTCATTTGGGAGGGCCTGTGTAAGGCCCTCCGGCAATCATCATCTTCCATCTGGAGGACTTTCGCCATGCAATATGGTTTTTTTGACGATAAAAGAAAAGAGTATGTAATTGAAACCCCGGCAACTCCCATGCCCTGGATCAACTATCTGGGCAGCCAGGAGTTTTTCTCCCTCATCAGCAATACCGCTGGCGGCTACTGCTTCTACCGTGACGCGAAGCTTCAGCGCATCCTGCGCTACCGCTACAATAATGTCCCGGCAGATGTGGGCGGACGGTTTTTCTACATCAAAGAGGAAGATAAAGCGCCCTGGAGCCCCACCTTCCATCCCGTGGATCGGTCGCTGGACAGTTACCGCTGCCGTCATGGTATGGGCTACACCGTTTTTGAGACGGAGAAGGACGGCCTTTACGCGGAGCTGACTTTTCTCGTACCCATCGGGGAAAATTGCGAGGTGCAGCGCGTTCGCCTGACCAACCGCTCAGCGGAAACCAAGCGCTTCCGCTTCACCGCTGCCGTAGAGTGGTGCCTGTGGAACACGGTGGATGACGCCACCAATTTCCAGCGGAACCTGAACATCGGCGAGCTGGAAGTGGAAGGCAGCGCAATTTATCACAAAACCGAATACCGGGAGCGGCGGAATCACTATGCCTATTACGGCGTGAATGCCCCCATTGCGGGCTACGACACCGACCGGGATCATTTTTTGGGAACCTTTGGGACTTTTGCAAGACCTCAGGCTATTCTGAGTGGAAAGACCGGCGATTTTGTCGCCCACGGCGGCGCGCCTATGGCGGGACTGGCGCTGGATGTAACCCTTGCACCTGGCGAAGAAAGGGGATTTGTGTTTGTCCTCGGCTATGGCAAAAATCCCAGAGACCGGAAATTCCTGACTCCCGGCGTCATCCGCAAGGATACCGCCTACCGGGTGCTGAAAAAGTTCTCCACGGATACATCCGTTGAGAATGCCCTGACGGAACTGGCGGAATATTGGGACAAGCTGCTGGGCGTCTACACCCTGGAAAGCGGCGACGAGAAGCTCAACCGTATGGTGAACATCTGGCACCAGTACCAGTGCATGGTCACCTTTAATATGAGCCGCAGTGCCAGCTACTTTGAGTCCGGTACCGGACGGGGCATGGGGTTCCGGGACAGCTGCCAGGATTTGCTGGGTTTTGTCCACATGGCGCCGGAGCGTGCCCGGGAACGCATCATCGACATTGCCTCCATCCAGTGGGCGGACGGCTCCACCTATCATCAGTACCAGCCTCTGACAAAACGGGGCAACAACGATGTGGGCAGCGGCTTCAATGATGACCCGCTGTGGCTGGTTGCCTGTACTTACGCTTATATCAGCGAGACGGGGGACTTTTCCATTCTG
>ULSO01091431.1_pt1 | contig 11103 bp, 19 predicted proteins | sample 1956701 | NCBI WGS metagenome assembly ULSO01 (sample SAMEA4835708, study PRJEB28245) | human gut metagenome | biome: gut microbiome; material: fecal sample | place: Denmark | collected 2008 | reverse complement strand
GCTGCGTAACGCCGGGGGGGGGGGGAATTGCGACAGCAAGAGGGGATCTCCCCTTTTAAGGCAACATAAGAAATTGTAACTATCAACGATATTTCAACAGGACTTACAGCACAGTGGCTTCCGTTCTTGGCTCGGGCAACCTGAACAACGGTGCGAATGACGGCCGTCGGAATGCGAACCTGAACAATGGGCTTTCCAACTCGAACTGGAACTATGCCGCTCGAATTTCTGCATAACTTAGATGTGCTGTATTTCGTTCTCTTAAAGGGAACCCCGAAAGGGCTGGGGCGGAATGCCCGAAATTGACGAACCAGCACCGGAGGCATGGCAACATGTCTCTGGCTCTGTGACGGAAGTGGACACAGATGGGGGCTAGTAGTAAACCCGAACGTCCTTGAAGCAGAAAGAAAGAGAAACATGAAAACATATTGCAAGAGACTTGTGGTTTCGGACGCTGACAGGATTTACGACGTAATCACAGATTATATGCACGATAAATATAGAAAGAATAGCTCCGTGAGGTTCTTTGCCTGCTATACCGGGGAAAGCCGGGAGCATGTAAAACAGTATCTAAAACCGCAACTGACGAACCTAGAGCCGGTAGACCGTAAAGAGTTTGCAGCACTGAGCGTTGGCAATCTTCCTGAGAATGATTTCTGGAGGGCGGCACATTACAAGCTGGCGTTGGAAATGGCATATCATATCCGCACCAGAACCGTTAGGGAACATTTGCTGGCGAATACTTACGGACAGCCATTGATCCGTTATACAAAGATCAATGACCCGGGAAGCGGAAAGGAACGTATGCTTGGGCTGGAAACGATATTGTTTCGCCTATATGAGCAGGTTGCAGCAAAGGCGGCAGAACCATTGTTCAAAGCAAAGCTGGGAACATACCAGTGTGCTTCTATCAAAGGTAGAGGTCAGAACTATGGCAAGAAAGCGGTTCTGCGCTGGCTCTCTAACGATGTTGAAGGCACAAAGTACAGCGCAAAGGCGGACGTGAAGAAATGCTATCCGTCAATCCGGCATGGAAAACTGTTGGAGCTGCTGAAAAGAGATCTGCGCAAATCGGATGAGTTGCTATATCTGTTTACTGTATTTATTGAGCTATATGAGGAATGGCCGTCGCCGGAAGCGTTGGCACCGGACAGAGGTATTCTGATAGGCTCTCCTGTATCAAAGGACTTATGCAATTATTTTCTCTCATACGCTTATCATTATGCAAGCGAGCGACTGGTTAAAATAACCTGCCGGAGAGGGCAGACGAAAATCAAAAGGTTAATAGCACATGTCATTTTCTATATGGATGATATAACGATGTATGCAGCGAATAAAACCCATTTGAAGCAGGCAGTCAAAATGATGATCGCCTATATGCTGGAATTTCTCGACTTGAGAATTAAGCCAGACTGGATTATGCAGAAAACCATGTATGAGGATCAGGTTGGAAAAACAAAGGGTTCCCTACTGGATTTCATGGGATTTCGGTTTCATGGCGGAGATGTAGAAATGAAGTCGTATTTTGGGAGACAGAAAAAGCACAAGAAAGTATGGGTAACAATCCGCAGGAACATTTTTCTTACCGCACGACGGAAGATGAATAAATTTCTGAAACTGGTAAAACACCATGTTGCTGTAAAAATCAAATTTGTGAGGTCAGTCATATCTGCATATGGCTGGTTCAAAAATACCAATATGGTGAAATATCGGATCAGAAACAAGGTAGATGAACTTATGCGGATTGCAAGGAAAATTGCAAGCGATCACGACAAAGGAAATGGCTATGTCGAGAAAAAATATTTCAATATGTGGAGGCGATATTATGTACAAGGTTCAAAGTCCCGAAAAAATGGAAAAGGTAGTGTACAAGGCAAAACCGAATGGCGTAGCAGATGTGTGGCTCAGGAACAACCAGCATGAAATTGTACAGGAAATAGAAGATGGCCCGACAGGATATGAGGCTGATGAGATTTTTTGCAGGGTAGACGCAGCAGTGATTTCAGAAAAGGAAATTGCTGCTGATTTTGGTTTCTGGTTTTCTATGTTGGAACAGATTCCTGACTTAGATGCAAATGAACTTGGGATTGAAGCAAGAAGAGCTGCAAAGTTGTCGGAAGTGTCTGCAGCGTGTGAAGAAAAAATTGTTTCCGGCATCGACGTTAAAATTGGAGAAGAAACGCAGCATTTCAGCCTGACTATTCACGATCAGCTCAATCTCTTTGGCAAACAGGCTCAGCTCAACGCCGGCGCTGAAAAATGCGAATACCACAATGACGGCAATCCATGCAAGTTCTATACTGCCGAAGAAATGGGGCTTGTCGTAAAGGCTGCGATGGAGCATGTGTCTGTCCAGACCACCTACTGCAATAGTATGTACGACTGGGTAAAATCATGTACGAAAGCTTCCGAGATTGAAGCAATCCAGTACGGTGATGAAATTCCGGTAGAGTATCAGTCGGAAGTTCTGAAAGAATATTTGAAGGAGGCGGAGGTAAAATGAAGTTATTCCTGAAGAAGTTGTATAAGACCATGTATCTGTGGGCAATAGGAGGACTTCTTTATTGCCTTTTTGAATTGATTTTCAGAGGGCATACGCACTGGACGATGTTTGCCGTCGGGGGCTTCTGTTTCGTTATGTGTGGGCTTTTGAATGAGCATATCGGATGGGATATGCCACTTCCGTTGCAGATGTTGATTGGCTGTCTGGTTATTACCGGTACAGAGCTGATTGCAGGTGTTGTTCTGAATATCTGGCTTGGTCTGAATATCTGGGACTACAGCAATATGCCGCTGAATTTGTGGGGGCAGATCTGCTTACCGTTTTCATTCCTGTGGTTTTTCCTGTCAGCCGTAGCAATCGCACTGGACGACGAATTGAGATATAACATGTTCGGAGAAGAGAAACCACATTATTATTTCTGGAGGAAGAAATGATTAAGATAATCTCCCGGCTCTGGTCGAGCATTTATGACCTCTTGCTTTTGGTAAAAGGACAGGGAAATAAGACACTCGAACAGATTGAGCAAGACCTTGATGTACTCGAAATGCTTTGCCGTCCATACGCAGGCGTTGACGAGTCTGAGGATATATTCTTAGGAGAGGAGGTAAAAGCCAATGAGCATGAAAGAGTTCGTAGAGACTGGCGGAAGTGTCCTGCTGATTGTCCTCACGCTGGTACAGGTTGCTCCCATTAGAATCAACCCTTGGAGCGCAATCGCGAGGACGATTGGGAAAGCGCTGAATGCGGATCTCAACGAAAAAATGGATGCAAACGAGGCGAAAACTGCCCGGTATCGCATCCTTCGGTTTGATGATGAAATACGTCATAAGATGCGGCATTCAAAAGAACATTTCGATCAGATTATCGAAGATGTTGATACCTACGAGCGCTACTGTCAGGATCACCCCAGATTTCCAAACGGAAAGGCAGTATCTGCGACAGACAATGTGAAAAGGACTTACGAAAAATGCAAAGATGAGAACTCATTTCTGTAAAACTTACAGGAACGTGCAGAATAGCTCAAATTCGTTAGTTCTATTGTAGGTGATAATTTATGCACCAAAAGGAAAAAGAACTGCGCTGTGGGCTGTGACAAGCTCACGGCAGCATTATAAACAGGAGGAACATATCTATGAAGAGGTTTAAAGTATGGATCAAAGCAGCAGGCATTCGTGCAGCGAAAACAATGGCGCAGACCGCAGTAGCATTACTGCCGGCTTCCGCTACAATTTCCGCCGTGGACTGGAAAGTGGTAGTCGGAACTGCTACGCTGGCAGGCATAGCGTCTATACTTACATCAGTGGCCACCGGACTGCCAGAAATTGATGAAACCGAATGACGAGTTGAATAATCAACTCATAAGTCAACTGGGAAGGGCGGGAAACCGTCCTTCTTTTTGGAGAAAAATATGAAAACACTTGCAGCGATTATTCTGGCGGTACTGGTTCTTGGAGGCGGTGCCGCTTTTTTATTTGTCCGGGAGTTCGGACAATTTATAGATGATGTATGCCCTTATGGGAGGAAAGGAGTAGAAGATGACGACGATTAACTTTGAAGCAGAGAAAAGAGCTTATAAGAAATTTATTCAGGCAGGCATGACGCCGGCTGGGGCTTGCGGACTGATTGGAAATCTGCAAGCGGAAAGTGATGGCTTTTACCCGAACAGAGTAGAGTATCTGTGTATTAAGCGTTTGAAAGAAAATGGAAAAAGTTACACAGATGAAAGCTATACAGCAGCGGTTGACAATAGAAAAATCTCTTGCGAAGAATTTCTTCACCCGCTGGCTGGCAAGCAGTATGGATATGGTCTGGCGCAGTGGACAAGCCCGGGACGAAAAGCAGGACTGTGGAATCTGGCAAAGCAGAAAGGCGTATCCATTGCCAATGAAGATATGCAGATTGAATACCTGCTGAAAGAATTACAGGAGAGCTACGGCTCTGTCTTGAAGGTACTGAAGACAACCACCTCAATTCGTGAAGCGTCGGACATTGTTCTGAAAAAGTTCGAGATTCCGGCAAATACGGGAGAGAGCGTGTGCGCTGGTAGAGCTGCCAGAGGACAGAAGTTTTATGACAGTTATGCGAAAGGGGAAAAGAAAGTGTCGGAAGTACAGCAGAAGAAAGAGAGCGCCATTTCGTGGATGGAGAACACGGCGAATGATAACAGTCATGGATACGATCAGGACAATAGATGGGGACCGGATTATGACTGTTCTTCCGCTACGATTGAAGCGTGGGAACAGGCAGGAGTTCCAGTAAAAACAAAAGGAGCCACATATACCGGGAATATGAGGCCGGTGTTCCTGAAAAATGGCTTTGAAGACATTACAGCAAAAGTCAACCTTGCAACCGGAGAGGGACTGGAACGAAGCGACGTCCTTTTAAATGAGATTTATCATGTTGCTATGTACTGTGGAAATGGTAAAGAGGTTGAGGCTTCTATCAACGAAAAAGGAACGGCGCATGGCGGACGGCCGGGGGATCAGACTGGTAAGGAGTTCCTGATCCGTAGTTACAGGAATTATCCTTGGACTCACGTTCTGAGATATACCGGCGGAGAAACTGCACAGAACGCCGAAAGAAATTATCTGATGAAAGGCGACACAGGGGCAGCAGTCAAAACTATGCAGCTCATGTTAATTGAACTCGGATATTCCTGCGGAACCAGCGGAGCAGATGGAGATTTCGGAGATAAAACGGATAAGGCTCTCAAAAAGTTCCAGAAAGCGAATGGTCTGGAAGATGATGGCAAATATGGCCCGCTTTCAAAGGCGAAACTGGTTGCGTTACATAATGCAAAGACTTCCGGCACTGGAAGTTCAGCCAGCAAGGCTCCTACATATACGGTCGGAAAGATTTATACTACCGCGGTAGATAATCTGAGGGTTCGGAAGGGTGCAGGTACAGATTACTCCGCAAAGAAATGGCAGGACCTCACCAAAAATGCGAGAGAACACGCTTACACGTCTGGCGAACTGAAAAAAGGAACCGAAGTTTCTTGTCTTGAAATCAAAAATGACAGTGCAGGAAATATCTGGATGCGGATTCCGTCCGGCTGGATCGCAGCGTATTACAAAAAGAAAAAATATGTCCAGTGAGAAAAATGTACCCCGGAGGCAATGTGCTTCCGGGGGCTTTTGACGTTGTGATAACCGTTCGGTTTTCTGGGATAATTCAAAAAACCCAAAAAACCCGATACAGATACAGATACGGATACAGACAAAGATACAGATACAGAGAGCAATTATTGCGCTTCATTATATGCAAGATTTAAAAGCGGCTTTGCCTTTTCATAGTCTTTTGCCGTTCTGATCGTAACCTGCAGGTCACCGGTTCCATAATGTCCAATGTTTCTCATATCTCTGGTAAATCCATCTTCCAGCTCTATATCATCTGGATTTATTTTAAGGTGCAGCAGAATCATTTTCCTAAAAATCTCAATACATATAATATTCTTTGTCTTGCGGTATGCGAGATATAATTTTAACTGGTTCGGAACAATATCGTCCCCGAGAGATTCTATGTAGTCGCAAAGAGAGTGGTATATATCTTGCAATTCGCGCGGCGCGGCAGACAGCTTTTCCAGATGCGCTTTCTGATCGCCAGACTTCTTGATCGCGGAACTGTTCGGAAAATCCGAATTGTTGACCGGAATAGGCGGCACAGCAGGAGCATTCAGATGTTCAAACAGAACCAGATCATTTCCGTATTTCTGGTACCGCACCAATTTAATATTGCGCTGCATTTGATTTACTGCATGGAGATCATATTTCGTGAAGCCGCTTGCGATACAGATCACGCATGGCATTGACCAGTCTATGGAAGTGGCCGTGTCCTGTCCGAGAATATCCGCAACAAGGAGCTGAAAATCTGCCTTGTGATCCAGCAGCCAGTCCAAATAGAAAAGCCCCTGATTTATGACATTTTCATTGCTGCTTCGCTTATATTCAAATATGACCGGGCAATTATTTTCATCAATGCCGATACTGTCCATTCTGCCATTGGTAATGACGTATTCACTTTTTAGGAAACGCACACCAAAGAATGCGTCCATGTTATTTTCAATCAAAGTCTGCAAATCTCTTTCGAGAAGCACTTCGGAAGCAACCATTTGCCGGACCTCTGGATGGACGGAAAAGAGCTTAATATCCGACATATCCATCACCGGCTTTCTGTAATTCTCTATCAATATCAATTTCGTGGAATTTCTCCAAACTTTCCGAAAACAGATCTATTATGGATTTATCATTCTGGAAGTACAAAAGTCCTAACATTTCTGAGACAAGAATCACATTCTGACTATCGTCAATCCACATAGAGCAGTCGCCCCAACCGGTTGACGATTTCTCAATATCTGGATCTCCATACTTTTTCGAGATTCCATCGCATATATACTCATAATTGGAATCGTCAATATCCATATCATATCCGCCCGATACCAGCTTATCGTTCAGAAACAGATATTCAACGTTGGTATCGTATGTATCCACAGAACCATTGTATATACACAGGTCTGTAAGCCCATCCACACTTCCTACTTCATCAATTCTATAATCTCTGTATTCCAGCATATCTGATGTGATTTCTTTACCCTTTATATCATCAAATGTTGTTCCCCAGTCATATCCTCGAAAAGAATCAATCTGAGATATTTCAGCGGCGGGTTCAGCAGATACCGACGAACAGCCGACCAGACAGAAGCACAGGGAAATTTTTGCTATATTCAGAGAATTGTGCAAAAATTTCCGGGGGGGGGGTAAAATAAAATGTGATATTTTTTTCATACACTCTCTCCTTTGTGAGTTCACTTTTTTCTATCATTATATCCCAAAATTGGAAACTCCACAAGGAGAAAAGCACATATTATTCTGAATCTGATTCGGTATCTTCGTCTGGAATATATTCCATAAGATCTCCGGGCTGGCAATTAAACGTCCGACAGATTTTATCCAGAGTCTTGCTGTCAAGACCGCCGGACTGGTTCCGCAGGCGGGTAAGCGTTCCCTGACCGATCAGCTTCTCTTGGCGTACACGATAGAAAGACCAGCCTTCTTCTTTCAATTTATCAAAAAGTTTCTGATAGCTTATCATGGTGATTTTCTCCCTTCAATCTGAATGAATGACTTTTCTATACTACAGATTCTAACACAAAACATGCACTCAAACAAGTGTATAATTTTGACAAGTTTAGACACTTAACTTTGTGCATGTCACCTATTTACTCGGCACTTAATCTAGTGTAGAGTAGAGGCATAAGGAAAAAGAAATGGAGGCTTTAAGATATGGCAGCAACAAAAGAACAGGAAAGAAAAGTATTAGAGCAGATTAGAAAAATGGTTGAGGAGCTTGGCACAGACAGCTACATTGCAATGGCTTTTGAGGGATGCTTTGAAATTGCAGAAAGCAATATTGATAATGATTTTGGATGCAGCATGAAGCAGAGAGTAGAAAGTGCGGAGCGTAAAGCGGAGACAGCGGTACAGAGAGAAAAAGCGGCTGAAAAAGACAGAGATTATTTCCAGAAAGAAGCCGGCAGATTGAGCGGGATTGTAGAAGAACTGGAGGAAGAAAAAAGAAACCTTGCGAAAGAGCAGAGAGAAATGGGCGAGAAGTACAGCTCGACAGTGAGTAAATGCAAAGAACAGCAGGAACGAGCAGACAGACTGGAAGATGAAAACATCAGATTAAAAGCAAAACTGTATGATCTGATTTGCAAATAATGAAAAGCGATCCTTCCGGTGGAGGTTAACCGGAGAAAGGATAAAATAATGGCAGTTATGGCAATGAGAAATGTTATTTCAGCGGTTAATGACAGAACAGAGATCAAGATTTACAAAGATGGACACATGGTGGCTAAAGGCAACTGGTTTCAGGATCAGATTCTTGAGTACGCTGCTGAAAAAATGGTAGAAGCGGACTTAGATGGAGCTTGCAACAAGTGCAAGGTAACAATTTTACGATAAAGAAAGGGGACTGCGAACAATGAAAAAACCAGAATCACTGAATACAGTTACAGTAGCGCAGACAAGAGAAAAATTTAGAAACAACCAAAAGTCACTTGGCAACATGATGTACCTTGTGACGACAGGGGTTTATGAGGAGGTTAAGGGGATTGCTGGTGAAAGCATTATAAATCAGGTGATGGCAGAGATTTTAGTGCAGCAGGAATATATTCGAGAAAGAGAAAAAGCTAACTGGGGCTGGGACAGAGAGAGCGTAGATTTTAGCAAAGACAAAAATAGAATCGCATAGGAAGAAAGGGTGGGATAAGATGCTGGAAACACTGATGAAAAGCCCGGAGGGTGCAGGGTGCGTTTTGAAAGCTATGGTGAAGATGTTTGGCGTGCAGGATTTGGTTTGGTGTATCTACGATACATTCTGTGAAGTGGATCAGCAGGAGTTTGTGAGAGCCGCGGCGCAGGCATATGAGAAAATGCAGAAAGGCGAGGTGATGAACTGATGGTAGATAAGAAAAGTGCATTCAAAATTTACGGCAGCTATGCGGAACAGGTGAATGCCCTGACCGATAGCGAGGCGGGCCGGCTGTTCAAGGCACTGGTGAACTACAGGAATGGAGAGGAGCCAAAAAATCTCAGTGGTATGGAACAGATTGCATTTCTGTTTATCAGACAGCAGATGGATTATGACTGTGAGAAGTATGAACGCCGTTGCGAACAGAACAGAAAGAACGGCATGAAAGGCGGCAGGCCAAAGAAAGGCGTGAAAAAGACTGAAAGTGCAGAGGGGGTATTAGAACCAGTAAAAGCAGAAAAGAGCGATCCTACAGGCAGTGACGAAGCTACAAAGCAGGTATCAAACGGCGTTCCTGTGGAACCGGCAGCCGGCACAGAACCAGCTGAAAAGAGCTATCTGTTGACATTGAAAGCTGTTGTATAGCATAAACCGAGCGGTATGATTTATGCGATAAAATAACCACTCGGTTTTCTGGAATATTTTAGAAAACCCAAAAAACCCGATACGGATACGGAAACAGATACAGATACGGTCACAGATACAGAAACAGGTACAGGTACCGACAATGATATCAACTTATCTTTGTAAGTAAATAATCAAAAATAAATCACAAAAGTAAGTTATTTCTATTTACAAACTTACAAATGTATGCTAGAGTAGAGATAGATAAAAACAGAAGGGAGGATACAGAAAATGGCACAGGTTTCAATGCAGTTTTATGAAGACCACCGGGTAATTGGGCGGTGCGTATCAAGCGTAAAAGCTGCACAGGCGATCCTTGTTGAACGAGGAAAGAAAGCGGCGAAGCTGTTGAAAGAAACCGGAGCGCAGCATGTTCTCTATGGTTGCAAGATATATTCGGGAGATGTGCTGGCTACTGTGCAGCTCTACATGATACCAATGGACGATGAAGAATTTGAGAGAATCACCGGGAAAGCGAATCAAGTTATTGTGTATGCGGTTCACCGGCATGGGGAGGCAATATGACAGATGTAGCAAAGAAGAAAAAGAATCTGCAGAAGCATATTGAAAAGCTCTTTGAGAAAAAGCAGCAGGGCTTTGATGTAGAAACAGATCTGAATAAGGCATACGATGAGTTGACACGACTGGAATGCATGGAGGCAATGGGAATCCAGCGTGAGGAAGATGTGCCGATTACAGAAGATGAAGCCGAAAAAGCTGGAATGTCTGATATTGATATTGCTTTGGGCTTTATGGACGGTAGTGTGATTCCTACAAAGGAGCATAAAACACCGATGGAAAAGGAACATGGAAAAATCGTAGGATACCGTATGGATCCGTACCATGATGTTACGATCTATGAGGATGGCTATGAAGACAGATTCTACATCGGGGAATAGGGAGGCGATTATGGCATATCAGAGAAAAACCAGAGACAGATGGGATATTATGACAGACTGGGGCTATGGCTGGGAATGCGAAAACAGCGAGTACACCAGAGAAGATGCGAAGAGAAGCCTGCGTGAATACCGGGAGAACTTGGCAGGAAGAGCAGATGTTAGAATGGAAAAGCATAGAGAGCCGATAACGGCATAACAAGGAGGAAAAGACTATGGCAGAAGAAAAGAAAAAAATTAACGAGCAGGAAATGGAAGCACTGTGTAAGGATCTGTGGCCGCACATTACAGGAATCCGTGAGCTGCTGGTAAAGCATGGCGTGGAAAAGACAATCTCATTATCGGTATCAGCGGATGGCTATGTTAGCTTCGATCCGAGCGATTGTGACTGGGAATTGGTTCAGATTTCGCCGGAAGATGGCCCTGATCTTCGCTGCACGATCAGACGGAAATTGCTGGCATAAATGCAGGCTGTATTTGCTATGCTTGTACGACCAACAAATGTAAGTAAATTCACAAAAATAACTTAAAAAAGTATGTGAAAAGTATTGACAAACTTACATATGTAAGCTAGAATAGAGACAGATAAAAACAAGCGAGCTTTTACAAGGAGGATACGAGCATGGCAAATACAACATTAAGATTTAAGGATATGACTTTTGAAAAGGTTGAAAACTATGATCCTGAGAACGCAGCAGCGGACAAGAACGGCATAGTTTCTTACTGGGTAGCAAAAACGCCGGATGGCGAGCGGGTGGTTACTGGTGA
>ULSO01019853.1_pt1 | contig 11117 bp, 8 predicted proteins | sample 1956701 | NCBI WGS metagenome assembly ULSO01 (sample SAMEA4835708, study PRJEB28245) | human gut metagenome | biome: gut microbiome; material: fecal sample | place: Denmark | collected 2008 | reverse complement strand
TTTTCAGGGTAGATAATTTCGTCCGCGCCGTTACGCAGAAGGAATTTTGCCTGTACGTCCTGCTCTGCGCGAGACACAACCTTTTGCGCGCCCAATTCCTTTAATAAGCAGGTCGTTTCAAGAGAACTCTGAAAATCCCCACCGATTGTTACGATACAAACATCGTAATTTTTTATACCGAGAGATTTCAGCAACGCTTCGCTTGTGCTGTCGCCGATTTGTCCGTTAGTCACATATGGCATAGCATCGTTAATTCTTTCCTCGTTTTCGTCTACTGCCATGATCTCATGTCCCAATTCGTGCAATTTCATTGCTATGTATTTCCCGAAACGTCCGAGACCTATCAATAAAACAGATTTTGTTTTCATATAAATATCCTCCTCAGCTCAGCCGACGGCAATTGTATCCGCCGGAAGTTTTGCTACTTGCTTTTTATTTGCTCCGAAAGCGGCATAGATCAGCGTTAATCCGCCCACCCGACCGAAGAACATGGACATAATCAGAATCATTTTAGAAGCACTTCCGAGTGTCGGAGTAATGCCGAGTGTCAGTCCTACCGTACCTACGGCGGAGGCTGTTTCGTAAAGACATGATGTGATAGGCAAATTTTCAATCGTACTGATAGCCATTCCGCCAACCAAAAACAGAGTTATGTACATCAAAAATACTGCCGAAGCTGTTTTTACGGTTTCATCATCAATCCGACGTTTCATAACTTCGGCGTTGTCTTTTTTTCGGAAAACGGAAAAAGCAGAAGAAAACAGAACCGCTATCGTTGTCGTTTTCATACCGCCTGCGGTTGACCCTGGTGAACCGCCTATCAACATAAGAATAATCATCAGGTATAATCCCGTATCACTGATTGCGGTAAGATTTATCGTGTTAAAGCCTGCCGTTCTCGGCGTTACGGATTGAAACAAAGACGCAAGTATGCGCTCTCCTACAGGTAAATCGCCACATTCAAAAAAGAAGAAATAAACAGCGGGGAAAACAATCAGCGCAGCCGTAACAATCAAAACAAGTTTGCTCTGCGTGCGATATTCTCTTATTCGCCACTTGTGTTTGCAAATGTCTTCCCATACAAGGAAACCGATACCACCGACAATGATTAACAGCATAATCGTAATATTGATAACCGGTTGTGCGGAGTAGTGAGTCAGAGAAGTAAATTCGCCGCTTTTGGTTCCCATAATATCGAATCCGGCATTGCAAAATGCAGACACGGAGTGAAAAACCGCCATCCATATACCTTCTGCGCCGTAATCCGTGCAAAACACAGGGAGCATAATCAGCGCCCCGATTATTTCAATCAAAAAGATCCCCTTGATTATAAATCCGGTCAACCGAACGATTCCGCTCACGTTCGGCGCGGAAATTGCGTTTTTCATTGTTTCGCGGCTGAACAGCCCGATTTTTTTACCGGAGGCAACAGCAAGTGAAACTGCAATTGTTACAACGCCCATACCGCCGATTTGAATTAGCAACAATATAATGATTTGCCCGAATATCGTCCAGTGCGTTGCGGTATCGAACACAATAAGTCCCGTTACGCATACGGCAGACGTCGAAGTGAAAAGCGCATCTATAAAAGAAGTCCATTCATGCGATTTTGAAGAAATCGGCAGAGTTAATATCAATGCACCGAGTAATATGACCCCTGCAAACCCCAGCAGTATTATTTGAAACGAAGATAGTTTTCTTTTCAGTATTTCCATGCAAAAACCTCGATTTCATTTATCGGCATTATATTATCACCTTTCCCGTAAAGATGGCATTAGATTTTTTACGAATGGTGTTAAGATTTTATAAAGAACGAACCTTAATATCGATTCCCCCGTTTTTATGCGCGGTAACGTTGCTGATAGACTGCAAACAGAAAACAGCCACAGACTGTAAAAAGTCTCGGGGCTGTATAAACATCTCTGCAATTTCCTTAGTTGTGCGGGCGTATATTTTTTGTCATCAAAGGCAGGGATGTTTCCGGTAAAATCATGCGTTTCATAATATGCCTGAAGCGCATCCCGCGTCTCTTTGTCGTATGGCATGGTAAGTCCTCCGTGTGGATTATTCTTTCTGAATTAATTATACCATTTTTTCGGCTGTTTTTCAAGGACGAAAAGTGTAGACAAAAACACGCAGAGTTCATTTCTGAATTCTGCGTGTTTTTGTTTGCACTCTCAATCGGCAGATTTAGATGGATGCTTAAAAATATCCTTATGAGAATTTGCCTTTTTGCAGTCCCTTTCTGTGGTAACATTATGTATCCTTCCCCGCTCTGTCATCGGAATCCATGCGATATACGTGCCTCTCCACATATATCATCATGCGGTTATACAGCACCAGATATAAGAGTACGGAAAGCATACCGCCGAGCGCACCCAGAAGCGGGTATCTGTCACTGCCATGCAGTTTCAGCGCCGTAATTATCATAATGCCTATCCATGCCGCAATGCACAAAGCGATAGTGGCAATATGCTCCCGCAACCATTTTTTCTTGAAGAATGCTGCCTTTTCTTTCAGCGTAAATGTGCTGTTGTTCAGCGCCGTGACAAGATTGATGTCGGCGGCTTTTCTGAAGTCCTCCGCCATAATCCGCTCCCCGCTTATAAGCTCGTTGATGCTGACGCCGAACTCTTCCGACAGCAAAGAAAGCATTTCCACATCGGGCATATAATTGCCGTTTTCCCAACGGGAAACGGTTTTGTTTGTCACGCCGAGCTTCTCTCCGAGCTGCTCCTGCGTCATGCCTTTTTCTTTTCGCAGGGCAGCTATAAATTTTCCTATTTTTATCTGATTCATTTTCATGCACCTCCGAAAAAAGTATAGCACGGTTCAGGCAAAAATTCTTCCCCACAAACAGCGAACATGCCGCATACTGGCGAAAAAATAAATTTTTCATGTCGTAATATGTAATTATATCGGCATTGCTTACTCAATATCCGGCCTTTTTCAAATCAGACACCAGCTGAACATAAAATTCGCGCACATCGAAGCCCTCTATATTTTCGCGGTTCAGGTCTATCATATCAGCATGGGAAATCCCTCGCTTTCCCTCGGGAACGAGCAACTTATAGTCGCTTCCCCACTCAAAGGAATCCGTGCCCACAAGCCCGTCGTTTTCCCCGTCGAAATATTTTACAAATCTGTTTGTCAGATTCAGCGGAAATCGACCCGAGGTCGGCTTTCGCTGAAAAGAGCCGACAGAGCGGCAGTATACGCCCGCAGGGTCGGCAAGCTGCTTATTTCGCTCCCTGCATTTTTCATAAGTCAGGTCAAAAACCGCCGTGAGAAAATCCGGATCTGTATCGCCCAGCTTTGCCGCCGCGCGATTATATGTATTTGCGAGAAAATTTTTGAATTTTTCGGGCGCTTTCCCGAATAAATAATCGGCAAATCTGCACCCGCGATGCGGCGTATTTATAGTTGTGAGAGAAGCGACGCGCTCTGCCGCTTCCCCGTCGGAAAGCATATAGCGCACATCAAGCCCGCCTTTGGAATGCGCGATTATATTGACCTTTTCGCATCCGCTCTCTTTCGTTATTTCAAGAATGCGCGCTTTCAGCTGTTTTGCGCTTTCCTCCACGGAGGAGGCGCTGTTGTGGTTTCCGTAATATATCCGTGCGCCGTTTTTTTCAAGTTCTTTCGGGATTCTGCCCCAGTAATTGAGATACTTGAAATCTCTGAAAAATACGCCGTGCACAAGCAGAATCGGATATTTTGCAGCGCATACCCGCTCCCCGCACCGCATCATGTTCAGTTGATATTTCGCCTTTTCGAAGCTGTATTCCCTGTCAGCAGTGGCAATGATATCAAAAAGCGTGATTATATTGAGCACGGGAATCCACGCAAAAACGATACCGAGCACACGCTTTTTGATGCGGAGCTGATTGCAGCAGGCATATACGAGGATTATCCCGACCCAGAAAAGCAGCGAGCAGAAAAGTATGACCGCCGCAAGCCCGATGATAAAAAGCGTCTTATTTTCGCGCCAGAGCGAAAATCCTATCGGCGGAGTAAACAAATCAATGAGATAAAACGCGCCGAAAATGCACACTGCGGCGATAAATATTTTCAGTATTGTACTGCCTGCCTTGCAAAGTCCCGGTCTTGTCATGCGATTTTGCTCCTTATCTGTAATATGCTCACGCGGCGCTTCCCTGCCGCCCGCGAAATCCTGAAATTATGCGAAATCCCGAAATTATAACAAAAGCCGAAAGCCCTCGGAATGCAAAGGCTTTCAGCGCGGTTCTGGCGTTCCCGAGGTGATTCGAACACCCGACCTACCGCTTAGGAGGCGGTCGCTCTATCCTGCTGAGCTACGGAAACATATATTTGCTTTCGGCGGGCAAGCCCGCCGAAAGCTTTTTAAATTATCAGATATTCTTTTCGGAATCGTCGGAAACCTCTGTGCTTGCCGCCGTTTCCGCTGCGTTGTCGTCATTGCAGGCAGTCTTATCTTCCTTTGCCTCGGCTTTCCTGCGCTTCAGCTTTGCAAAAGCATCCGCTATTACAGCGCCGAGCTTCGTCTCGGAAAACTTGCGTGAATGCCTTGCATCGGCTTCGGCGCGCTCACGGCATAGCTGTTTTCCCGCCTCTGTGGTATAATATTCCGATGTGCTCTCCGGCATTCCCTTTGCCCTCAGCTTGCTTTCCACGCTGTTTTTGATGAAAGCATATATAACGGCAAAGAGCGGTACGCCGAATACCATTCCGGTAAACCCGAGAAGTCCCGACATCACCGTGATGGAGACGATTATCCAAACAGGCTCAAGACCGATGGAAGAACCTATCAGCTTGGGTCCGATATAGTTGCCGTCGAGCTGCTGGATGAGGAATATCAGAACTATAAACCAAAGCGCCTTTGTGGGGTTTGTAATAAATATAATGAAAACACCCGGAATAGCGCCGATGAAAGGACCGAAGAAAGGAATTACATTTGTCACGCCGACAATAAGGCTTATGAGAGGATAATACGGCATGCCGAGCATTGCCATACTGAAGAAGCATATGATGCCGATAATGATCGAGTCAAGAATCTTTGCCGAGATAAAGCCTCCGAAACTCTTATCTGCCACGGTGACATTTTTCATGAATGACTCGTATTTCTTTTCGCTCATACATGCTTTGGCTATTTTCTTCGCCTGAGCACCGAGGCGCTCCTTTGCGAGCAGAAAATAAATCGACATGATGATACCTATAAATGAATTTTTGATAACCGTGATAACGCCTGACAGCACCTTTGTAATGCTCGGGAGCAGCTCTGCTATCAGCTCGGAGAGACGCCCGAGCAGGTCACTGAGATATGCGGTCAGCTTTTCCACTATCTGCGAGATATATTCGTTCGTGCCGGCAAGGCTTGCAAGCCATCCCTGAATAGTCTTTATATAGTTTGACATATTTGAGGAAAGGTCGGCATATCCGGAAACCATCTGAGGCACGACAAGCGCCACAAAGCCTGTCAGCGCAAGAAGCACGATGACATATGTGCAGGTAACGGAAAGCGCACGGGCAAGCCTGCGTTTTTTGCCGTTTTTTGTGATGAAGGCAAAAGCCTTGTTTTCAAAAAAACGCACTACGGGATTGAGCAGATATGCGAAAAGTATGCCGAGAAGCACAGGGCTCAGTATCGCAAAAAACTTTTTGATATATCCGCCGAAGTCGCTGTAATTCAGAAAGAAGAAAATACACAGTATCGAAAGCAATATCACGAGAAACGCATAAACTGCGATAGTGGTATATTTTTTATTCCAGTCAACTTTTTTCAAATGTCCGCTCCTTTCCTGCAGTAAGTGTTATTTATATTTTATACTTAAAACCCGTTTAAGTCAATATATTTGACTCATTTTATTATTAAAAATTTGTTAAAACCATAAGCTTTCATATTTTTCGCAAAAAAGCATCTGTTTTTGTAAAATATGCTTGAAAAATCCGTGCCTTTATCGTATAATTGACATAACCAAAATATAATCATGGAGATGATTTACCAATGAAAACGGTCAGAAACCAAAAATTACTCAAAATAGTGCTCACGGCACTCATGGCTGCCCTCTGCTATGTGGCATTCAGATTTCTGAAGATAAATATACCCACACCGGGCGGAAAGCCGACGGCACTCCATATAGGAAATGCCTTTTGCGTGCTCTGTGCCCTGCTTATCGGCGGCGTTTACGGCGGTGCCGCAGGCGCTATCGGAATGACCATAGCCGACCTTACCGATCCCGCATATATAAGCAGTGCGCCGAAAACCTTCGTGCTCAAGTTTATCATCGGTCTTGTGGCAGGCTTCATCGCTCACAATATAGCGGGCATCTCAGATAAGAAAAACAGCACAAAATATACCGTCAAGTGGTCGCTCATCGCAAGCATAGCTGCGCTCGGACTGAATGTCATACTCGATCCTGTGGTAGGCTATCTCTATAAGCGTTTCATCCTCGGTATAGATGCCGACGCGGCAAAGATAATCGCCACATGGGCGGCAGGCTCCACCGCGATAAATTCCGCCATAGGCACGGTTCTCGTCGTTATTGTCTATAATCTAATCCGTCCAGCGCTCATAAAATCGGATCTTTTCTTTGAGATACCGAAAAAGCAGAAGAAAATAAAAGCGACGGAGAGCAAACAAGCAGAAAAAGCGGAATGATGCGCCGCTGCCCCCGTCTCGGCGACGCCAACACACATGCTTCGCATATGTGTTAATCCCCCCGTCTCGGCGACGCCGACCGCGTTTGCTCCGCAAATCGGTCAATTCCCCACTGGAGAAGGCTGGCGAAAATCCTTGCTTTCGTCAGCGCAGGCACCGGATTCACGCCCGCGCCCCTCTTTTTTCAGCGGGCGTGCGAACAATGCGTGCACGAATCTGCTCGGCTCTCTCGCGCGCTATGTTCGCACGCGTGGTATAGTTGAAGTCGCGGAGAGCGCGAAACTACCGACTTGCACCATTAGCCCTTTGCCGCACGCACTCGCCACGCACGGCTCGTGCGACTAACTCGTGCACGCGGAAGAAGATTTTTAAGAGGATGGAAAATCCTCTTAAATGACTTTTGCCGCGCTTTTCGTCAGTGAAAAGCGCGAGAAAAGAAAAGTTTCTCAATAAACAAGCAACCCACACCCCACAATACTTATATAGAAAAACACCTTTTTTTCGCAGAAAAATTTCCACAAAAAATATTATTGCCTGCCGTGAAATCTTTCAGGCAGGGAACGGAGGTTTTGATATGAAAATTTCACCCGAAAATTGGAACGAAAATCCTTTTCGTCTCATAGGCAAAGACTGGATGCTTGTCGCTGCGGCAAAGGCGGACGGCTCGTCCAACATGATGACGGCAAGCTGGGGAGGCTTCGGCTTCCTCTGGAATAAAAATGTCTGCTTTGTCTTTGTCCGCCCGCAGAGATACACATATGAATTCTGCGAGCAGAGCGACAGACTGACACTCTCGTTCTTCTCCGAAAAATATCGCCCCGCGCTGAATTTCTGCGGAAGCAAGAGCGGAAGGGACTATGACAAGGCGGCAGAAACGGGTCTGACAAAGCGCACCGCAGACGGTTATGTCACCTTCAATGAGGCAAGAATAACGATAAAGGCGAAAAAGCTCTTTGCCACCACGCTCGCGGAGTGCGATTTTATTGATAAATCCGTCATTTCCGCGTGCTATCCCAAAAAAGACTTTCATAAAATGTATATCTGTGAGATAGAAGAAATAGAAGAAAAATAAAACAAAAAAGGAGATAAAAAATGCGTTTTTCAGAGATACCCTATAAGAGACCCGATATCGCCGAGATTTCGGCGGAATATGACAAAATAACAAAAAAGGTGCTTGAAGCAGACAGCGCGGCAGAGCAGCTCGCGGCTTTCGGCGAGCATGAAAAGCTCTATTCGCATATCGATACGCTGAGCAGCCTCGTGTACATCCGGTATTCCACAAATACAAAGGATGAATTTTACGTGGCAGAGCAGGAATTTATGGATGAAGCTTCCCCTGTTCTTCAGGAAAAAATTCAGGCTTTCTATACGGCTCTGCTCGAGAGCAGATTCCGTCCCGAGTTGGAGGAAAAGCTCGGCTCGCTTATCTTCAGAAAAATCGAGATTGCCCGCAGGACATTCTCGCCCGCTGTCATCGGTCTGATACAGGAGGAAAATAAGCTCGTTTCCGAATATCAGAAAATATATGCTTCCTGCACCGTTGAAATAGACGGCAAAACGCTCCCAGTGACAAAGCTTCGTCCCTATAAGGAAAGTGCCGACAGAGAGACGAGAAAGAAAGCTTATTATGCCGAGGGTGCCTGCTTTGATTCTCACCGCAAGGAATTTGACGAAATCTACGACAAGCTTGTGAAGATAAGAAGTGAAATCGCCGAAAAGCTCGGCTACAGGAGTTTTGTGGAGCTCGGCTATGACCGCCTCGGCAGAAACTGCTACGGAGCAAAAGAAGTCGCAAGTCTTCGTGAGCAGATAGCGGCGGAGATAGTTCCGCTCGTTCGCGCCGCGAAGGAGCGCCAGCGCACAAGAATCGGTGTCGATAAGCTTTATTTCTATGATGACGGCTTCTGCTTCCCCGACGGAAACGCAAAGCCCGAGGGCACAGCCGAGGAGATCCTCGCCGCAGGCAAGGAAATGTATCACGCGCTCTCTCCCGAAACGGCGGAATTTATAGATTTCATGTTTGAAAACGAGCTTTTCGATGTGCTCGCAAAGGAGGGCAAGGCACCCGGCGGCTACTGCACGGAGCTTCCCGATTACCATGCGCCGTTTATCTTCTCGAATTTCAACGGCACCGCAGGCGATGTAGATGTACTCACTCATGAGGCAGGTCATGCTTTCGCCTACTTTATCGCGGCAAAGCACGGCTATATTTCCGAAAATCTCAGCCCCACACTCGAGGGTTGCGAGGTTCATTCCATGAGCATGGAATTTCTCACATCGGAATATCATCATCTTTTCTTCGGCAAAAATACGGCAAAATATGAGCTTGCTCATTGCGAGGACGCGCTCGTATTTCTGCCCTACGGCTCCATGGTAGACGAATTTCAGCATATAGTTTACGAGAATACCTCCCTCACGCCCGACGAGCGCAATGAGGAATGGATGAAGCTCGAAAAGAAATACCGCCCCTACATGGATTTCGCCGATATTCCCTTCTATTCGCGCGGTGCAGGCTGGCAGAGGCAGACGCATATCTATATGAATCCTTTCTATTATATAGACTACTGCATGGCGCAGACGGTTGCTTTCCAGTTCTGGCTCAGGATGCTTGAGGATAAAAAGGCAGCTTGGGAAAGCTATATGAAATATACAAATCTCGGCGGCACGAAAACATTTGCCGAGGCTGTTCCCTGTGCCGGCATGAAGCTCCCCTATGAGAAGGGCTGCGTCGGCAAAATAGCGGCAAAGGTCTCCGCATGGCTCGAAGAGCATGACAAGCTTTGAACCGTACTATAAATTCAAGGAAGCGACGGAAAACCGCCGCTTCCTTTTTTATGACGGAATAATACAATTTCATGTCGTAAAATTCAATGGAAAAACCGCTTTCCCCATGATAAAATCAAAAATGTAAATCATATTGTGCACAGCACAGATACACGGAGGAAAACATGGCAGAAAAGATAAAAATAAAAGTTGTGGTTCAGGCAAAAAAGGAAAATGTTCCCGGCTGGCCTCATATCAACTTCGGCTACGAGAGAGAAACTGAAAAAATAATGCAGTATGTCCGCGCATACAATCCCGATGCGGAATTTGACGTATTCAAATATAATTCCAAGGACGAAGCCGCCGCGGCTTATGAAGAAGATAAAAAAATCTATGGCGGCGTTCTCGTACTGCTGATGACAAACTGGATAAGACTCGATGAGTTTTATGCAAGAAAATCCGTCGACGGTATTCCCTGCGCGGTTGCGGATGTTCCCTTCTGCGGAAGCGGTTCGGCGCTCTCCGGCACAAGTCCGATGATAAGAAACGAGAGGCTTCCCGTTCCGCTCGAGGCTTCGCGAGATTTCAACGATATAGCGAGACTTGCCCGCACGCTGATAGTAAATGCAAAGCTGAAAAATACCACCGTTCTCGTAGTCAAGAACGATGTTGAAAACGATGTCGAAGAAGCCGCCGAGAAGCGTTTCGGCTGTAAATTCATAAACAAAACCGCCGCCGACCTGATGGCTGAATTTGATAAAGCAGACGAGAGCGCGGCACTTGCGCTTGCCGAGAAATGGACGGGAGGCACCGTCAAGACGGTTGAACCCTCTCATTCCGATATAGTAGAGAGCGCGAAAATTTATCTCGCAATCAGGAAGATGATGCGCGATACGGGTGCCGATGCCGTTACCATAGCGTGCCTCGAGCTTTCATATAACGATATCTACGGCAAGAGCCGCCACATGTACCCCTGCCTCTCCCATTTCCAGATGGCAGATGACGGCGAACTCGGCGTTTGCGAAGCCGATATCGATTCCACTCTTTCTTCGCTTATCACACTCTATCTCACAGGCAGACACGGATTTGTTTCCGACCCTGTGGTAGATACCTCGAGCAATGAAATAATCTATGCGCACTGCGTTGCCTGCCGCAAGGTATACGGTGTGAAGTCCGCGGAAATCTGCGATTATTATATCCGCAGTCATGCGGAAGACCAGCTCGGTGCTTCCGTTCAGGTCATATTCCCCGCAGGCGAAAAGCTGACCACGATAAACATGAGCAATCTTGACAACTGGGCTTGCATTCATTCCTCTGTTTCCGTAGGCAATGCCGGCGGAGATGCGGGATGCCGCTCCAAGCTCGTTGCTTCCTGCAATGCCCGTGCGCTCCTCGAAAACTGGATGCCTATGTGGCACAGAGTGACTGTTTTCGGCGAATACAGACAGGATTTCATCAATTTCTTCAGGCTCAAGGGCATGGATATCTGCGAAGAGGATAAGGAAAGATAACAGCTTTTACCATATTAACGGGTATAGGCGCTTCGGCATGGGGGTGTGCGGAGCCGCTTGTACATAAAAAGAACGGACGCCGTCCGTTCTTTTTGCTTAATAGAGTGAGCAAAAGTTCTTTTTCTTTTCTCGCGCTTTTTAGTGGCAAAAAGCGCGGCAAAAGTCAGCAAGGAGGACTCGCGCCGTCCTCCTTGCGAACCTTA
>ULSO01025216.1_pt1 | contig 11138 bp, 7 predicted proteins | sample 1956701 | NCBI WGS metagenome assembly ULSO01 (sample SAMEA4835708, study PRJEB28245) | human gut metagenome | biome: gut microbiome; material: fecal sample | place: Denmark | collected 2008 | reverse complement strand
AGCTTTTTGTCAGAACCATTCTCTTTCTTATAGGCATCAAACGCCTTTTTCGCTGCGCTGCGCAAGGCCAGCATATCCCGATGGGCTTCATAGAACTCCGGATTGTAGCCGGATGCTTTATACGCGGCAAAAACATCTTTTGTCTTGGCATAATTGATTAGATGCTTCCGCAGCACTGACACTTCCGACATCCGTGCCTCATCTGCTTTTACAGATTCCAGCAGCGCATCGCAATTTTCAGAAATTTCCTCTGCCTTTTCTTTCAGCTCTGCATAGCTCTTGATTCCATGCTCTTCCATGAACATCATAGCCTTCGCCATCTGCTTCAGATTAAAGACTTTCGCCCAGCGCGCATATCCCGCGCCTTTGCCCGCCTGCATTTTGGCACGGACATCAATAAGGAACGACAACTCCGCCTTCTGATGCACCTGTGACGACCGTGCGCTTGTGCGGTTTTTCTCTACAAATTTGCTTTTATGAACCGCATTTCCAGCAATCACTTCGCAAAGTTCTTCAACCGAATATCCTTTACCAAGAGAGCGGAAACGAGCAAATCTGGCGTGGTCTTTTCCCCGCAGTGCAGGCTGTTTTCCATCTTTATACTCGTATCCTGCTTCCTGCAAAATTCCAATCAGTTCCCGGAAGTCTTTTGGTTTTCTTGCCAATGCTACATCAATGGCCTCGCAGATTTCATCTCGCTGCGATTTTTTCTCCGGGTATTCCGTTCTCTTCTGCCGCTCTCCATAGGGCTTCCGGACAATGACCGACAACCGGTGTTCCAGGCAGACGATATCACTGAGCCTTGCCAGTGCAAGTCCTGACAAGCGAAAATCTCGGAATTTTCTGGTGCAGTCTAATGTAGTCGAATTAAAAATAATGTGGTTATGAATGTGCGCACGATCAACATGGGTAGCCACGATAAATGCGTGTTTTCCCTTGGTGAATCGCATGGCTGTCTCATACCCGACCTTGTTCGCCTCCTCCGGCGTGATTTCTCTGGGCTTAAAGGATTGCCGAATCTGATATGCAATCACATCATGCGCCTGGGTTCTACCGGTGATATGCTCATACTGCCGTTTAGAAAGCAGAAATTCTTCATCACAGGTCTTTGCGTCACAGGCATACGCGCTGATATATTTTCCATCTTCCGTCTTTGCTGCATTCTCAGAATAATCAGTACGGTCAGCCAGACACTGCGCTACCGTCTTTCCTTTATTGATATGCAGCGCAATTAGTCTTGTAGCCGCCATTTTTCATATTCCTCCATCTAAAAAGAGCTACCCGAAGGCAGTTCACTATTCTCATTTTAACATCCGTTCCCGATCATAAGCTCCTTGCAAATAAACGGCCTGCTTGATGATTTCTTCCATGTCGAAATAGATGCACATGATGCTTTCGTATAGCTTCCACACATTAGATTCGCTGCCGCCCACCATTTTCATCAGCTGGTCTTCCATCTTCGATTGCTCAGACTGTTTTTCCTGATAAGCAGTCTCTTCCACAAAATGATTCTCTCCATCTGTTTCCTCGTACCGTTAATCATAATAATCTTTCATAAACTGAATATCCATCTAATCTCTCCTGAACTCAAATTGTCAAAACATCCTCTACACACTCGCACAGCCGTTCCATCAGTTCCATGATGCCGCCCGCTCCAACCGCAGCTGCGAACAGTCCCATCTCAATCAGGGTCAGCAGGAACACATCCGTCCAGCTCGCCCGAACCACCGAATAAATGCCGCAGCCAAGAACGAAAAGCATAACCGGCGAAAGCACCCACAGGGATAGCTGCATCAGCAGATTCCAGATAAAGCATAGAAATCGCAGCAGAAACGCAACCGGCAGCAACAGGATTTTCAGCACCAGCTTCAACAAAAAACATACGATCTTCATGGATTTCACCCCTTCGTTTTTCTTTTCATCTTCATTTTACCGTATCCGTTTGCCAAACACCACGATGTCAACAGGTAAACCCAAAAATATGTAACGGCACAGACCGTTTCATCTGTGCCATGTGCTACTGAAATCCCGCACATTTGCGCCGTCATCGAATACCAGAAAGCCTCTTTAAAATCAGCTTTTGCATCTCCCAGAGTTCATCCAGTCGCTTCTGCAAATCCCGGATATCCTCCGCATAGATGCTTCCAGATTCATTGGCGCGTTTTGCGTACTGGTTCAGGTTGTTGCTGCATCGGCGAAGAAGTGTGGATACCTGCGCCACATCCGACAAATCAAGATTTACGCAGTACCCGTCCATCGCCATTTTTCTCATATAGGCACCGGTATTCCGAATCCCCAATTCTTTCTGCTTTTCACGAATCCTCGCCAGCTCTTCCGGGTTTACCCGGACATTGATCCAGTGTTCCCGAACACTCATAGTGCCACCTCCTCATCATTTCGATGTGTCATCGGCGGAATGCGCCCTGCACGGTCACGCAGCTCTGCCAGGACAGACGGCTTTTCCGTTGTTCTCTCACGGTCTGGATCATCATTTTCACGGTCATCCATATTCAGCAGTGCATCCAGTTCTGCCAGTCTTGCACTCTTTTCCGCCAGTTCTGCCTCCTGGGGAAACGGCTTTCCAAGCTCGGCCTGCGCTGCTTCCTGCTGGCTCCTAAGACTGTCCAACTGCTGTTCTGCCTTTTCCAGCTTTGCAGGAATCCCGGCAAGAGCATTGTCCAGACGCTGGATATTGCCCGCAGCACTGGTGCCGATGGGTACCCGGTGGGTCATCTCGCCTTTCAGCAGCACCTGATACTCTTTCTGGAAACTGTCAAATGCCAGTTCCATCTTGAAACCACGATAGTTGCCAAGCGGCACCGGCTCCAGACTCTGATTGGCTTTACAAACCGCGAGGATTGTTTCACCGGCCTCGGCTTTTTCAGTAAATCGCGTGTCCTTCACATCCATACCGCAGAACCCTTCTTCCGGCAGCGGATGTGCCGCCACCGTCCGAATATCCGACTGAAAGCCCTTGATGAACCCCTGCGTTTTCTCAATCTCCGCAGGGAAATATTTCATCAGCTTATCCTCCAATCGGTACTGCTGGCTCTGATGGTCCGCCTTCAATACTTTCAGCCTTGCAACATCTACATCCAAGTCCATTTTTTCCTTGATTTGCGGGTCTCCTGCACAAAGTGCCTTGATCTCCGCATAGGAAAGAGCCTGCTCATCTACATCATCACAGGAACGTACCGGAGATTTGCTGGTCATGATCTGGCTGATAAATTTCTGCTTATTCTCCAGTGTCTGATAGAGGTAGGCATCAAAAGTTCCTTCCGTCACATACTGATAAACCTGCACTTCTTTGTTTCGGTTTCCCTGACGGATGATACGACCATTTCGCTGGGTCATGTCCGCAGGCCGCCAGCCCACATCCAGATGATGCACGGCCACCAGCCTGTCCTGCACGTTCGTGCCTGCACCCATCTTCTGTGTCGAACCTAACAATACCCGTACCTGTCCAGTACGCACTTTGGCAAACAAATCTTTCTTTTTTGCCTCAGTATCGGCATCATGAATAAATGCGATTTCTTCTTCCGGCACACCGGACTGAATTAGTTTGGCGCGGATATCCTCATAGACATTGAAGGTTCCATCGTTCTTCGGCGTGCTGAGGTCGCAGAACAGCAACTGGGTCAGCTTATCCGACTGTCCTTCCTCATAAATCCGAAGCACATTCCGCACACAGGCGTTGAGCTTGCTATTTGGGTCATCCGGCAGGAGCGGATTCATCAATCGCTGATCCAGTCCCAGCTTTCTGCCATCCGATGTGATTTTCAGCATGTTATCGACCGACGGGTCTACCACACCGGAATGCACAGCCGCCGCCCGTTCCGAAAGCTCCGCCACCATCGCCTGCTGATGCTCCGAAGGCTGCACCACCACGGTTTCAAATTTTGCCTCCGGCACCGGCAGATGCAGCTGATCGGAAGTCTTGATATCTGCCACTTCCTTGAACATATTCATCAGCTCCGGCAGGTTGAAGAATTTTGCAAATCTTGTTCTTGCCCGGTATCCGGTTCCTTCCGGTGCCAGCTCAATGGCTGTGGTGGTCTCACCAAAGGTAGAAGCCCAGCTGTCGAAATGGGTCAGCCCTTTCTGCTGCAACGTGCCGTACTGGAGATACCGCATCATGGTGTAAAGCTCCGTCATGCTGTTGCTAACCGGGGTGCCGGTCGCAAAAATGATGCCGCGCCCGCCTGTCAACTCGTCCATATATTGGCACTTCATAAACATATCCGAAGATTTCTGCGCTTCCGATGTGGACAAGCCTGCAACATTGCGCATTTTTGTGTAGAGGAACAGATTCTTAAAGGCATGTGCTTCGTCTACAAACAGTCGGTCTACGCCCAGCTGCTCAAAGGTAATCACATCGTCTTTTCGGTCGGTTGCCCGAAGTTTCTCCAATCTCGCCTCCAATCCTTTCCGGGTCTTTTCCATCTGTTTGATGGAGAAACGTTCGCCATTCTGGGATTTCATCTCAGCAATGGCGTTTTCGATTTCATCAATCTGGGCAGTCAAAATCCGCTCCTGCCGTTCTGCGGACACCGGAATTTTCTCAAACTGGGAATGCCCGATGATGACTGCATCGTAATCACCAGTAGCAATTCGTGCGCAGAACTTCTTTCTGCGGGCAGTTTCAAAGTCCTTTTTGCTTGCCACCAGCAATTTTGCACTCGGATACAGACGCAGAAACTCGTTTGCCCACTGAAGGGTCAAATGATTCGGAACGACAAACATGGATTTCTGGCACAGTCCCAGCCGTTTTGCCTCCATAGCAGAAGCGGCCATCTCGAAAGTCTTACCGGCACCCACTTCGTGGGCCAGCAGCGTATTGCCGCCGTACAGCACATGAGCAATGGCATTCTGCTGGTGTTCCCGCAGCCGGATTTCCGGATTCATGCCGCCAAAGCGGATATGAGAACCATCATACTCACGGGGACGAGTGCTGTTGAGCAGCTCGTTATACTTTTCCACAAGTTCCGCGCGGCGATAAGGGTCTTTCCACACCCAGTTCTGGAACGCATCCTTAATGGCCTGCTGTTTCTGCTGGGCGAGGGTGGTCTCCTTTTTATTCAGAACCCGCTTCTGCTTGCCGTCTGCATCCTCCACGGTATCGTAAATACGAATATCCCGCAGATTCAGCGTATCCTCCAGAATTCGGTAGGCATTGGCACGGCTGGTGCCGTAGGTCATATAGGCATGAACATCATTCCGGCTCGGTGTACTCTTGCCGGTAATCTGCCACTCTGCCGTCATGGGAGAGAATTTCACTTCAATATTTCTGCGCAGATAGAACGGCGGTTCAAAGGTTTCTTCCATAAACTGCTGGATATAATCCCGATTGACCCATGTGGCACCAAGGCGCACATCAATCTCCGAAGCATCCAGGTCTTTTGGCTGTGCCTTCTTCAAATATTCCGCGTTCACCGCAAAGGCAGGGTCAGAGGCCGCAGCCAACTCTGCCACGCGGAGCTTTTCCCGGACATTGCCGGACAGATATTCATCAGCTGTTACCCAGCCGGTTTCCTCGCTTCCCTGCGTCATCGGGTCTTTGAAAATGACACCATGCAGTTCCTGCTGGATTTTTTCATATTCCCCTGGTGTACCTAAAAGCTCCGACATATAGGGCAAATCCACTCTGCCGCGCTCTCCAATGGAGATTGCCAGAGCTTCAGCCGGAGTATCCACGCTGGTAACAGCCCGTTCCGGTCGAATCGTCCGTTTGGTGAACATATCCGCCTTGGATTCCAGCCTGCCGTTTTCATCCACATTTTCCAGAGAGCAGAGCAGATAATAAGACGAATCTTCCGAAAAAGCCTGTGCATTTGCACGGGAATTGATAAGCCCATACTGATCAGCGAATCGGTCATAGGCTACATTCAGTTCCCGCTGTTTCTGGGCAATCGCTTCCTCCGGGTAATCGTTCAACTGATAGTCGATCAGTTCCTGCACAATGGTGCGAAGCTCCACCATGCCTTTGATCCTGCCGGTGGCTGTCGCAGAAAGGTCAGCCTTCCGCATGATGCTGTTCTCACGGAAGTAGACATCCCCATCCACTACGGCATAGGAGAAGTTCTTGACATTGGGGTCTGCCGGAATAGTTTCGCCCTGCAAGGACAACTCCTCCTCCGGTGCCAGCTCCTGTGCTTCATAATGACCGCCGATGTGCTGCACCGCCTCATGCAGCTGGTCTCCCAGATCCGCACCTGGAATCGGAATGACCGTACATTCTTCCTTGCCGTACTGGGTACTTTCCGTTGTAATCTCACCCAGCACCATTTCCGGGTGGTCAACAAAGTAGCCGTTGAGGGTAATCCCCTCCGATGTCAGCCCCAGATGCACCCAATCCGGTTCGATATCAATGGGATGGTCTCTCTTTTGCAGGAAAATGATATCCGACACCACATCCGTACCGGCATTGGCACGGAATGCGTTGTTGGGAAGTCGGATAGCTCCCAGCAATTCTGCCCGCTGCGCCAGATACTTTCGTGCGTCCGGATTTTTGGAATCCATCGTATAGCGGCTGGTAACAAAGGCCACGATACCACCGGGACGAACCTGATCCAATGCCTTGGCAAAGAAATAGTTGTGGATAGAAAATCCGAGTTTATCATAGGGCTTATCGCTGACACGGTAGTTGCCAAAGGGCACATTGCCCACGGCCAGATCATAAAAATCACGCCGGTCGGTGGTCTCAAAGCCTGCCACCTTGATTTCTGCCTGCGGATACAGCTTTTGCGCAATACGCCCGGTGATGGAATCCAGTTCCACACCATAGAGCCTGCTCCCCAGCATGGAATCCGGCAGCATACCGAAGAAGTTGCCGACACCCATCGACGGTTCCAGAATATTGCCTTTCTCAAATCCCATACCGTCCAATGCTTCATAGATTGCACGGATCACGGTAGGGCTGGTGTAGTGCGCATTCAGAGTCGAAGCTCTGGCTGCGGCATATTCTTCTTCCGTAAGAGCTGCTTTCAGCTCCTTATATTCGCCTGTCCAGGCAGTTTTCTCTGCGTCAAAGGCATCTGCCAGCCCACCCCAGCCGACATAATTGGCCAGCGTTTCCTGTTCCTCCGGTGTCGCATCCCTATGCTGATTTTCTAAGGCTTTCAGCGTGTAGATGGCATCCATGTTGGCACGGAATTTCTGCTTAGGACTGCCTTCGCCGAGGTGAAAGCTGTTGATGCGGTAGTTCTCCGCATGTTTTGCTTCATGCCCTGCCCGGAACGCTTCTTCTTTTCCAGAATTCAGATCAACCACCAGATTGTGCAGGTGAACATTTTCCTCATGCCCCAAAATTCTTGCCAGATTTTCCTTGCTTTCCGAGCGGAAGATCGGATACACGGAATCCGGGTCCCGAAGTTCCACATCGAAAAGCCCGACTTTTTCAATCGTAAATGCCTTTCCGTCCAGATACAGCGTATCGCCAACGCGATAATCCGGCTGCACCGGAGCTGCGGGTTCTGGCTGCACAGTTGCAGGCTCTTTTTCAGCCTCCATGTTCCTGCCGCGAATCTCCTGCAACGCCTCTGATGCACTCACATAATCGGCAAATGTCTGCACTTTTCCGTCCGAATATCCGTAATACTCTTCTTTGACATAATCCCAGATGGCAAACGCATCTTTAGAATCCGGAAAGTTCTCGCCGGTCATTGTGACCACAAACCGTTCATCCGGTGCATAGCCAGACTCTCTGGAAAGTTCGCTGGCGTGTTCCTGCATTTCCAGTACCAGAGGATCTGTCTCTGCGTGAGCCGATTCCTGTACTTCTTCGGATTCCACATCCGGGAATGGAATGTCCTGCTGCAAATTCTGCTTGCTCTGTTCAACATAGAGCCAGTCTTTTGCTTCCCGTTCCTGAACTTTTTCAATCAACTGCTGGCGGTAGGTCTCTGCCTCCCATTCGCTGGTAAACTCTTCGCTGACGCCATCCGGCTCCACATGAATGCCGTCCTGAATATCATCCCAGACCGCATAACCATCGTCTGTCTCCATCACGGTAAACCGCTGTGGTGCCGCCAGTTCACTCCGGGCATATACATCCGCAGCCGTATTCAGCATGTTGTCCACATGCTCATTTCCGGTATCGTAGCGTTCCGGTGGCGTTGGCGGAAACACATGGGCGGCAGTCGGCATAGGAAGTGGCGCGCCGTATTTCTGCTCCAGCTTCCGATACTCTTCCATTTCCAGCGCGGTCAGGTACTGATCATTTTCCACAAGCCGGTCTAACCGCTTATCCACCGCCGACCATGTGAGTCGCACTTCCCGGTCATGGTCATAATTGCGAAGCAGAATACCTCTTCCGTTATAATCGGCAAAACCGCGACTGCCATCCATAAAGGTATAGCTGTGGCCACCGAGACCGTATTCCGCTTTCAAGAATGCAGCTCGTTCTTTTGCGTCCCCTTGCTGCTGATACAGCGCATAAATACGGATCTTTCCGCCTTCAAAATTGGAGCCTGTCCGCAGCATCCGGTCGATTTCATCCTCAGAAATGACAAAAGCGGAGGGCTTTTCGCTCTCCGCTTCTTTGGCTGCATTTTCTGCCGCCGCATCAATTTTCTGAATCTGCTCTGCTTCGGACTGAAACAGACTCATGAAGTTTAACTGTTGATAAGTTCCGTCAGAATGACTTCCTCTGCCTGCGCTTTCAGCATGTTCATGTGCTGCACCCAGGCCATCTGGTTTGATTTCTTGTCCGGTGCCGGATTCGCTTTCAGAAGATCCGCCATCATCTGCTCCATCCGTGCGGTCGCGGTCTCCTGAATCTCCCACAGGTGCGGGTACAGCTTCTCGGTCAGGATCAGGTGATTGTACAGCAGCGTGTTGTTCTCCTGCAGAAACGCTCTGCGCATCCTCCCGTACTTGCCCAGGGGCTTCTGTTCCTGCACCGACAACTGGATGTCCGGAATCAGGTAATCGCCGTTCTTCGTGTAATTCAGCTCCATCATAGTTTTGGCTCCTTTCTGCCTGCTTATCTCTTTCATAGGTTCGGATCGTGCGTTCAATTTCCCGGAAGATCTGGCTGGACATTTCGCTGACCGCAGTTCCCAGCACATTGGCGGCAGCCTGCGTATTAAAATCAAAGATGTCCAGAAAATCCTCGTGTTCAAAATAGTCATCTGCATTGCCCACCGTCCGGGTAAAGACGGAATATGCGATGCTGACAGCGGCAGCTCTCTTAAAGGAAGCTCCGATGTTGAGTTCATCATATCCTTCCAGATAGGAATCTGCAACGATGTCACTAATCTGCCTGCGGTTTTCCTCCCAGTAATCCCTTGCAAGGTGTTCCGCCGCTTCCATGATATGATTTTCCAGAGACCCGACACCAGCAGGAACATCAAACGCTGCATCCAGTGCCCGAATGATTGGCTGCTCATGCTCCGCATTCATTTTCCAGAGCTGTACCGGTCGGGAATTCTTCCGTTCTCCGGTATCTGCCACATCAAATACATACCGCAGTTTCGGCTGCTCACCGCGCATGTCCAAAAGAGCAATGCCCTTTGAGCCGCGCTTTACATAGCGGTTCATCCGGTCATTCCAGAGATCGTACTCTGCACAGGCCGTTGCTTCTGGTCTCTGCTTATAGATCATCAGCTGCTCCGCAAAAGGATACTTATAAAGCCGTGCAGATGTGGTCAGAAACGCTGTCCACTGCTCTTTGCTTCCAGTGATCTGTGCCGCAGCTTCCTGTGCCATCTGCATATAATAAGCCGTTTTCGTCATCATCTATTTTTTCCTCCTCTCCTTTATTCGTCTGGATACAAATCCAGTGCCTCATATTCTGCATCCGTCATCTCTGCCAGTTTTGCAAGCAGCGAGGCCGTCCACCTGCGCAGGTTTCTATCTCTGCCGGTCAGACTTTTCTGCATCATCTGAAGCTCTGCAATCAGCCCTGTCCGTGTGCCAGGGCTGTAAAGCATCATGAGCATCCATTCGTCATCCGTAAAGCACATTTATAACTCCTTTTCTTCGCAGCACCTACGAGGCGGCGCAGGCGGCACCGCCTCCTGCTTTTCCTTCAGCTGATCCAGAACCGATGCTTTCTCCGCCGGTTCTTCCTTCTTTCCGTTATTGATTACGCCGTCAATCATACCGTAATCGTCTTCCATTGCCATTTCTGCGGTTTTCAGATAATTCTCCGGTTTCAAAAATCCGGGCAGCTCCTGGAAGCCGATGGAATCCACATAGTGACAGCTTACAACACCATTCTGCCGTAAAGCCACGATGTCAGACACAGAAAGACTATGCCCAGTAAAATCATCAGGGCGGGAAACATTGAATTTCGCATACAGTTCCTCCAACATCGTATTCTGATCCTTGTAGGGAAGCAGCGGAGCCGTATAAACCACTTCATAATGGTCAATATCCGGTTCCAGCCCCATCCGTTCCAGTTCACGCATAGACGAAAAGCGTTCATATACCGTATCCTCGATGCGGCGAAGCTGCAAAATCGCATACTGGTCGGTAGCGCTGTCGAGAAATGCCATCATTCTTTCGTCCGGTGCCTGATTTCCATGCACTTCATCCCATTTTTCAATTCTTGCCATCGTTCATTTCTCCCTTCTCCATAAACGGCAGGCCGTTTTCCTTTGCTTCCTGTCGCTGCTGTTCCCGCCGCTTTTCACTGTACGGCGGTCGGATACCAACACAGCGTTTCGGAATCGTATAAGTGACCGACCCATGCTCCCGGTGCTCCAAAATAAACTGCTCCGGATACTGTTTTCGCAGTTCCCGGAGCTTCTTAATCAGGCGGCTGTCATGGGTGTAAATACTGGCAGTATCCAGTTCATTGTCAAAATTGATGACGGTTTCCTGCTCTGCCTTCGTAAGCTTATATTTCATCGCTCCGCCTCCTTCGCCTTAGCAGCTTTCACCGGCGTATCCGTTCTGGAAGACAAATCCGAGAGTTTACCCAGCACAGATTCCCGTCTGCTGATTTCTGCATCCTCTGCACGATCACAAAGTTCGTCATAATCAATCCGCGTCATGGTGCGGCCACCGAATCCATAATCCGAAAGGATCTGGTCTCTGGCCGCATTCATGCTGATTTCTGGGTTGTCGATCTGTCCACCGTCAATTTCAGTGAAGTCCTTATGATATAAGGTATAGTCGTAACCGTCCTCACA
>ULSO01068925.1_pt1 | contig 11183 bp, 13 predicted proteins | sample 1956701 | NCBI WGS metagenome assembly ULSO01 (sample SAMEA4835708, study PRJEB28245) | human gut metagenome | biome: gut microbiome; material: fecal sample | place: Denmark | collected 2008 | reverse complement strand
GCTACAAAACGAATGACTTTAAGATACCCGCCATGAATAATCGTCAGAATTGGAATTATGTTGAAACATCATCTATAACAATCGCACCTGTGGAGAATAACGGTTATACTCCCACAGACAATGAATTAATCGAAATTGAAAGTATATTCAATTCGGGCGTTACATTTTGGCATATAAACGATGTCGGAAATTACGGTGACTATACCAATGAAATTGTAGGTGATACTAATGGCGAATAAGAAAATTCCTGTAGGATTCAAAGGCGCGAACAATGAATGGATAGCAGGAATGACAGAACAGACCACAATATTCGACACATATTTTTCGCGTCTTGTTCTGTTGGCGTTGTCTATCTATAAGTGGAATAATCTCCCCGAAACAATGAACGAACGATTTCTTGAAAAGACGCTCAATGAGGACGGGCGCGCTTGTTTTACAGATTCGGAATACGGGCTGCTCAATTTGCGCGTTGCACCGTCGGGAGATATAAATTTTTATGAGAATCCCACGCGATTCAATTGTTACAGTATAGGTATAAACCTCCTCCGCGATGCTAAGGAATGTGTGTATCTCAGAAATAATTATATAGAGCGTTCTACATATCCTATACTCATATATTTTGCTAAGAAACTCACTGAGATAGAACGTACTATTATTATGAACGTTCACGCTCAGCGTACACCAATTCTTGTACAGTGTGAACAGGAGCAGTTACTTACAATGAAAAATATGTATATGCAGTATGACGGTTTTATGCCTGTTATATACGCAAATAAAGATATTGAGTTGTCAAACCTCTCTGTTCTTAATACAGCCGCTCCGTACTTAGCTGACAAACTCGATGAGGAAAAGAAAAACACATGGCATGAGGCTCTGACGTATCTTGGAATTGGCAATTCAATGGATTTTAAACGGGCGCAAGTGCAAACGTCAGAAATCGAAGTTAATTCCGAGCATTATGGATATATGGCAGAGGCGGGCCTTATCACACGTCGGCAGGCGTGCGAGGTTGCTAATAAGATGTTTGGAATAAACATTTCCGTCGAACGTCGTAACATTAATGAGATTCTGAACGGAGGTATGCAGTATGGCGAAATACACGACACTACTTCAAACGTTGATTAAAAGCGGTTACGATTTAGGTATGGCTACTTATCCTATGCATCAGGAATCATACCGCTTACTACTTAACGACAAAATTTACAAGCATTATGCATACCGTGAAATAGGTTTTGAAACTCCGGCGTTGTTCAAACATTACCTTAACATGAAAATGAATGAGATAATGCCGTATTATAATCAGTTATATGACATTCAAGTTGAATTTCTCAAACAGAATGTATTTCAGAATGTAAATAGAACGGAAACCGAAAACGGCACTATAAATGATAAAGGCGATGGAAGTAATAACACAACCGATAATCGTACTATCACGGACGCGGGAACACATTCGGATACCGACAACAACCAACGTATTTACAGCGATACACCGATGTCGCCATTGAATTTTGAAAATGTTCAGATCGGAAAATATGCGACCGATGTTACATTTGAAAATAACAGTAACAACGGTACAACCGGAAATAAACGCACTCATGGTGGAACGACAGAGGAAAAAACAACTGATAACAATCTTAGAACGATTGACATCGCAAGAATTTTCACCGGAAACGACGGTAGACTTTACCCGTCAGAGGTTCTCGCTAAGGCAAAAGCTGAAATACTGAATATCGATATGATGATTATAGACGAATTAAATCCTCTGTTTATGGGGATATTTTAACAAAGAGAGGTATATACAATGGCAATAACACCGCTTAATTTTTGGGTACAACCTGCAATTCCGCTTACGTTCGATGATTCGATTTCGTATCTTGAGACGCTCGGTAAAGTCGTAGAAAAGCTCAACGAAACACTTACTCAGAATGAGGATTGGGCGGCTGAATTGCGAAAAGATATAACGGATTTTACTACTAAAATTGAAAATGAAATGACAACGTTTAAAGCAGAAACCAACTCCGATATATCATCGTTTAAAAACGGAATAAGTGCTCAAATTTCAACATTTGAACAGCAAATGAATGATAAATATTCAACTTTCAAAAATGAGATTCAGGCGCTTGTAAATTCAATAAGCCTTAACCCCGATTATTCCATAGACCATGATAGCCTTAATATGTGGGACGTATGGGGTAGTGGGGCGAAACTTAACTACAAACTTGAAAATAAAGCAGGAGCGGAGGTTTATTCTAACGGTAATTACATTTCTGCATATATACCTGTCAGACCGCTTAAAAAATATGCTATACGATTCGGAAAACCGCGCGGTTATTTTGAACTAGATGATTCTCAATACATAATTGTGTACGATAAAAACAAAAACTTTGTCAGTCAATTGATTTCAGGCAATTCACCCACAACATTCACAATACCTGTCGATGGGTATTATATAAGAATAAATGTAAATCTTAATACTAAAATACCAAACACGATTAGTATAACAAATCTCACCGAGGACACCGGAATGGTGGATATAGAATCTTTGCCTGTTGTAAGTGGTGAGCCTGATTATAGTTGGTTTGATGCACCCGAATCTTTCAAAACTACAATATCAAGTACAACTACAGACGATAACGCTGTATACAAACGTAAAATTACATGGCGCGATATGGACGATTCGAAGAATCTCGCGCTTTACGATAATGTAACTGTCGGCGGATATACCACAGGTGCGTATAATATAAACACGGGTGAATTTTCATCGTCCATCACCGATTCATTCACATCGGATTTTATACCCGTTTGTCCCGCCGCAGATGATATCGTTATAACCAATCCGCTTAACGCGGGCGACTATGCGAATGTAATTTACTTTAACGAGAATAAAGAGATGATAGGAATGTATAAATTTACGGTTCTGTCCGCATCTGATGGGCTTTATATAAATCCTATTCTTTACAACGATGTTGCGTATATAAAGTTTTCCGCTCTTATAACCAATGTTCATAATTGTAGAGTAACCGCTGACGGTGTACCTAATTTCGGCAGTGGGGTTTATCCCGATACCGTTGGCTTTAATAATATAATATTGGTTACACGTCAGGCGGGTGGAATTATAAAACGCGGCACTGAAACATATACGGGTAATAAGTGTTATAAAATATTGAAAGACTGTATAACTAACGATAAACCGATATATGACAGTGAAACCGTATCGGGACAGCTTATTTCCCTTAGAGCGCATACTTATGAGAGAACGGGTTCAACCACGACAACTTGTAGATTTATTGGTAATAAAATAAATGGAGATTCTGTCACATTGGTTGTTGCTTTGGAAGACAGCGGTACAGTGAATTTATCGTAATTATGAGCGAGTGTTAAACACCGCAATGGCATAAAGAGCCATATAATTAATAAAAGGAGAGGTTTTTATACCTCTCCTTTTATTATATCTAACCACGCCGCTTTTACACGGGCGTTCTCGTAAGCCGTTCCCCATTTATGACCTATGCGTTCCATAGCGACAGTAAATGCTTTTGAGTTGTAAAAACGGAACGTGTCGACCGAGCGGGTATTTATCCGCGGTCGGTTGCGCGCGTGCTTACCGTGGTATTCGCCGATAAGCAAACAGCGATTCTTAACGATGAATCCCATTGTCATTTTAACCTTATTATACTCAAAGACATAAATCCAATGGTAATCTTTAAATAATTGGGGTTTAATTTCGGGGTCTTTCTTAAATGAGCCTGTGGTAGCAACATCATTTCCGGCTACACGTTGCATTTCGGGTATTTCATCTTCACTTTCATATGCAACGGGAATAAACTCCATAGCGCATTTTGCACCATTTTCAAAGCCGGACGCGTTCCAAAATATAGTTTCCCCCAACTTTGGATTTACAGCTTCCCAATCCAAACCGAAAAACCGAAAGAACGGATTATATTTTGACATTTCATTCATATTGTTACCGATAAATATAACTGTCCCACTTCTGTTTCTAAATACAGTAGACACTATAGACATGAAATGTTCAGGTTCATTCGGATAATATCCATAGGGGTCTATCATGACAAATTCGTCAAATACAATTGTATCAACATTGGGATATTGAGAACTTTTAGATGCAACTTCCTCATTGGATAGGGCAATCCCATGACCGAATGGTACACCGTTGTAGAGATATTTCTGACGGTCAAAAACAATATCGGTTGTTTCATCATTGAACAGACTAAACCATGTAGTCGCGCTCCGCATAGCGGTATAGTTTCGGAATACTCTTACAAATTCGGATTTATCAGCGTCGTATTTCTCTTTCAAATATTTAGCAACCGATGTGCTTTTACCAGATGAGCGTCCTCCAAATAAGAAGATATAAGAACAGTTGGGAAAATTGTCTAAGGTAAATTCATAATATTTCATGCTAAATCCTCCGTTAAGTCGGACATGGAATCACTGAGCAAAATACCATGTTTGAATTTTGATATATCACAAGGGCAAAACATTATATTTCTTTTACCATTCAGATAATACACTATGCCTATACCTTCGTCAAACATATAAAAAGTTGTTCGCTCCGCGTCAAGTTTATTACCAAATACATATTCAGATACTTCGTCATAGTGAAGATATGCAGATTTTTCGTTTGTCCAAAAAAGCCCTTTTTTCATAGGCAATTTGAATTCGTAATCTGTGTTTTTAATTACAGCGCCGCAATATTGCCCAAATTCATCTGACCATTTTCCTTGGTTCTGTCTATCGAGATATGTACGCCCTGAAACGCTCTGGTCGAACATTGTGTTGGTTTTCCACATAATACGCATTAATGATTTGAACGAAAGAAGCCATGAATCATTCTGTTCATATAAATAGTCTAATACAACGGAGACTTTCATTGTGGCTTGTACAAGTCCCGATGTCTTCACATCTAATTCACCGTCAAATGTCATATAACGCTTTGAGTTAAGCGTTGTAAAATAAGCATATGTTTCTTCATAATCAAATTTACCTAAGCCCCATTTATTTTCTTGCACTTGCGGATGTTTGGATTTTCGACAGCGTTCCATAACTCCGTTGTTGAATTCAGCTACTATGTTGAGGAGATTCTTGAACGTAACAGCCGATTCATTAGGATGATACAGTTTTGCGCTATCGGTGTCCCAATATACAATGATATATGAAGTTTTTGTGAATATAAGATGAGAGAATAATACAAGGTGCCTCCGCGCGTATGCTGTAATATAAATTCCCACGATGTATGACGATTTAACGCGCTTAAACAAACCTCGGTCGGAGCGCTCCTTACCGAGTTTTATCATAGTCTCGTTATAATATCGCTCGAATGATTCGCGGCTGAGCGATTCTGTGTTTGACGTTATACAATCTTCATCGATAAGAGTATCACCGAATACAAGCTGCGTCGCGTCTATTCCATACTGCGCGTTGAACATATTTTTCGACAGCATAAGATAGCGTTTAGCCAACTTCTTTGGCTCGGAGTTTGATTTTATGTCAGAGAGCCATTTTCCGGGAATACTGTTCAACAATGTTTCATCGGGGTGTTTACCGTTCGATATAGCTTTCAACGCAGTTTTCATATTTGCATATATAATGTTACGTTCAACCAATTCATTTATGCCACCCGACGATTTCGCATGATTAAGAAATAAGCATTCAGCTGATATAGATTCAACATCATACATTTTGAGTATATTCACAATATCGACTTCCGTTGCGTATATAGTACATTCGTCATAGCCGATAATTCTACCATTATCAATAAGACGGTTATACTCGGATACCATTTCTTCTAACAATTTGTAACCATGGGATTTTTTATTATATTCGATTTCACCTAATCCGTCTTTTGATTTAGTTTTTGACGCTGAAATAATGGGCATATAGTTATACCCGTAATTTTTAACTTTTATATTTTTTAGCGTAAATATACCATGAAACATTTTTCCTGATGTAAGAACATGGCGCATTTTTATAGCATCAATATCATCTAACAATGACGATTCTATACATTCTTCATATAATCCATTCCATAGATTTTGCAGCGATTCATTTACATATAATTCTCCGTTGGTGTCGGGAAAATCCATTTGTGTTGACTGCGATGGATAGTCAGAGCACACATCAAACGAATGTACCAAAGTGCATAGCTTACCGCGAAAGAATGTATTCGCGTGTGTATAAGCCCCTTGATATACCCCGCGCATAATTTGATATTGGTCAAAATTCATAGGAAATGTATCAACGCAGTAATTGCTCCATGCTTTTTCCAATTCTGATGATAGAATAGCTTTATTATTTTTACGTGTAAATGAAGTAAACGTGAGTGGAATGTCCTTTATATTTTTAATCCAAAACCAATTCTTACATTCTTCCATGATTCCGCACGCTGTTACTTTACAATCATTATAGCAATACTCATAATCGTATTTTTCAAGTTTATCTGTAGGAAGTCGAAATTCATTATAATCATAACCGAGTTTGGGATGTCCTATCATATCACCGATTGAACCGACCGAACGGTGTAGAAGTTTAAGTGAACATCGTATCTCGAGCCAAACTTTTTCACCGTCTCCAAATGCAAGTCTCCATGGATTACTCCCGTCAGAAAATGATTTTGTAATCATAAGCTGATTCATGAGAGATTCCCAATTACGCGCGAAAGAAAAATCGAATCCGAGATTATGGAAAAATATAAGTGTCCTCTTTTTGCGTTTCTCCGCTTGCTTATAAAGTGTGTAAAAATAATCACCGAGGTCTTTCGGATAGCGACAGTCGAAACATGGTTCTACAACGTCCCATGAATCAGGTGTGGATAATCCTTTATTAAAATTGGCTTTTACTACGCAAGCGAGATATGCGCCGCATTCATTCGTTTCTAAGTTAGATGATGTTTCAAAATCAGCGACATAAAATATAGGAGAGTAATCTATCTCAGTGAATGCTTTTACTTTAGGTTTTATTATTTCGTCTAAATCCGTCTCGCCGCGTTGCAACCGTTTCTTTATAGTAGAAATACCTACACAGTTTTGCCCGTGTAGGTATTCCGAAAGAGCTGTTAAGTCTTTTAGCGTATATGATTTATTATTAAAAGCGTATATATTCATATTCGATGGCTACTTTGAGTTCGTATTCGCCCCGATCACCAATATAAATGTGAACATCATCAGTTATATAATATCCCTCCTCTTTCAATTCCTTTATAGGTCGGCAAAAACATCGTCTATTTACCCATGATATAAAATAGCCACACTCTTCACGGGCGCTTTTTGGTCCAATACATGAATCTGCATATAATTCATGTTCCGCAGCGTACGCTAACAATCTTGCGAACTGCACTTCATCTCTCAAAATAAACGCAACTTTCATTTGTTCCACTCCTTACTATCTACAGCTTTGTATGTCGTCATATTTGGTCATAATGTACATTGATACCGACCCATCTTCTTCTGAACGAAATTCCGGAATTACAATATCAAACCCCCGTTCAATTAATATCGACTTTCTACGCTTATATAAACGCCGTCTGTCATACCCTATAAAATAAGCATACTCGTCGTGTTCTATACCGTTCCAACTTACGCTCCTAACGTCTATACCACGGTCAATAGCGTATGCAATCAAAGCTCCATAATCCCATAAATCATCAATATGAAACGCTGTTCTCATTTACTCCACTCCTTACTATATACAGCTTCACTATCCGCCATATGCAAATAAAACGCCAACGGGTTATGTGAAAACACATCACTTATACTTCGTTTGTCATACTCTGACGCGAACCCCATATGACAATTAATCGCCTGAGCCTCTTCTGTTCTAAGCGGTATGAATGACTGTAGTATATACACAGATTTAGAACCGTGACCGCCGAATGGTATTTCTTCGTCCCATTCATAAGATTGATACTGCTCCCATTTACCATCTACTTTAGTCCATCTCATGACAGGTTTATAGCAATTACATTTGCATATATCGTGAAAAAGAGATGTGATTATAAGGCTGTCTTCGGGGATTTCGTTCTCTAAATAAAGTCTGTCGCGGTATCCGCGGAGTTTATCATAGACTTCAAGCGAGTGTTTTATAAGACCCTCAGGCTCGCTATCGTGATATTTAGTAGACGCGGGAGCGAAACAAAAATCGCTATCGACAAATATATATTTATGAAGTTTGTCTATACCATCTCGGTCTATTTTTTCCATAAGATATTTTAGGCGGTCTGAGTGAAAATTGTACATTATTTGAACCCTCCTTTTAAGCGCGAAAGTATTTCATTTTTACGTTCTTCCAACGCCGCTATATCATCCTCGCGCTGTTTTTCGTTGTCATTAGCTTTTGCGTTATCTTTTGCCTTGTCAAACTCTTTTTCCAACCAATCCGAAAAGCCTTTAGCGTTGGATGGCGGAACATCAAATTCGCCTGTAATATAATAACCAAGGTCGGAATTTGGGTCCGCAAATGTTGCGAGATATCTATTATCTTCTCTTACATTGACCGTTTTTGTTTTATAGTGTATATAGCCTATAGCGTCATTGAAATCTTTGAATTTTTCGCCTTTATCTAAATCTTCTTTTACCGATTCTACAGTTAATAGGTTTTTTTGCCATTTGGCTTTATCGCTTCTGTACTCGATTCGTCTGTTATGGTTATTTACTGCGGTTCTGAGGATATGTTCTTGTTGAGGTGTTAGTTCCATATTATATAACCCGTGATTCTATGGAATGAATTAAATTATGTACACCTTTTATATCATAATTTCTGACTGCTCCGGTTTCCGCGTAAAAACATATCAATTCATCAGTTTTTTTACTTCTGACGGCTATTTCACCGTAAGTCCAAATAACATATTCTACTTCTATATCATATTTATAAATATGTTCAAGCGCATATTCAATTCTGTGTTTAAGAGTTTCTTCGTTCATTATTTTCTCCTTTTCATTATTCTCCTATCAGATAATAGTCTAATTAATGACCATTCGACTTTGAACCAATTCAACCATTTTGTACATCTGTTATACGCACAGCATGATTCACGCGCTTGCTTAATGTCATTTGCGAGGGGAGCATGGGGAGTTTGACACTCCCCACATGGATATCCACACGGATTATATTTATTAGTCATCGCTCTTTCCGTCTATAAATTCTACACGGTCAACTATGCATGAAACATATGTTTTGTAAATCTCCTTTCCGCTCTTTGTCTTTTCGTCGGATTTTTCACTACGGATTGAAAGCTGTCCGTTTATAAATGCGGCCGAGCCTTTGTCGAAATACTTTGTAATGAAATCTGCCGTTCCACCGAATGCCGAACAACGGATGAATGTTGTTTCCTCGGTCTGTCTATTGTTTACGGCAAGTGTAAACGAGCATCCGGTTTTCTGTTCTTTCTTTGACCCGTAAGTAAATATTTCGGGCTTAGCTACAAGATGCCCCGCGATTGTAAGCTGATTGACGTTAAGAATTGACATTTTGTGATTCTCTCTTTCTGTGTTTTTATTTTTAGATTTTGTAGGAATTTTTACCCTGCGATTGTATTTGTAGGGATTTTACCCTGCGATTATAATATTGGAAATTTTACCCTGCGATTGTAAATATGAACGAAATGCGAATAGATTATGAACAAATTGTTAACAGAAAATTGTTAACAGAGTGTAAACAGACTATGAACAGAATGTTAACAACTTATTGATACATTTTGAACATTTTGTGAATGAATTGTTAACATCCTGTTACTAAGTCTGTGTCCTGTGCATAACCTTTTAGTGATTATGCACAGGATTTACTTAAAGATTATTTATTGTTATTATTGAAATTAACGTCACGCACGACATTAATATTAGAAAGAACACTATAATAAACCTTAAAATTTTAATTAAATATTCTTTATCGTTCATGCGTTGAATGTCCTTTGCAGTCTGTCACCGATGAACACACACCAAATACCGTTTGACATATCGCGGAGAATGTAAACGCGTTCGCCTCTACAACATTTTTGTAGCAACTGTCGGACGTAGCGCGCGCAGTCGTGATTTTGTAATTCTTCATATAGTGACCAGGTAGTTTGTTTTGCCGTCGTGACTGAATGACGCGGGGCGTTAATGCATTGGATGCGAAAAGATGTTGAATTATCATCACATTCTTTATATATACTATAAATTGGAGTTTCGTATGAGTAAAACGTGCGTTCGTGGTTTTCGCTTGAATAACCATCGAAACCGCATTGCGCTGATTTGTGTAAAATTAATTTATACATTTTTTAATCTCCTTTTAATGTTTATGAATGGAACAGAGGGTTAACCCTCTATTCCAATCTCTGCCATCATTGCGGCGGCTCGCCGTTTTGCCTGTTCAAGCTCAAGAAGTTTCACAGCTTTTCCAAATTCCGCCGTATCCTCCGACGGGTTGACTTTTTCAGCATTCGATATCTTGCGCTTGATTCGACGCACCGCGTCGGCTATCTCTTCGGGCGTGCATTCGGAAAGCGTTCCAGCCTTAAGGGCTTCAAATGCTTTAATCTCCGCAACCCGTTCCCGTGTCTTTCCGCCTCTTTCGGTGTATTCCGTCATAAGTTCGGCAAGGCGCGCGGCGTTGGCTTCGGGGTGTCCGGAACGTATGCGTGAACGTTCGAATCCTATCGCACGGCGGAGTTCGCTATCAGACAAGGATTTAACGGGAAGTTTCAGCATCTCGTCCGTGTCAATGTCTATCCGGTGCGTAGTGTGGCAATCGGGACACTCATAGGTGTACTGAATTTTCATTTTTACCTCTTTCTTCCTTATAGGAAATTTAATGTATATGCAAACGCTTTTGCGTTACGCGCTGTATATAGTTGTCAATGAGCGGCAAACGATAGGATTTTTGTTCTTTGCTCTCCCCTGTTTACGTGTATATTATACCATATCAACATCAGGATGTCAATATAAATTTACTTAAAACTTTCAAGTTTACAAATTGTTAATAATTCATAGTTTGGTCATATAATTATAGTGATTTGTTAATAGAATATTCATATCGTGGTAATAGTGTGTTAATTGTTTGTTCATATATCACTTGTTATTTAATAATTTGGTAATGGACTGTTCATACCTTGTTCATAGAATAGCCAGAGTTTGTTCATAAGAGGATAGGAAATATTCCTAAAAAAGGAAAATTTTGGTAAAACGGGACAT
>ULSO01039735.1_pt1 | contig 11192 bp, 3 predicted proteins | sample 1956701 | NCBI WGS metagenome assembly ULSO01 (sample SAMEA4835708, study PRJEB28245) | human gut metagenome | biome: gut microbiome; material: fecal sample | place: Denmark | collected 2008 | reverse complement strand
CGAGGTCGATCCCGCGGCACACCTCGCGGCCACCGTACGACAGCGACACGCCGGACAGCATGACGGGGTGTTCGGGAGCGGGCAGGGGAGAAAGCGCGATCTCGCCCTCGTATTCGACGCCGCGCAGCAGCGCGCTTTTTTCTTCCGCGGCTTTAAGCCGGCGCGCTTCGGTGACCTTGGCGCGTTTCATCATCTTCGCCGCCTTGTGCCCGAGAAAGCCCCTGTCCGCCGACGCGCGGTCGGGGCCGAACTTTTCCGCTTCCGCTCTGCCCGCCCATGCCGTAGTGCGCGCCGCAGACTCTTTCAGCCGGCTTATCTCGCGGGTCAGGCTCTCGTTTTTTCTGCGTTCCAGCGCCTCGCGCTCCGCGTTGTCTTTCAGCCACGCCGAGAACGTGCCGCGCCGCACCTCGATGCCGTCGCGGTTTATGCTCATTATGTGGTCGGCGCAGCCGTCGAGGAAATCTCGGTCGTGCGACGCGACTATGAATCCGCGCTTGCCCGCGAGGTAGGCGGACAGACTTTTTCTGCCCTCCGCGTCGAGATGGTTGGTCGGCTCGTCGATGAGCGGGAACCCGCCGTCCGAGAGGAACATGGCGGCTATTTCCAGCTTGACGCGTTCGCCTTCGCTGAGTGCGGAAAAGGGCAGCGCCAGCTTATCCGGGTCGAAGCCGATGAGCCGCAGCTCGCACTCGCGCTCCCAGTCCTCGGCGTCCGGGCACAGCCTTTCCATGACCTCCCGCGCGCATCCGCCGCTGCCAAAGTCGGGAGGGAAGTACGAGAACCGCACGTCCGCCGTGACAGAGCCCGAATATTCGTACTGCCCGAGCAGCAGCCGCAGCAGCGTGGTCTTGCCCCGTCCGTTCCTGCCCGTCAGCCCCGTCTTCCAGTCCGTGTCCAGCGTGAAGGACGCGCCGGAAAATACGTTTTCCCCGCTCCCGCCGTACGAGAACGTCAGATTTTTCACGATTATCGATGACATTGCATAACCTCCGTAAAAAAATAAAAGAGCGCAGGAGAATATCCTGCGGCTCATGCCACTCCGATCGATATTATTCTCCTGCCTGTCCGCAAAGCCCGTGCGCATAATTGCGCGCGGCCGCGGGTTTGATAGTCAGCCAGGAAAATTGTACATTTCGGTTACGTATGCCTCCGATTATCTTATTTTCACGGATTATATCACGCGCGCGGGATTTTGTCAACAAAAATCCGTAATTCGCGCTTTTTCCGCCCCGAAATCGTTGAAATTTCCGTCGTTTTCTGCTAAAATAATACGGCAGATGCGGACGTGGCCTAATGGTATGGCATCAGCTTCCCAAGCTGAGGGCTGCGGGTTCGAGCCCCGTCGTCCGCTCCAGACCGAGGATAAGGGCGCACCTTGCGCCCTTTCTTCATGTCTCGGGCTTCGGTCATTTACGTTTTAGTAAACTCCCTCGCCCTCGCATTTGAAAGAACGCAATCCGCAACCCTTTTTATTCACTAAACCCAATTCCGCCCGCGGGAATTTATCCCGCGGGCGTTTTTCGTATTGCGGACAACCTTGCGTTTCGCCGGGCGCCGTTTACCCGGGGAGTGTTTCCGGGGTAAAGCGCCAAAGTCCGAAATGAACAAAATTACCATTTTTGTGAACAAATGTCACTATCAAAATGGGGGGGGGTGGTATAATTAGTATGACTTTTTGCGCGGAAAGACTTTTCGTGCAAAAAGTCGAAAAACAATCAAAAGGAGGAAAGATTTATGAGAAAACGTACTTCCGTAATATGGAAGAGCGTAATCATCGCGATTGTAACGCTTTTACTTTGCATCGTGATGTGCTTCTCAATGACCGCGTGCGGATCGGAAAGCGCGCCTTACATAGGCGAAAACGGCAACTGGTTCGTAAACGGCGAAGATACCGGCGTTTCCGCGACCGGTCCCCAGGGGGACAAGGGAGATAAGGGCGACAAAGGTGACAAAGGCGATAAGGGCGACAGCGGACAGGGTTCCGGTTCCGAGACCGATCCGGACGAGCCGCTGGTAGTAGAGGATATCGATGAAACGACGGTGTCGACCACCGGAACGGTTTCGGGCAACCTCGACGCCAAAGGCAAATTCTATGCCGATTACGCTACTGCCGAGGACGCGCAGCGCGCCGCCCAGGAACTGCACATAAAGATGTGCGAGGAAGGTCAGGTGCTCCTCAAGAACGGCGACGATAAGGCCGTGCTGCCTCTGACTAAGGACGAAAACCGCATAACGATGTTCGGTGTGTCCACCGTCAGCTTCTCCGTCGGCGGCGTCGGCTCGGGCGCTACCAGCCAGAAATCTGCCGACGATCCCAACGCTCCCAGCTTTGACTGGCAGTCCGGTTTCGAAAGCGAAGGCTTTATCGTGAACCCCAAGCCCATCGAAATGTACGAGCATTACGTTGCCGCGGGCGGCAAAGTCACGGCCGGCGATCACCTCAACCCGGATATCGACCAGTACGGCAGCTCCATCACGAATACATATGCCAGCTACAATGACGCGGCGGTAGTGGTGCTGTCCAGAATCGGCGCGGAAAACGCCGACCTGCTCACGCATTCCGTGCCCGGCCACAGCAACGACGACGATCATTATCTGCAGCTCAACGACAACGAAATCGATCTCATAAGGCATGTAAAGCAGAATTTCGATAAGGTTATCGTAGTAATCAACTCGTCCAACATAATGCAGATACCCGAACTTAACGAGAAGAAAACCGCGGATAACCTCGGCGTGGACGCGATCCTCTGGGTCGGCGGCGTGGGTAACGCCGGAACCGTGGCCACCGCTCGCATCATCAACGGTTCGGTGAATCCCTCCGGACACACCGTAAGCACGTGGGAAAAGGATTTCACCAAAGCTCCTTACTGGACCAACTTCAGCAAGAACTCCCAGAACAAGGATGCAAACGGCAATCGCATGGATTCCTTCTTCCGCGATCCCGACGGCAACATGACGGAATACGTCAACGTCGAATACCGCGAAGGCATTTACAGCGACTACCGTTATTACGAAACGGGCTATGACGACAAGAACGCCGAGTCCGCCGGCTCGGGCGATACCTGGTATAACGATCAGGTGCTGTATCCTTTCGGCTACGGCCTGTCCTATACAGATTTCGAATGGAAGCTTGCGGGCATTTCTTCGGATAAGAACATCACTTCCGAAAAGCAGACGATCACCATGAAGGTGCAGGTCACCAACGTCGGCGACGTTGCCGGTAAGGACGTCGTGCAGATGTATTACACCGCGCCTTACACCAAGGGCGGGATAGAGAAGGCGTCCGCAAACCTCGGCGCTTTCGCAAAGACCGATCTGCTGCAGCCCGGCGAGAGCGATATCGTTACGCTTCAGCTCGTCGCGCAGGATATGGCGTCCTTCGACTGGAACGACGCGAACAATAACGATTTCGAGGGCTATGAACTGGAAGCGGGCGACTATGTGATCTCCGCGCGCAGGAACTCCCACGATGTCGTGCTTTCCGAAACGTTTACCCTTGCCGGCGGTATACAGTGCAAGACGGATTACGTTTCGGGCAATGAGATTACTCCCGTATTCGTGGATGAGTACGACACGACCAACGACTCTCTGCTCGGCGGCATGATCAGCCGCGCGACGGGCATGGTTCAGCCCAAGCCCGCGTCGGTGGAAGACAGAACTCTTACGACCGACGAGTTCCTCGTGCTCGAGTCCTCCGAGTATTACTATCCGTACATGGATGAGGAAGGCCAGGACTATTACGTCAGCGAAGTTCCCACGACCTGGACTCAGGGCGCTCCGACGGACGTGACGATGGCGGATCTCACCGGCAAGACCTATGAAGAAGCGACGATAGACGAGGACGGCGTTGCCACCGCGGCTACCGACGCCGATTCCAAACTGTGGGAAGAGTATATGAACTCTCTCTCCTACGACGATATGTTTGCATGGCTCAGGACGGGTGCGTCCGGCTCCAACGGCCCCGTTCAGCTCAATGGCACGACCTGCTGGCAGACGGGCCCCGTTACCGCTGCGACGTTCAACGTCGAGCTTGTCAGAGAACAGGGCAGAATGTATGCAAACGAAGCGCTGCTCAAAGCGGGCAGAAACGGCAAGCCCATGGCGGCCTGGTACGGCGGCGGCTGTGACATACACCGCAGCCCGTTCTCCGGACGTAACTTCGAGTACTACTCCTCCGATCCTTATCTGTCCGGCGCGATGGCTGCAGTCGTCACGGACGAGTGCACCTCGAAGGGCGTTATCTGCATGGTGAAGCACTTCTTCGCCAACGACCAGGAATTTGCCCGTAACGATCTGGGCGGCGTTGCCACCTTCGCGACCGAGCAGGTATTCCGCGAAATCTCCGCAAAGCCTTTTGAAATGGCGGTCAAGTTCGGTCATTCGCTCTCGCTCATGTCCGCATTCAACCGTATCGGCTGGATCACCTGCTCGACCAACTATGCCGTACACCAGACGCTGCTTCGCGATCAGTGGGGCTTCACCGGCTTCACCTGCACGGATGCATGGTCCAAGGATCACTGGTCTCTCGACCTTACTTACCGCGCAGGCGACGACGCTCTGATGGGCGGTACTGCCGGCGGTATCACCGGATTGACGCAGGGCGAATGGGACGCTACGGCCCGTGACGGAAAGGGCATGGTCAGAGTTCCCACCGCGGACGGCGAGTCCACGCAGCTCGATCCCACGCATTACTATGCCGTTCGTAAATCCGTGCAGCGCATTCTGTTCGCTTACGCCAACAGTATCAATATGCAGAATTTCGCGAACGAACTCGACCTTACCGTAGACCTCGTGTACGGTACCGAGAACACCGCAATTATCACCTGCGACCAGACCAGCGACCTTACGGTGACTTTGGCGGCAGAAGCCGAACTTCCCGCGGGATTGACCATCGACGGCATGACCGTATCCTATGAGGAAGACCGGGAGTCCGGATGGCTCGCCGAAGGCGTATACACCGTACCCGTGACCGTTTCATGCGACAGCTGGGTGAAGAATATTTCGTCCGAGCTGACCATCAGGGTCGTATCCGGCCTGACCTTCAACGGCGAGAACATCGCTAAGGACGAAACGATCAAGGTAAGCGCCGGCGCATTCGAAGCGGTGGTTGCGTCCGACTATTACAGCTATTATTCCGAAACTCCGGACGGCCGCGTCATGCACTGGTTCGAGGATGAGGAACACGGCGCGTTCGTGCAGCACGGCGACAAGTTCGAGTGCCTGACCTATGAGGTTACCGACGAAACGACCAAGCATCTTGCCGAGTTCTCCGTCGTGGGCACCGCGCCCGACGGCATAACCGCGACCAAGATCGAGGAGTCCTTCACCGGTAAAGGCGCAAGTTCGTATATGATCAACTCCGGTCTCAAGCTTTCCGGCACGCTGGAAGCGGGCGAGACGTACGTGATCACGGTCAAGTACGACATACCTCTCGTCGGCTGGTTCGGCAGCGGCTGGTATCGCCTGCCCGGCAGCATGACGAGCATTCAGCAGACGTTTACCATCGTAGCCGAATAATCCGGCACAGACGGTAATTCCGATCATATGAGTAATAGGCGCTTCGGCAATGGCGATGTTGCCGGAGCGCTTATTGCTCGGATTGTAAAAATAAGAGATAGAAAACGGAGAAAAAGGATTATGAAGAAAAAATTAGTATTTCTCATCATTGCGGCGATAATGAGCCTTTCGCTCGTATTTGCCGCTTGCGGTCCCGCGGAAGGACAGCATACGCATGCCGATGCGGACAGCGACGGCAAGTGCGACGTATGCGGAGAAGTCATGCCGGACGCGGACGACGAGCCGAACAAAAATCCGGACGACAATCCCGGCGGCGACAATCCCGGACAGCAGGACAAAGCGGTTTCCAAGATAGAAGTGTCCAAAAAGCCGGATATTACCGAATATGCGGTCGGCGACACGTTCTCTCTTGCGGGAGGCACGCTGCTCGTGACATACGAGGACGGCACGACGGAGGAAATCTCCATGACCGCCGAAGGCGTCGAAGTCACTCCTCCCGGATTGTCCGCGCCGGGTACAAAGCGCGTCAAGCTGGAATACGGGGGCGAGGACTGTACGTTTATGGTCACAGTCGTCAACAAGAGTTTCAAGGTGACGTTCGAGCTTAACTACGACGGCGCTCCCGAGGCGACGGTCGTAAGCGTGCTGCAGGGCAAAACCGCGGAAGACCCTGAAGCCGAAAGGAGCGGCTACACTCTGGTCGGCTGGTACACGAACCGTGATTATATCGAGAAATTCGATTTCGAAACGGCGGTAACGAGCGACCTGACGCTTTACGCGCTGTGGACGCAGGACGGCGCGACTTATCACGACGTAACCTTCGATTACGATTTCTACGGCGCCCGCATAACGGAATATTCCTATCCCGTCATAGAAGGCGGTAAGGTGGCTAAGCCTTCCACCGACCCCGAGCGTTACGGATACGTGTTCGCCGGCTGGTACGACACCTCGGGTGCGGAGTTCGATTTCGACGGCGCCATAACCGCGGACATCACGGTTGTCGCTCACTGGACCAAGGACGCGGCCTTCGAGGGTAAGAGAGATTATGTATTCGAGGCCGAGGACGTAGACCTTACGGGCAAATCCGGTCCCGCGCTCTCCGGTCAGGCGGTGGAAACGGGTATGATTGTCACGATCGCGAATCGCAACGCCAGCGGCGACCGCTGCGTCAGTTACCTCTACAGAAACGGATTGTATCTGGATTTCGCATTCGCCAGCGATATAGCCGTTTCGGACGCCACCATATCCGTCAGCCTGTCTGCGGAATACCGTGATTTCACTTACAATCCGGACAATTACGGTATCTATCTTAACGGAGAGAAGGTCGATTACGACGACATCGTCTTCACCGGCGTGCCCGCGCCCGACGATAACTACGTCGATTGCCTGAACTTCAAGTATTACACAATCGGCATCAATATGCCCATCAAAGAAGGAGAGAACGTATTGCGGCTTATGACGGAGAATTCCGTTACCATGGACGGTACGACGCTCGAGGCGGCCGCGCCCATGGTGGACGCAGTCAGAATCAACACGTCTGCGGTACTGACCTGGGACGGCAGCAAGGGCTTGCCCTTCGACAATTATTGATATACGGAGGCGGCGGTACCCGGTGACGGCTTTGTCCGTCACGAGTATCGCACGTAAATGAAAGATGAAATTTCTTTTCAAAAACAAACGCTCCCTCGTATGGATCATAGTGACCTGCGTGCTCGTGGTGTTCCTTACGGTGCTCACCGTATTGTCGCAGACGGTATTCTTTCAGACGATAGGAACTTTCCTCGGCAGACCCAAGCCCGTATATAAGGAAGGCTCCGTGGCAATGTACGATACGGATACCGTTGCGTCAAAAGAAGAGGCGCTGGCGAACGCGAACGAAAAAACCGTCGAGATGTGCGAAGAGGGCACCGTCCTTCTGGAAAACAAGAACAACGCGCTCCCGCTCGCGCGCGGCGCAAGTGTATCCGTTTTCGGCAAGAACTCCGTCAATCTGTCTTACGGCGGCAGCGGTTCGAGCGGATTCAGAGACGTAAAATACAAGACGATCTACGACAGTCTGGATGCGGCGGGCTTCGAGTGCAACGATACGCTGAGGAAGTTCTACGAGGACGATTCGCGTTCGGGACCCAAGCGCGCGGCAAACAGCTCCGACCTCGACAGCGGCGGCAATCAGAAGATAGCGGCGGCTGAAACTCCGCTCGGTATGTATCCGGACGACGTCAGGAGCAGCTACGCCGATTACAATGACGCGGCTATTGTCGTAATCACCCGCATAGGCGGAGAGGGCTTCGATCTGCCGCGGTATCAGGGAGACACCGAAGGCGCGGTCGCTCCCGACTCGCATTACCTCGAACTCGACGCAAACGAACGCGCATTGCTCGAGAACGTATGTAACGCCGGCTTCGGTAAGGTCATAGTCGTGCTCAATACGCCGTCCGCGATAGAAGCCGGTTTCCTGAACGATCCCGATTATCTGTCCTGCGCAGACAAGATTGACGCCGCACTGTGGATAGGCTTTACGGGCGGGGAAGGCATCATGGCTTTGGGCGGCATACTGAACGGCGACGTAACGCCCTCCGGACACACGGCGGACACATGGGTCGCGGACTTCTCGAAAGATCCCACTTTCGTCAATTTCGGCACCGGCTGTCATCCCGACGCCACGGACAAATACGACGACGGTCTGTACTATTTCGTGGATTACGAAGAGGGCATCTATGTGGGCTACCGCTACTATGAAACGCGCGGCGCCTCGGGCGTTCCCGGTGGAGAAGGCGAGACGTGGTATAACGAAAACGTCGTTTATCCGTTCGGTTACGGGCTGTCTTATACCACATTCGGTCACCGTCTCGTGAGCGTGTCCGAAAGCGCGATATCCGAGGGCGAAGAGATCGTAGTGGAAGTCGAGGTGGAGAACACCGGCGACGTCAAAGGCAAGGACGTCGTACAGATTTACGCGCAGGCTCCGTACACACCTGGCGGCATAGAAAAGGCGCATAAAGTGCTGGTGGGATTCGCCAAGACAAGCGAGCTCGAAAAGGGAGAGAAGGAAACTCTCTCTATCTCGATCGACCCTTACGACATGGCGTCCTACGACTATCGCGACGCCAACAAGAACGGTTTCGCGGGTTATGAACTGGAAGCGGGCATGTATACGCTCCATATCTCGGAGAATGCGCACGACGCTTTTGCGACGGCCGATTTGACGCTCGCGTCCGAAATAAGATACGACAAAGATCCGGTGACCGGTAACACGGTCGGCAACCGCTACACCAAGGATTACAGCGTGACGGCCACCGATCTTACGAACGTATCCGACAGCGATATGCAGCTGTCCACGATTTTGTCGCGTGCGGCGTGGGACGATACCTTCCCGGACGAGAACACGGCGGAGGAGCGCAAGGCGACGACCGCGCTGATGAACGAGCTTAAAGACGTTTCGCACAACAATCCCACCGACTTCACGACGATGGACTATCCCGACTTCGGCGAAGACGTCGTACTGCAGGTCAAGGATATTCTCCCGCTCGAGCAGCCCGAAGAGAGCTACCTGCCCTTCATTCCGTATGAGGGCGGAGAATGGGACGAAAAGTGGGAGACTCTGCTGGCCGCGTGCAAAGAGGACGAGCTGATCAAACTGTATAATTACGGCGCGTATCAGACTGTGGCCGTGGAGTCAATCAATATGCCCTTGACCATAGGCTCCGACGGACCAGCCGGATTCACATGCTTCGTCAACAAATCTGTCGGCGGTACCTGTCACTATTGCAGTGAGCCTGTCATGGCTTCCACGTGGAACGCCGAACTTATCGAGACGTTCGGTCTGACAATGGGCGACGAAGCGCTTATGGGCGACGGCACGAGCGCATACTCCGCCATCTATGCTCCCGGCATCAATATCCACCGTTCGCCGTTCGGCGGCAGAACCGCGGAATACTTCTCCGAAGATCCCTTCCTGTCCGGCAAGCTTGCGGCGGCCGAAATCCGTGGAGCTCAGACAAAAGGGCTTATCTGCATGGTCAAGCACTTCGTGGCCAACGAGCAGGAAACTCACCGCTCCATAAACGGTGACTGCTCCTGGCTCACCGAGCAGTCTCTGCGCGAGATATACCTTCGTCCCTTCGAGATCGCGGTAAAAGAAGGGCAGACGCGCGGCCTTATGTCCTCTTTCAACCGTATAGGTACGAAATGGACGGGCGGAGACTATCGCCTGCTTACCGAGATCCTGCGCGACGAATGGGGCTTCCGCGGTACGGTCATCTGCGATTTCAATACGGTACCGCAATATATGAACTCACGGCAGATGGCTTATGCCGGCGGCGATCTCAATCTCGCCACCACTCCCGTAGACTGGTGCGATACGAGCGATCTCGGCGATGCGGTAATGCTGCGCCAGAGCGCGAAGAACATCCTGTATACATTTATAAACAGTAACGCCATGCGCGGCGAAGTCGATTACTATACGCCTCCGCTGTGGACGGTGCTGCTGTATGTCGGCGACGCCGTTATAGCCGTCGCGCTTGCGGTCTGGGGCTTCTTTGCCGTCAGGCATGCGCTGAAAAAATCGCGCGGCGCTTCCGAAAAGCAGACTCACGAATCGGGCTCTGACGGCGGAGAAGAGCAGTAATCGCTCTTGCCGAACAGACGCGACCGAATACGATACAGTCGCTTTCTGGCGACGACCCCGGCAAAGTTCCGGTTGCCGTGTCCCCTCAATCACAATCACCGCGGTAACCGTGCTTTATCCCCGTCCGTTCCGGCCCCTCTCGGAGCGGACGGTTTTTTTGTCCGCCGCGCGCAATAACTTTACGCGTTTTTCGATTTCGGTATTGACAAAAGTCTCTTTTGATGTTACAATTGACGCATAAGGAGGCTAACATGATGATTATCGGAAAAGACGACCTTTCGGGCGTCGACAGACTGGAAGTAGTGCTGCGCACGGGGGAGACGTACGTCGTTCCCGTCGCGGCCGTGACCGACATTGCGCTCGAGCTGGAGCCCGCCAAAAACGAGGATAAATATTCCGTGGTCACTGGCAGACTGTCCCTCTCCGCCGGCGCCGACGCCAAACCCGCATACGAGGACGGCAAAAAGCTGTTCGCGCGGCTGGCCGCGGGCTGCGACGTGTCCGGGCTGGACATAGTGCGCGAAGACGATTCGCGTCTGTTTACCGACGTGCCCTGCGACCCGCTTACCGGGCTGGGAGGCCGCGTGATAGAATATTCCAACTGCGCGTCGCTGGAAAAAACGGACGGCGGCGTGACCGTGCACTTCGGCGCGGAGTCGGTGTCGCCTCGGCGCAGCGTCAACGATTTTGCCGGACTGATCGCCGGATTCGACGCGCTCGTGCGCCTGTTCGGCCGCGCGCCCACGTTCGGAAACTGCCGCGTCAACGGCCTGAAAACGTTCATGCACGGCAGGCGCGAGATGCGCATAGCCGCCGAGCTCGGAGTCAAGGAATACGGCGGAAACCGCACGCCGCTTGCGCTGGTGTTCGAAAAGGTCAAAGACCTCGCTCTGGACTACGAGCGCGGCGACGGACTGACCGAACTGCGCATAACCGCGATAGGCGGCGGCAGACTGCACGTCATAATGCCCGGCTTCGGCGTGGGATTCACGTGCGGCGGCGTGAGCGAGCGCGCTTTCTACGAAGCCCGCGAAAAGGCAAAACCACG
>ULSO01024963.1_pt1 | contig 11196 bp, 16 predicted proteins | sample 1956701 | NCBI WGS metagenome assembly ULSO01 (sample SAMEA4835708, study PRJEB28245) | human gut metagenome | biome: gut microbiome; material: fecal sample | place: Denmark | collected 2008 | reverse complement strand
CCCGGCAGTCCGGCACCGGGAACATATACGGAAATGAACAAGGTTACGGCAGAGTCCTGTGAACGGGACTCTGCCGTAACTTTGTTCGGGCCGGGTGATTATTGTGCGCTTACGATATAAGTGACATCAAGCAAACAAAATTCTTTGTATCCCATGTCTGGCCGGGAATGATAGATATTAAGTGCAGTAAATGCGGAAAGTTAGCGACGACTTTACAGAACCGCGATGTTGAACTGATTGGTGAAAAGGTATATATTATTAAAAAAGATGTCTCTTGTAGTAGTTGCAGAGAAACTATTCCGGAAGGGATGCTGATAGCAGAAAATGAGCAATGTTTTGATAAACTTATAATCGATGATAGCGCATTAGAGGTGCTGAAGAGCGCCGATGAAGAAGCTGAATTATACCGTAAAAAAAGAGATGAAGAAATAGACCGTGCAAGAAGAAAGTTAGAGGAAGCAAGACGCATAAAAGCGGCTCATACAAACATGATTACAACAACGTGTTCAAATATTGAAGGGCGGCGCATTAAAGAGTATAAGGGGATTATTTCCGGAGCATCGGTTTATTTTTTCATTACTGAAGAATCAGATAAAAGGCAAAATGAAAAGTTCTGCGCTACACTTGATGCAGCTAAGGAAATATTAGTAGATAAGGCTGTTAATATTGGTGCTGATGCAGTTATCGGCATACAAACAGCATTAGTTGTTACGAACCCGCTGATAGCGGTGACACTTACGGGAACGGCAGTAAAAACAGAAAAAATTACCGAGGACAAATGATGTCAAAAAGATGGCGGTGGGAGCAATCCCACCGCTTTTCTATGTACCTCATAATCAGATTGCGTCAAAAAGTTCCTGTGACCTTGTAGTTTCAGGAATATTTTTGTTATTTCGCATCAAGCTCCGGGAACGGTACAAACGGTGCGGGGGACTTCTCGTGCTTGCCTAGCGTTTTCTCCATCCACGTCATATTGTACCACGTGCCGAATTTATAGGCGCAGTGGGGGAACCGGCCCACCGTGGTATAGCCCAGATGGGTGTGGAAAGCCACACTGTTGCCGGTCAGATGGGCATCGTCATGATCGGGATAGGCAATGCAGGCGTAGAGGTTCTGCACATTCTGGGCCTTGGAGATACGCTCCAGTTCGGCATACAGCCGCTTGCCCAGACCCTTGCCACGAACGTCCTGCCGCAGATAGATGCTGGTCTCCACCGACCAGCTGTAGGCGGCCCGTTCCCCAAAGGGGCCGGTATAGGCGTACCCCAGAATTTCGCCGTTTTCCACGGCCACGATATAGGGGTAGCGCCGCAGGGTGTGGGCGATGCGGCCACGGAACTCCTCCAGCGAGGGCACTTCATATTCAAAGGTGATGGCGGTCTGCTCCACATAGGGAGCGTAGATGGCCAGCAACGCCGCCGCATCGTCCACAGCAGCGGTACGGATGGTGATGGTATCCATGAAAATTATGCCTTCTTTCGTTTTTTCGGGAGGGGCGTGATAGGTTCAAGGATCGCAATGACCTGCGCGGTCAGCGCCGTGTCATCGATATCCAGAATGTAATGCTCTTTGGCACCCTCGTAGGGGCAGCCAACCGCAGCGTTCGCCATGACCGTCGCCAGTTCCGGCACCTTCTTGACGAACACAGTATTGTCGCACACGGTCAGCAGCGGCTTATCGTTGACGTAGAGCGTGTATTCGCCGAACATTTTCCGGTATCGCACATTACCGCAGTCCGGCAGACGTTCGCAGACGTATTCGATATAATCCTGTGTGGTAGCCATAGACTTGCTCCTTATAGGTCGTATTGCAGAAAGATGGTGGCCTCCACCGGGCTGTTGTTGTAGCAGTCAATCTCGTAAAAGCCAATCTTCCGGTAAAGACGTATGGCGGAGTGGAGGAAGGGGAGCGTATCCAGCAGCACATGCCGATAGCCGATCTCGCGGGCGTCATCAAGAATGCGTCGGATCAGCTGTTCACCGATCTGGTGGCCCCGGAAGTCCGACCGGACGTACAGCCGCTTCAGCTCGCCGCGCTCCTCGTCCAGCTTCCGCAGGCCGATGCAGCCCGCCAGACGGCCGTCCCAATAGGCCAGATACAGGCGGCCCTCCGGCATACCGTACTTGCTCTCCGGGCGCTCCAGTTCCTTTTCGTAGTGCTGGAGGATCAGGTACTGCCGGACGGTGGGATCGGCCTCCATCAGCATGTCGGTGTACTCTGTGAACAGCGTCATGATCTCCTCCTGACGCCCGTAAGCGGGGATCAGCTCCAGTCCCATAGAAACGCCTCCTTTGCTGTGATGCTTCTATTTTACCCTGATGCTTTCCGGGGCGCAAGGCTTTTCTGCTTCGACATAAGGGTAAATAAATGGGGCGGTGGAGACGGGAAAAGTTGTGTAAAACGGAGATTGACAAATGTGCGCAAGGTATATATAATAGCGTCCATCAAAGACAAAGGCGTCTTGGAGAGTGATCTCCTTGACGCTTTTTTGCGTTTGATATCCTCCATATAACCATAGCAAGGCGTTTGAGCCGGGAAAAGTACCGTGAAAACGCGCCCACGAGCGAGCATGGGACGGTGGAAGCCATGCGGGCGACGCTCACGGAAAGAACACCTGGCGAGCCGCGATCCCAAAAGGGGAGACCCCTGAGTAGGTGAGCCGGAGCTGCCGCCCGTTACCGCGGCAAGGCTTTGTTAGAAGCCATAGAAAGAGGCCGAAGATAGGTGGCACCGCGGGGCACAGCACCTCGCCCTATCGTATTTGCTGATATCATCACATATACGGAGGGTAACAAAATGTGTTCGATTATGGGGTATTGTGACGTTTGTACAGACATTGCCGCCTTTACAGACGGGTTCATGGAAACCGTTTCCCGCGGCCCGGACGACAGCAGGATCGTGGATACCGGACACGGCCTGCTGGGGTTCCACCGGCTGGCCATCATGGGCCTGACGCCGGAGGGGATGCAGCCGTTTGAAATGGACGGCAGCTATGTGGTCTGCAACGGCGAAATTTACGGCTACGAGAAGTGCAAGGAAAAATTGCTGGAAAAGGGCTATTCCTTCTGCAGCGGCTCCGATTGTGAGATCCTGCTGCCGCTGTACAAGGAGTACGGCGTGGAGATGTTCAAAATGCTGGACGCGGAGTACGCCCTGATCCTCTTTGACGGCCAGACAAAGCAGTTCATTGCCGCCCGCGATCCCATCGGCATCCGGCCGCTTTACTACGGCTATGACAAGAAAGGCGTGATCGTCTTTGCCAGCGAGCCGAAAAACCTGGTGGGCATGTGCGATAAGGTGATGCCGTTTCCTCCCGGACACTATTACAAGGACGGCAAGTTCGTCTGCTACGACGATATCACCAAGGTGAAGCAGTTCTGCTATGACGATCTGGAGACCGTGTGCGCCAACATCCACGACAAGCTGGTGGCCGGTGTAAAGAAGCGGCTGGTGGCCGACGCCAAGGTGGGCTTCCTGCTGTCGGGCGGCCTGGATTCCTCTCTGGTGTGCGCCATTGCCGCACGGGAGAGCAAGACTCCCATCCGTACCTTTGCCATTGGCATGCGGGAGGATGCCATCGACCTGAAGTACGCCCGCATCGTGGCCGACTATATCGGCAGCGACCACACCGAGGTCATCATGACTAGGGAGCAGGTGCTGGATGCGCTGGACTTCGTCATCAAGATGCTGGGAACGTTCGATATCACCACCATCCGGGCCAGCATGGGTATGTACCTGATGTGCAAGTGGATCCACGAGAACACCGATATCCGCGTGCTGCTGACCGGTGAGATCTCCGATGAGCTGTTCGGCTACAAATACACCGACTTCGCACCCTCTCCGGAGGAGTTCCAGAAAGAAGCGGAGAAGCGTATCCGCGAGCTGCACATGTATGATGTGCTCCGCGCCGACCGCTGCATCTCCGTCAACTCGCTGGAGGCCCGTGTACCCTTTGGCGATCTGGATTTTGTCCGCTATGTACTGGCCATTGATCCGGCCAAAAAGGTCAACATCTACGGCAAGGGCAAGTACCTGCTGCGCCACGCCTTCGAGGGCGACTATCTGCCCCATGATATCCTGTACCGTGAAAAGGCAGCGTTCTCCGACGCGGTGGGCCACTCCATGGTGGATCACCTGAAGGCTTTTGCCGAGGATTGCTATACCGATGCGCAGTTTGAAGAGCGCCGCAAGCACTATGCCCATGCACAACCCTTCACCAAGGAATCGCTGCTGTACCGTGAGATTTTTGAAAAGTATTACCCCGGTCAGTCCGAGATGATCGTGGACTTCTGGATGCCCAACAAGGAATGGGAAGGCTGCGATGTGGACGATCCCTCCGCCCGTGTGCTGTCCAACTACGGCGCCAGCGGCGAATAAACTTACTGGCACCGCCGGTTATGGCCCTATCCGTGACCGGGGTGTAGATAAATTGCCATGCTCTCTCCTCAAATACAGCAAAACACCGCATGCCCATTGGGTATGCGGTGTTTTGCCGTATTTACAAAGTAAATTCAAAGCGCATGGCCAGCGCGCTGAACAGCTGGTGCATGACCTGCTGGGCAACGGCGCGGATATCCAGCTCTGTCATAAAGGCCAGCACACGATGAATTTCATCCTCCGGCACCTTATAGGCCCGCAGGCTCATGCTCAGGAAGCAGACCAGCTTCTTTTCCAGTGTCAGCACATCGTCACAGGGACGGGCCATATAGCCCCGCATGATACCGGCCGAGCCGATTTCCAACGCATAGAAATCCTGCTCTGTCAGCTGTGGCTGATAGGGGCCGAAGATTTGATACAGCTCCTTTGCCGTTTCGCGGAAGATGTATTCCAGAGCCTCCTCGTGGCTGTATGCCTCGATATAAATATCCCGCAGGTTCTCGTTCAGCTCCGTCAGCGTCATCTGAATGGCGGTCTCCACCGCGTAGACATAGACAGGAGGGAGCTGCGTTCCCGCTACCTTCTTTGCCGCGCCAAACTGATTGGAAAACATGAATTCCACCAGCTCGGTCAATACGCCGTCCTTGGCGCGGAAGATGTTCTGGAAGCTGCTGTTGGATACGTTGGCCTTCTGGACGATCTCTGCCACGGTGGTTTTCTTATAGCCCTGCTCCAGAAACAGCTTGACACAGACCGTCAGGATCCGTTTTTTCGCGGGAAGGCTTGCGTTGGTCAGTGCGATGGCGACCACATCCTCTCATCGTATTTCAATATTATAATATTTGCACCATTATTATATCGCAAAATGGAAAAAATACAAGGAAAAAGTTCAAAAATAGCAGAGAAAAGAGAACGCTCCGACCTGCTGGCGGAGCGCTCTCTTATTGCGGTTAGAATCAGGCGGCCGGTTCGGCCGGTGCCTGCATGGCTTCCAGAGAAGCGTCCTCCTGATAGACGAATTCTTCGCTGGTGCCGTCCCAGTACCAGATCATGATGATAGTGGTATCCCCCACCTGAAAGTCCATGCGGATGTCGCTGCTGCCGTCGCCGTTCCGATCAGAGAAGTCGATCCCCTGAAAGGAGTCCCAAGGCTCTGCGATGCTGTCCGGGTACGTTACATAGCCAAAGAGTGTCTGAACCTCGCTGTCCAGATAGAAGTCCGCGTCATCCTTGTTGATGCAGACCAGCACAGTGGTATCTTCACCATTGCGGGTGATGGTGCCGCTGTCACGGACGATACCGGTGGTACGCCAGTCATTACCGGCGATATCGTTGTCCTGATTACCATCGTCCGTATTGGTGTCGCTACCTGCACAGGCGGCGAGACTCAGGCTCAGCACCAGAGCCAGTACCAGTGCGAGACATGCTTTCCATTTTTTCATGTTGTTCTCCTTATCCGCACTGCTGTTCCGGTCAGGCGATCCTCATGTAGCAGTCGTACTCGCCGCCCCAGTACATCGTGTTCTCATCCACCACGGTCATGTCGTACACGGTGTCATCAAACAGGGAGGAGGACGCATAATACAGTCCCTCATTGTCAGGGTCGGCCTGAAGGGAGCCGCCGTCCACCTGAGTGGGGTCGCCGTCACCGCCCGGCCGCTCGGACAGAGACCAATTGCCGTTGGCGTCGATCTCGATGATGCTCTCTGCACCGGCTTCGCCGTCCAGATACCACACACCGGCCAGCGCGGCATTGCCGCCGCCTGCCTGCGTGTCATCCACGCCGCCGGTCGTCGGGGTAAAGGTGCCGAGGGAGTCGATGCTCAGGCTGTTGTTCTCGTCGAACCAGCACTGGTGGGCAACGCCGTCATGCTCATTGTAGGCGTAGACGTAACCATACTCCTCCATGTACTGCAAATAGCCGCTGGCCTCTACCGTGCCGTCAGCACCGTACAGCGCGAAGCGCGTCTCATCGCCGTCCTCACGGGGCTCCACGATAAGCTCGGCGGAGTCGTCGCTCATCCAAGTGCCCAAAAAGCCGCTGTAGTCGGCGTCGATAGAGGAATCCTTGACCATATCCTCGAGGGAGGCGGGCGGTTCATCGACTGGGGGGGAGCTGTCGCCGCCGCAGGCCGCCAGACTCAGAGCCAGCAGCAATGCCAGCAGCAGGGCCAGACATTTCTTCATGTTTTTCATTTTGTTCTCTCCTTTTGCCGTTTTTGCAACGATCCTGTTTCACTATGGTTATCTTAAAGATACCATATGTCGTTCGCTTTGGCAAGAGAGAAAGCTGCGGTGTTTTCTGATTGGCTACTTCATGCGACCGTCGCCGCCCATGAGAGCGGTCATTTCCTCAATGCGTTCCAGCGGAAAGGGCGGCTGGCACAGGGGCTTCATGGCGATGGACATCAGCTTCATAGGGTTGTCGTCCGCCGCCACACGGTTGGAACTGAGAGCGCCGCAGCGCTTGCAGCGGTGGATGATGGCCCATTCGCCGTTTTTTCGTACCCAGACGGCGATGGGCTCCATGATACCGCCGCAGTCAGAGGCACGGTCGCCGGGCTCAATGTCCACGTGCAGGCTGGAAAGGCAATTGGGGCAGTGGTTGCGGTGGTCGCTGCCGGCGTTTTGGGGAGTGCAAAGCCTGTCGCAGACCTTGCAGGTAAAGCTGTCGTGGCAGGCGTGGGTCTTGTAATAGCCTTTTTCAAAGGTTTTCCGCTTGTTTTCGCGGTTCATAGTAGTATCCTCCTGAAGATATGTGTTGGCGTTCTTCGGGAGGAGTGGCGTGTGTTGGAATTTGCCAGACCTCCCGGTCAGCCCACACGCTCCAGTGATAATGTCGTAAGCTTCAAAAAGTTCTCCTTACATTAAAAAATAGATAATTTCAATAGTGTCAAGTGGATATACTTTACGAATGCGTCGTTTACCTCATCGCTTTTCAGTGCGATGACCGTCAATGCTTTCTCATATATCACCTCTTTTCAAAAATCGTAGATCGCTTTTTGCAGAAGCTCCAGAAAACGGCCTGCGTGAGCGCCGTCCATCTGTGTGTGGTGGCAGCGGTGACAGCGCTGCCAAAATAAAGCTTCATATAAGATACGCCTCTTTCTATTGATTTGTTGCATTTGTATGATTTGTCGTCTCGTTTTTTTCAAAAAACAGGTGCAGACACAGCGCCGCATTGAAGCCGGTGGCGGAAAATACACTGAACCGTTCCACCACGCCGAAATACGCCGCGGGAACCAGCCGCATCCCCAATGCGCCCACCAGCATCATGGCCAGTGCGATCCCGGCACAGACGCCGTAGGAGTGACAGCTGCGTTCCTTCGCTCCGGCGATGATGATCACCAACAGCGACGTAATGGACAGCGCCACCACCAGCGCCGTAGTGATAAGATGCATCTGATCCTGCCATGCTCCGGCATAACCGCTGTCGCTGAGAGGGAACATGCGGAACCCCACGGCGGACACCCACTCCATGGCGGCGAACAGGTAAATGCCGACGCGCAGCAGCTTGTTTTTTTGTCCCTGTATCCCCACGCAGACCATCATGACGCAGGGCAGCTCACAGGCATTGTACAGACTGCTCAATTGGTTCCACAGGGCCAGTGACGGTGCGTTGGCGGCGCTCAGATCGCTGACCGCCTGCGCCATCCAGTCATAGCCGGGGTAGGCCAGCGGCGCGAATATCACCGCCGCCATATAAGAGAGGAAGCTGACGACTCCCAGCAGCCCCAGCTTTTGTATCAGTGTCTTTTTCATGGCGTCAGATTCCTTTCAAAAAAGCGGCGCAGTACAGACCACGGGTGTTGTGGTCAGCACTGCGTCTTAGCGTCTGGCTGATGGGGGGATCGTTTCAATCTGATAGTTTCGTGCGTTGATGATGCTTTCCCGCTTGCATTTGGGACAGAACAGGGGGAAGTTCCACAGTACGGTCTTTTGCAGCAGCCGCAGCCGTGTTTTTGCCCCGCATACGGGGCAGAAGATCCATTTTTCCTCAGCGCGTTCCATGATCGCCGCCTTCTCTCGGATGATCCGCATGAAAGGTGCGGAAGAAGATCTGAACATGGGTTTTCAGCCGTTCAAGGCATTCCTCCTCCTTTTCCGGCTGGCGGTCACAGATACCGATCAGTGTGATGACCGGCGCCACATACAGCAGCGCCAGCGTATCGGGATCCTCGTCCCGGATCTCACCGGCGGCGATCAGGCTGCGGAAGATACCGGCATGGTAGGCGACAACACGCTCCACGTAGCGCTGGGAATACAGCGCCGCCAGCTCCGGAGAACGAAACTGCTCAATGGTCATCATCCGGCGAAAGCGGCTGATGGCCTCGTTGTGGAGGGAGTAGTAAAATATCTGCCGCACCTTTTCAAAGAGCGCGTCCTCGCTGATGGCGGTAAACACGGAGATATCCTGCGCCGCATTCTGTACGTGAATGTCGATGGCATCGGTGTCCTTTTCATATTGCGCGGCTGTGGCCTCCACAATGGCGTCAAAAATAGCCTGCTTGCTGGGGAAATGGTTGTAAAGGGAAGGTGCTTTAATGCCTACTGCTTTGGCGATCTCACCCACGCTGACCGAGTCGTAACCATAGGTGGAGAACAGCTCCAGCGCCTTTTCCAGAATCTTCTGCTTGGTATCTTCCTGTTTCATGCGTTCCTCACTAACTAATATTAGTTAGTAATACTATAGTGCATAATTTTCCGGTTGTCAATGGCTTTGAAAAATTTTCTTGCAGACAGTATCAGATGGCGCATAACAGGTTATGGAAGTGCCGAAAAGTAAAAGGGAGGGGGGTGCGCGATAAACGCGCACCCCCTCCGGCTTTCTCAGTTTTTCGTGATCCAATGATCCAGAAAACGCATTTGCTCCTCTGTGTGGAACCAATGCTCACCACCCGGCATGACCGTCAGCTCCGCACCGATCCCTTCAGCGAAGGCCGATATGGTCTCCAGAGAGGTCAAATTGTCCCGCTCTCCGTACAGAGTACGTGTGGGGACGCGCCACGAAACCGGATGCTCCCGCACATAGCAGAGATACCTCCACGACAGCGTTTCTCCGAACGCTGTGGGGATCTCCTGCTTTTCCGCAAGCTCCCGCTCTGTGACGCTTGCCCACAGCATCATATTGCCGATCAGCTTCTCCATGTCCACCACGGGAGAAATGAGAAGCGCTTGATCCACCAGCGCTTCATCCAGCGCGGACAGGGAGAAGAACGCACCGATGCTGTTGGCAATCAGGATAAGGCGGCCGCAGTGTTGGCGCAATCCGGCAAAAAAGGGAGGGAATTCCTCCCTGGCCTCCCATGGGGTCTGGGCGAGGTAATCAAATCCGATCACCTCACTGTCCGGAAACAGGGCCTTGTAGTGCGCGGCTTCCTCCGCCGAGCCGCCCTTTCCGTGGACATATACCACGATATTGTTCATATAGATACTCCTTAACTGGTCCCATTTACGATTTTGGCGTAGGTCTCCTCCGGAATCATGGGGGAGCCGATCTCCACCAGCAGCGCTTCGTCGATCGCACCGCTTTCCGCGTACTGCTGTCCGGCCTGCTTCACCAGTGCCAGCCGCAGCACGGTCACCACTGCCGCCTCCGGTGCGTTGAACATGGGGCTTTCCGCCACAGTCAGAATGGTATGGTGCTGGGGGAACAGCAGCTCAAACTGCCGGACGGCCGGTTCAAAATTCCGTCGGCTGTTGGGAAAACCGCAGCCGCAGATCATCACATACCGCAGGTGGGAAAAGTCCCGCTGCCCCACGTGGACATACCGCCCGTTCACCTGCGCCATGGCCATGGAGGACAGCGGCAACATGCGGTCAACGAGGTTTTTCAGCGCGGCGGGCATCCGTAGCAGTACAGCGGAAAGCTGAATAGCAGCACATCGCCGGACAGCATCTGCTCCAGAAGCTCCCTCATGTCATCGTCAATGGAGCACTGTCCGCCGTTATACTTGCAGGCAAAGCATCCCCAGCAGAATTCGATCTGCTTGTCGATCACGTCAATGGTTCGTATCTCTTGCGGCCCGGCCTTCTGCATGCCCTCCAGAAACGCGCGGGTGATGTGCATGGTATCGCTTTTTTTTCTTGGGACTGCCGTTAAAAGCAAGAATTTTCATAGGAACGCCCTCTGTTCATTCGCTGACCAAAGCACGAAAGGCGGCGTCGCGGTCAAAGGTTCCTGCCGCAAAGCCGGGGATCTCCTTGATGGACTTGCAGATGCTGATGCTGAAGCCCGTCAAAATCTGCCCGATCTCCAAGTCAGAATAGGGGCAGTCGCCGGTCACGATCAGCGTAGACAGGCTGTGCACCACCAGCCACAGGTCACGAAAATACAGGTCGGCCTCCTCGGCGGAGATATGATAGATCGCCGTCAGCGTCGGGCGGACAAGCTCCTGCAAATGCCCCATAGCCTTCATGGCGCTGTGCTCTTTCCCTGTGGGCTTGGTCAGGAAAAGAAGTCGATACAGCTCCGGTTCCTCACGGGCAAACCGGATGTACTGCATTCCCACGCCCAGAAAGGGGATCTTTTCTTGCAGGCCTGCGTTTGTATAGCCGTCATACACACGTACCGCCGCGGCATAGACCTCCTGCTTGACGCCGTCCATGGACTTGAAGGCGGTAAAAACGGGCTGGGTGGACGTGCCCAACTCATCGGCCAAGGTTTTTGCCGTCAGTCCGCCGATCCCCTTGGCTCGCACCACTCGCAGGGCGGCCTCCACCATTTCTTCTTTTGTGAATTTATTCTTCGGAGCCATAGGCCAGATCCTTTCACTTAAAATGCATTATATATTATATATTTATAATTATATATATGGA
>ULSO01078027.1_pt1 | contig 11264 bp, 3 predicted proteins | sample 1956701 | NCBI WGS metagenome assembly ULSO01 (sample SAMEA4835708, study PRJEB28245) | human gut metagenome | biome: gut microbiome; material: fecal sample | place: Denmark | collected 2008 | reverse complement strand
CTCCGCGCAGTTTTATTATTAAAAAATCAAACGATCGTCCGAAAAAATTGCGCCCGCAGGCGGCAATAAAAATTGCCGTATGCGGGCGCGTTCGTTCGCTTAAAAAATTATGCAGTTTTCTGCTTTAAAATGAGCATTAAATGGCAAACAAATTTACGTTTTATATATTATAGATAATATATAATTTTGTGCAAATAATTACACAATAATAAAGGTTTTTACGGCGCGTAAAAACGCGCAATTCAAGGAAAATTTTATTGTTTTTTATACGGGTTTTCTGAAACGTTTTATGCGCCTTGCGTCGAATATCACGCAGATCGAAAAACCGTTCTCCGTGCGCGTTATGTCCATTGAAAAACGCCCTTCGTTTTCAAAGTATTCTGCGCATACTTTTTTCAGGTCGCACAAAAAAAGTTCCTTTTCGCCTTCGGAAAGTTCTTCGCGTTCAAAAATTATATTTTCGCTCATATCTTCGACCTCATTTTGCGCTTTATGTATCCGCCCACTCCGCAGTAAGAGCGCACGGGCGAATAAGTCTTTTTGCCTGTCCCCGCCATGCGCGCAGCCGTCATTCTGAAAGCCTTTACGCTGTCCGAGCGCATGCCGCCGAGCGGCATGGTAAGGTCCTCGGGAATTACTCCGTAAAGGGGCACGCGCAGAATTTTTGCAATGTCCGAAGGCGGCATGATCTTTCCGTCGTAAACCAGTCCGCCGTTCACTTTGTTGACTATAAGCCCCGTTTCCTTGTATCCCGCGTCGCTGAGTTCGTTTATGCACGCCTCCGCGCTCTTTATGCAGGGAGTGTAGGGCTCGCAGATGACCGCCGCGCGGTTGCAAACCGTGCGGGCAACGCCGTCGCAGAGCACGAAATCGAAAAGTTGCTCTGTTTCGGTTACCGCGTAAGAGGCGTACTCTCCGTCGTTGCAGCCCAGCGTGGGCAATATGAAAAAGTTCGGCGAGCGGGGGTGTTCCACTATTACCTGTTTTATGCGGCACGCGCCCTGTTTTGCCTCCGAAAGGGAGTAAACCTGCAATCCGCCCGCGCCCGAGGCGCACAGCGCGGAAGCGCACCTGTAATCGCCGTCGACAACAAGAACGCGCTCGCCGCGCGCGGCGAGCGCCAGACCCGTGCCCACGGCGCACGCAGTAACGCCCGTACCGCCCTTCAACGAGGCAAAATATATTTTCTGCGCCATTTTTTTATTTTTCCTCCCGAAATCTTAAATAAATATTATTTTATTTATTATACAACCCGCATGCGCGCATTTTGTGGCGAAAATGGGCGAAAATGCTCTGTTTTTTGCGCTTTTGGCGGGCTTTTTATGCGCTGATTTTTGTTCGCGGCGAGGGAGAACAGAGGGGGAATAAACGCAATGAGCAATTATTTTTTTCTGTTTATTTTTAGTTTATAAAAATTTTTATTATTATATTATGTTTAATGCGCAATGCGCACTTTGTGCAAAAAAGTGCTGCGCGCCCCTGAAACGACAAGTAATTTCCGAGAGGCAATTTCAATAGATGAAAAAATTTTTTAAATCGGTAACTGCGGCTGCGCTCGTAGCTGCAGGTGCGGCAAGTTTCACGCTCGGGCTCTCGGCCTGCGCAGGTAAAACTCAATCTACCGAACGCCCCACAAACGTGGATATAACCAAGACGGAGGCGCCCAAAGACGGCAGCCTTCCCACCGCGCATTCCGCGGCGGAAAACCTTTCTTATATCGCTTACGTTCTCGACGCACAGTCGCAGTATCACTGCTACACTTACACGGTAACAAGCGCCGCCATAGCCACGCAGTACACAAAGAGCTATAAAGATTACAGGGACGGCGTTACCATTTCTTCGGACATAACCTATTCATCCATGGTCAAGTCCGGTTCGCAGGCTTGCTTTGTTGAGGGTGAAAACGGACCGGAAGCATACATGCGCTTCAGCTCGGCGCCCTCCGCCGACACAACCCACCTTACGGCGAATTGGTCGCAGGACGCCCCCGTGCACTACGGCGAACAGGCGTATCTTTACACATACGGACTTTTCCAGACCGAACTCACCAACTATATAATCAATGCCGACACGATAGCAGAGAGCGGCGAGGTGAAGGCGAACGGCGACGGCACCTACACGCAGTCCGTCATGCTCGACCCCATCGCGAGCACGTATTATTATCAGTTCGGCATGAAGACGAGGGGCGGACTTTCTGGCTACCCCGAATTTCAGAGCGTCAGCCTCAGCTTTACGTTCGACGGCGAATGGCGCATTCTCTCTATGGATATAGACGAAGTCAGCCTCGTCAACAAGGGCGTTACGGTAACCAGCGTATCCAAGAGCCGCGTGGAATATTCCTACGACGACGCTTCGTTCGACGAGCAGCACTTTGATTTTTACGACAGTTATTTCCGTCAGTACGTCGGCGACGACACCCTCGAAGAGGGCGGCGACTACGAAGAGGAGATGACGATAGATTTAACAAGCGTTCTTTCGAACGGCTTTTCCAAGATAATGGACGGCGGTCAGCAGTTCCAGATTACTGCCGAACTCGGACAGAACAGGTATGTAGGTTATATTTTCGTCGCGCTCGACCTTGCAGACCCGCTCAACAGCCTGCAACTCAAACTCAGCCTCGGCAAGACGCTGGAAGAACAGGGCTTCTACCTCGAATACGCCCAAGGTCAGGCGGAGGCGTACTACGGCGAAGATTTTGCGCTCAACGTCAATATTGCCGCGCTCAAACCGATTATCGAACAATTCACCGATTGGGCGGACGGCTTGAATAGCGCGCTTTCTTCCCTTACTTCTGAGGGCGAGGAGGGTTCAGCCGCGCTGTCTTCCGACGCGCTTTCAGACCTCATGAATATCATGCAGCTCGAAGTGCAGGGGGAAAATGCCCGCATAGTGCTCAAAACGGACGACCTTTTGGGTCTGGGCATAGGCGTGGATATTCAGCTTTTCTTCGGCATAGGCGAAAAGGATATAACCTTCCACGGCGCGTCGATAAAGGGGCTTTCCTTCGGCGGAAGCGGCATAGACCTCGCGCTCTCGCTCACCACGACGACCGCGCCCGTCATAGACAGGGAAAGCACTTCCGCTTCGGCGGACCTCGCCGATTATGCGGCGGATATTTACAATCTGCTCTCGTCTGACCTCATAAAGGTCGATATCGCCCTCGACGGCAATTCGCAAGCCGTCAATATCTCCGCGCTCAAAGGGCTGAGCGTATCCGCTTCGGCTTACGTTGATATCGACGGCATAACCGTCGGCGCGGACATAAATATTTCATATAAGCGCGGCGCAGACGCCATTTCCGCGCAGGTAAAGGCATATTACGATTACGACGCATCGTCGGCAAATTACGGCCGACTTATAATCGAAGTTTCGTCCATAAACGGAAAAACCACCGACATAGGCGCGGTTTGCGATATTTCGGAAGTTGCCGAAGCCGTGCCCGCTCTGCTCTCGCTCGCGGGACTGCAAACTGATATCTTCTCCGCGCAGTCTGTCGTTCCCTCGCAGGTTGCCGACATAATAAATTCTGTTCTTTCCTGCGACCTTTCGGATCTCATCGGCGAACTGTACGCCGACAAGGCGCAGATTAAAGCCGCGGTCAACATAGACGACCTTTTAAGCGCGCTTTCCGTAAATACTGGCGTTGAGTTCGGATATTGCCGCCTCGTCTATACGGCGGGAGGGGATAACGGCGGAAATCTTTCGGCGGCTCTGCCCGCAATGGGACTTTCTCTCGATGTAAGCGGCGCGGACGGCGGCATTTCCCTGCCCGATACGGAAGGATATTTAAATGTTTCAGACATGATAAATGTCGTTACCAACGCGTGGAGTTCTGTCGAAGATATAATTTCCCGAGGCAGAATAACGCTTGAAATCGCGCAGGGCGAAGCGTACATAACCTACGGCGGCGCAACCCTTTCGGTTGACGGCGCGGTGAGCGCAGACTGGAACGAAGGCAGTCAGTCTGTCGCGCTCGACCTCAACGTCCGCCTCGCTTCAAACGGCTCTGCGGTAACGCGCGTGCAGCTCGTTTACGATAAAAACTGCGGCAGTTCCCGTCCCTTGATAAGGCTTGCGCTCAACGGCGCGGCGATGGATATCTATTCCGCCGACATTGAGAGCGCTTTGGGACAGATTTCCGACATTTCAACCGCTCTTTCGCCCGCGAGGACGGGCACCGACGAGCAGGAGCAGCTTTTTGCCCTTGTTTTCGGCATTCTTTCGGACGGTAGCTGGGTCGACGTCCTCAATAAAATGACGCTCTCGTCCGACGGACAGTCGGTTGTGCTTTCCTATCTTTCGGAAGCGGCAGCCGAGGTAAAGGTGGATACTTTCGGCGGGCTTGCGCTCTCGCTCGGCCTCAATTACGGCGGGCTTGACGCCGCCGCGAAAGTCAGCGTGGGTCAGGGTGACATCTTCGACGAAGTTTACGCGCAGATAGGTACATACAATCCCGTCAGCACGGCGCAGGGCGGAAGTTTCGTAAAGGTAATCTACGATTATCTTTTCGACGCCTTCGAAGCCATCGACCTCACCGACGTTCTGGGCGGTTCGTACCGCTTGTCCCTTTCGCTCAACGGCTCAAACAGCAATATAGAGCAGATTAAAAACGTTCTCGTCAACGCGGATATTTACCTTTCGCAATACGACGGCGAAAACATTCTCGAAACGGACGTATGGCTCAACATCAATTCTGTCGAGGTGCGGTTTGATATAATCGTGCGCGGCGGAAATATTTACGCCTCGGTTACAAACATAACGGGTAAAGAGATACCTCACCTCAAAATTAAGACTACGGCAGACAGCCTTTACAGCCTCCTTTCCGACCTCGTGGATACGGCAGTGCAAAGCGGCGTTCTCGGCGGAGGCAAATCGTCTTCGCTCAGTCAGTCGTCCCTCGCCGCGGGCAAAGCGACGGCGACCGATTTCATTTACAGCCTTGTAAACTTCGATTTCGACGGCGCGTTCGTCTGCGCGGAAGCGGGCGGCGTAAAGAGCGTTACCGTAGATCTGGACAACGTCCTTTCGCAGTTCGGCATATCCGCACCTGCGGTCGGCAGCGTAATGGCAAGCGTAAGCGGCACTTCGATCAGCGCGAGCGCGATGAGCGGCGGAAGGGAGTGGCTTTCGATAACTTCGGGAACGGAGAAAAAAGATTATTCTTCCTTCAACCCCGATGAATACATAGATTTCTCCTCCGTTACGGCTTTGCCCGTCATAGACATATTAAATCTGTTGAACAGCGAAAATCTCCGCATTTCGTTAGGCTTCGATGCGAACGACCTCAAAATAAATGCGACAGCTTACCTCAACATTTCGGGGCTTGCGGCTTCGGTCGAGGCGGATATAGCCTATACATACTGCGACATGCCCATTTCCGCCTCGGTTGCGGCCTATTACGACGGCGAAGGCGGAGTTTACCTGCACGTAACAAAGTTGCAGGGCAAAGATTACAAGCTGGGCGTCTTCTGCGACGTAAACGAGATGTCGGAGGCGGTTTCCAACCTTCTTGCGGCTTTGCAGTTCGAAGCGACGGGCGGAGGCATATTCAACGTTGCAAATGCCGACGTCAGCCAGATAGTAACCAACGCGCTCTCCGCGCAATATTCACTCATTTTCTCGGGCGTATATGCCGATAAAAACGGACTGGGCGTCAATATCGACGGCGACAAACTGCTTTCCGAACTCGGGCTCGATCTTGGTCTTGCGCTCGGACAGATAAAACTTAATTATGTTTCAGGCGGCAACGGCGGAAGTTTAACCCTTTCCGCGCCGCAAACGGGACTTTCGATAAATGTTGAGGGCAGCGCGCAAGTTCCTCAAAATTCCTCGTACGATTGTTTCGACTTCACAAGCCTCATAAATATGGTAACGTCTGTTATAGAGGGAAAGACTTTCGTCGTTTCCGCGGCGTTTGACGCGTCTGCCGCTTCGGGTGTGCTTCCCGAACAGCTTTCGCCCCTCACAGCCTCGCTCGAAGCGTATGTAAAAATCGGTTCGGCGCCCAGAGCGCAAGCCGACCTCAACGTAAGCTACGAAAGGGAGGGCAAGAAGTTAACTTTAAGCCTTTCGGCATACTACGAACTTTCCTCCGTCGGCGATTACAAATACAACAACGTATACCTCACGGTAAACAGCATAAACGGCAAGAGCACGAACATCTCTGTAATGTGCGAAGTTTCCGAACTTGTTTCTGCCGTGCAACAGCTTATAAGCGCAATCGACGCGCAGTCGTCCTTAATAGCTTCGCTTCCTTCGCTCGGCGATGACTCGGCGGATGTCATAGCGGCGCTTTTGTCCGTCGATTTCGGAACGCTCGTAAAAGAGCTTTCGTCCGATGCGACGCGCCTGCACGCGGTTATAGGGCTCGACGAGCTTCTCGGCGCGCTCTCGCCCGAACTTTCGCTCGGGCTGGGCGATCTGGAATTTAATTACACTTCGGCAAACCGCGCCGAGGCGCTGCTTCCCGCCCTCGGGCTTTCGGCAAACGTTTATTGCGCGGAAAAGGAACATTCCTTCGACATTCCCGCAAAGGACTACCTCGATTTAACCGACCTCGTCAATACGGTAACGGCAGTATGGGGAGAGGTGGAAAATATAGTAAGTTCGCAGTCGCTCGCATTTGAAATAGGCGAGGACGCGCCCGCTTACATAACGGTTGACGGCATAACCGCTTCCGTCAGCGGCAGGGGCGAAATAAGCTGGCTTGCAGGCTCGCGCAGTGTTGCGCTCGACCTCGCTGTCGCGATAGGCGAAACGGGCAGAGACGTACTTTCTGTAAAAGTCGTGTATAACGCCGACACTTCGGATAATCAGCCGATAGCTGTTATCGCGCTCAACAATGTCGCGCTCGAAATTTATCGTTCGGATATTGAGGGCGTAAGCGACAAGATATCTTCGATTATTTCAGCAATATCTCCCATACTCGGAGTGCAGGCGGAGGGCTCAAAGGAAGTTTCGGCTGCCGCGCCTCAGACAATGACTTACAACACGACGGACGAAGTTATTTACGCCGTGCTTTCAGTTCTTTCGGACGGCGGCTGGACAGATATCCTCGATAAAATGACCCTTTCGACCGACGGAAAGTCCTTGGCTTTGAGCATACTTTCCGACAGTGCGGCGAGCATAGAAATTTCTGCCGAAGACGGTCTCGCGCTCTCGTGGCAGGCGCTTTATTCAAACGGCGGCGCACAGTTTGCTACGGGCGCAAAGGTTTATGTCGGCGCTTCTTCGGGAACGCTTGCGGGCGAAATTTCCTCCGCAGTCCGCGGCGACGGATACATTCTTTCGACCTCTGACGGTCAGGGCGGCACATCGTTCATAAAGCTCGTTTACGATTACCTCTTCGAAGCCCTTCGTTTGGTTTCCGTCGATAATATCCTCGGTTCAGACGTTTACAACGTAACATTCGAACTCGATGGTTCGCGCACGTATATCCCCGAACTTAACGATGTTTTCGTGCATGCGGAAACGTATGTCAGAAATTCTTCGGGCGGCGTTGCAATGCAGAGCCAATTTGACTTCAACGTCAAAGGCGTCGTGGTAAAAGCGGGAATAATAATGGAAAATACCGCCGGCGAAACGCGCTTCTATGTAACGCTCACACAGGTCGGCGACGTAGTTTTAAACGGGCTAAAAGTTTACCTTTCACAGTCAACTCTCTACGAAACGGTAAACGCGCTCGTTTCGATAGTCTGCGATACCGATATTTTAAGCAATGTAGTTTCTATGTTCTCTCCCGAGCAGGCTCAGGCGGCTAAGATGTCGGCACTCGCGCTCGACGAGGGCGCAAAGACGACGGTAACCGACGTGCTCTGTTCGCTTCTCACCGCCGATTTAAGCTCGGCTTTCGCGGCGGTAACCGACGGCGGAGTAACAAACGCCTGCGTCGATCTGGACGCGCTCATAAACTGCCTCGGTCTCGACCTCGGCTATTCGCTCGGTTCTGCGGACCTCACAATCAATCACAACACCCACGCAATGTCAACTTCCGCAAAGGCGGACGGCATGGAGGGATATTGGCTTACGCTCACCTCGCGCAGATTGAGCGAAAGTCAGATAACTTCGCTCGACTACGAGCTTTCGTCTGTCGATAAGACGCAGTACATCGACCTCGCGTTTCTGCCTTCGCTCGTCGAAGACGTCAAAAACAGCGCGACGGACGACAACGGCAGCATGTACGAAAGCCTTACATTCCGCGGCACAATCGAAATAGACGTCGTGTCTATCCTCAAAATAAGCATAAGCAACCTGACGGTTACCGTAAACCTCGACGCGGATAACTTCTATTTTGCGCTTCAGGGCAATCTTTCGGGACAGATGGTCAAGAGCAGAGCGATTGGACTTACCTATCAGAACGGTTATCTGACGCTCTATCGCGGCGACAACGGCGGCGAGTACCGCGTAATGACGTTCGAGTATTTCCTCGACAACATGTTCGCTTCGGGCGATGAAAGCACGCTCAACTGGCTGCTCGGCGCAAACAACACTATATGGAACTTAGTGGGCACGTTCGTGCCCGAAGTAAGTTCGGGACTGACGACGCCGGATGATGTATATCTCTATTCCCGCGAAAGTCAGACGGTCGGTTCGGAGGTTGCGGTTTCCGACTATATCAACGCCGCTCACGCATTGATAGGCGGCAGCGAAAAACTGCTCTTCCAGTCGTCCGAAAGCGGCGTCAACGACCTTATAAATGCCCTTTCGCTCGCGGGCGAAAAAGATTACTATGCGTTCGATATCAATGCGAGAATGCTCACCGACGGCGTTCTTACAAAGCTCGGCGCGGCAATACTCCGCGACGGCAACGGCGCGGGTATGACGGGCATAAAGGCTTACGGCTCGATAAGCGGCTACGTCGATTTCACGCTCAATCTTTCCTATACCGAAAACGACACCGCGCCCTGCACAAGCCATTTCAATGCTGTAAGCGAAGGCTTTGCATCGGCTGCACAGAACGGTCAGATAACCGACGGTATAAACGGCATATTCGGCTGCTACAACTCGGCGGACGGCTCTGTCAGATTCTCGTATCTGCTCACGCCTTATACGCTCAAAGTTGTGGGCGCGGACGGAAATATAACCGAAATGATCGTGCGCGAGGGCTCAACCGTTTACCTTTACGACAACGCGTTCCCCGCATACACCGACGAAAGCAAACAGTTCAGATTGCTCTATTCGCTCACGCAGGGCGGCGAGCCCGTGCAGTCGTTTGTAATGAGCGGCGACACCACGATATGGGCGTTAAAGCGCAAGGCAGTTGAACTTAGCGTTATAAACAGCGGCAGCGCACCGGGGTTTGTATATTCATCTTATGTCGGCGATACACTGCCCGAACATTTCGACGGCTATGCGACGCTCGAAAGTTTCGCCTTTGCCGACGGCACTCTGTGCGCGGGCACGACGGTAACGGAAAATACGCCTGTAACTATTTACGGCAAATACGAACTCGCTTCCTGTACGCAGGACTACATTAATTACACGTTCAACGCCGACGACGGCAGCTACCATGTTACGGGGCTCGCGGCGGGATATGTTCAGTACTATGTCAACGGCAACCGCACGATAGTCATTGCCGATTACATAAACGGTCTGCCCGTTTCAATGATTGATAAAGGCGCGTTCGCAAACAACAACGTCGACGCCGACGGCAATGTGGATGCCACAAAGTCGGTTAAAAACGTAATCGTTCCCGCAACGGTTAAAACGGTGGGCGAAAGCGCGTTTGCAAACAATGTGGGCATGCAGTCGGTTGTATTCCTTGCCGAAAGCGTTCATCTCAACGGCTCGGGCGACACGGATAGCAGCACGTATCCTTTCTATGGTTGTTCGTCTTATGCAACCGATATCGATGTTGGCGGCAACAAGGGCAACGAAATAACCGACTTAAATATCTACTATAACCAAATTACCGCGCAGGATAATAAGTGGAATATCTTACGCTGCGTATCAAAGGTAATCAAGTTCCGCTTCTATATAGGCGAAAACGGCGGCTCGCTCAACGGCGCAGGCAGCTGGATTTATGCCGAAATTTCCGTAAACAACCAAACCGAGTTCAATATAGAGGACGAAGTAAAGGCGTATGTTGCCGACGGGCTCAATAAAAACGTTGACTTCGCTTACGTGCAGTCGGCGCTTCAAACCGTCGCAGACAGGTACACTTCTTCGCAGTACGGCGCGATAGGATATTATGTCGTTTCGTTAAATGCTCAGAAGGGCGCGGACGGCGTAACCCGAGTAAACGTTGAACTTACGGCTTCCGCCGACGCATGGTATAAATTAACAGTAAACAAGGGCGCGGCGAGCAACGTCGCTCTTTCGGGGGACATAAGGGAGTTCGACGGCGCAACCTATGCAAGGGGAGAGGTAACTTTCACCGCCGAAAATATCATGACGGGTTACGACTTTGTAAGTTTTACCGACGGAAAGTCAGAAATTTACACAAACCCCGCTACATTCTCCGTCAACGCAATAACTTCCGTAGTCGCGCAATTTGAAGCAAACATAAGCTATGTAAATGTTATCAGCGCAACCGATTTCAACTATGCGGGCGCGCAGTACGGCGCGAGCGCGGAGGGCGTTTCCATAGCTGTCGCTCTCGATGAAAACGGAGCGCTTCTGCCCGCAGATCCCGCGGCGGAAGGTTACGAATTTCTTGGCTGGGCGAGCGTTGATGGCGGTCAGATGAGCTTTACTTCCATGACCGACGCTTCGGTTACTTACTACGCCGTATGGGGCGGAGCAAAGGAGGGCATAACCTATTCAATTCAGACGTCTGGCACTTCCGTAAATACTCCCGCAATCTCGGCGGGAAGTTTCGAAAACTGGTATTCTTCCGCAGACTATGCCGAGGTCATATCTTCTTCGTTGTCGGTTGAAAATACCATATTCCACGCAAGAAGACAGTACAGCTTCACCTACGGAATAAGCGGAAGCGGCACGCAGTTCCAGGATACAAGGGAAATGTCGTCAAACGAGTATAAGTTGTCTTACAGCAAGACTATGACGCTTAAAGAGGGGCAAATTCTCACCATTGAAAGGACTAACGATAAGCACGATATCGTGTTGTTTGTAGACGGCGAGCAGTACACAACCCTCAAACTCGTCAAGTTCAATATCATATTCAGTATTCATTACACATTCAAGGATGATTATTTTGCAAACGGCGAAGTATTAACGATAGTTCCCGTCGATAACGCAGAATACACCTTTAAATACTGATTGCGCACAGCTTTAATAAAAGCGCGCCGACGGCAAAAGCCGTC
>ULSO01055431.1_pt1 | contig 11266 bp, 8 predicted proteins | sample 1956701 | NCBI WGS metagenome assembly ULSO01 (sample SAMEA4835708, study PRJEB28245) | human gut metagenome | biome: gut microbiome; material: fecal sample | place: Denmark | collected 2008 | reverse complement strand
CCTTATCCTTCGCGAAGGCTTTCGCTCGTATAAGGGTAACCATTTGCGCACATGGCTTATTATTCCCTTGTGAACCCGACATGGCAGCGAATGCGGTGAGATTTTGCGAAGATTTCGTGAGAAATCCGTACGGCGCAGCCGCACGTCCCCGAAGTCTACCTCATGGTGACGAGGGGGATTTCTCCCGAAAGAACGCAAAAGATCCCGCAGACGCGTCGCTTTTCTGCGCGCGGCGAAGCCGAACGTTAGTGCCGCGCGGAAAATTAAAGGGACAACCCTCCGTCTATCACGATCGTCTGACCGGTGATATACGATGCGTCGTCGGACACGAGGAACGCGACGAGGTTCGCCACCTCCTCGACGTCGCCGAAGCGGCCGAGTGGCACCTGCGTGAGGTATTCCGCTTTCTTGTCCTCGGGAAGCTGCGCGACCATGTCCGTGGAAATGAACCCGGGCGCGACGGCGTTGACCCTAATACCGTAGGGCGCGAGCTCGGTCGCGAGCGTGGCGGTCATCGAATTGACGGCGCCCTTGGTCGCCGAATAAACGGACTGACCGGGCAGAGCCATCTTGGAGCTGACCGACGACACGTTGACGATGGCGCCTTTCTTGGCCTTAAACATTTTCAGCGTCGCAGCCTGCGCGCAGTAGAAATAACCCTTGATGTTGATGTTCAGGCTGCGGTCGAGCGACTCGGTACTGAGCATGAGCAGGAACGCGTCGTCCACGACGCCCGCGTTGTTGACGAGCACGTCTATTTTGCCCAGCTCTTTGACCACGGTGCGGAACATTGCGTTCACTTCGCCGCGGTCGCCCACGTTGGCTTTGACGGCGACGGCGTTCGAGCCGAAGCCTTTTATCTGTTCGACGACTTTGTTCGCCTCTTCCTCGTTGGAATTATAGTTCACCGCGACGTCGTATCCGAGGCTGCCCAGCTTCACGGCTATGCCGCGGCCGATGCCTCTCGACGCTCCGGTGACCAGCGCTACTTTTCTTTCTTCCATATTATTCACCGTTTATCGGTCCGCTCTGCCGAGCACGACGGCATTGTAGGAGCCGCCCGACGACGCGCCGAGAACGAGCGCGTACTTCGCTTTCGTGCTGCCGATCTCGCCGGCGAGCATGAGCGACGCGTGAGCCGCGGCAAGCGCGGACGAAGCAGCTCTGCCCTCTCCGCACACGTCCCTGACGTTGACTTTCTCCGCCGAAGCGAAGGGCGCGAGCGCCTCGTTTTCCGCCTCCGACAGCGATGCGAGCCCGTTGGAGCAGGTCATGACCAGTCCGATGTCGCCGGCTTTCACGCCCGCGTCGTCAAGCGCGAGGTCGATTGCGCGTTTCAGCTGACCGGAGCAGCCGTATTTGCCGAACTCGACGTCGCAGTGAGCGAAGCCGCTGCCGAGCACCTCGGCGTACTTCTTCGCGCCGCGCGCCGAAGCGCTGCTTTCCTTTTCGAGCGCCAGCGTCACCGCGCCGTCGCTCAGTTTCATTCCGCCGGAGAGCGCGCCGATCTTGTCGTACAGCATGTGTACGGTTTCGGAATCCTCGTCCGCGCCCACCGCGAGTATGACGTCGTTCTGCGTCGTACGGAGCACGCGAGCCGAGTATGCCACCGCGGCGAGTCCGGAAGCCGCGCCGTTGGCGTAGGTCACGTTGTAACCTTTGAGGCCGGCGCAGATGGACAGATAGCCGGGAGCGGCGTTGTATACCGTGTTGGGGAACAGGAAGGCGCTGCCCGACTGCGTGCCGTTGGCGATTATGCCTTTCTGGAAATTCGCGATATCCGTCTGGGGACCGTCCGACGTGCCGGCGACGATGCCTATCTTTCTCGCGTTGCCGTCGTCTACGGTTATGCCCGCGTCGGCGAGCGCGTATTTGCCGGACACGCACGTCATCTGGCTGAGCTTATCCAGCTTGCGGTAGAAGTTCAGCTTTATACCCACGGAAGCGAAATCCTCGCTGCCCACGGCGCTGACCGCGTCGCCGCACTTCTCGCACACGTTCGGAGCGGAACCGGCGCGGACGGCTTCGACGTATCCTCCCACGGTGTTGCCGAGGGGGCTGACCACGCCTATGCCGGTGACGAACACCCTGTCCGCAGTCGCTTCTCTGAGCGCGCGGGGGGCGTCCTCTTTCGCGTATATTATGCTGGCGTTGTTGCCGCCGAACGCATAGTTATTGGACTGGACGTACGTGACGTCCTTCTTTTTGCCTTTGTTGGGAACGAAGTCGAAATCGCCCGCCTTGTCGCGCATGGCGACGACGTCCTCGTCGGTGTAGCCCACCGTCGGCGGCACGACGCCGCGCTCGATGGCCTTGACGCAGAATACGGCTTCGACCGATCCGGCCGCGCCGAGGCAGTGCCCTACCATGGATTTGGTGGAGCTTGCGCACGCCTTGCCCGACGAACCGAACACGCGGAGCATTGCGCCGAGCTCGGAAGAGTCGTTGAGCGGCGTGCCCGTGCCGTGCGCGTTGATATAGTCGACGTCGGACGCGGAAATGCCCGAATTTTCGAGCGAGCGTTCCATAGCCGCCTGCATGCCCTCTCCGTCGGGAGCGGGCGCGGTGATGTGGTGAGCGTCGCTGGAAACGCCGCTGCCCAGCACCTCGCAGTATATCTTGGCGCCGCGCGCCATGGCGTGCTCGTACGATTCGACGATGAGTATGCCCGCGCCCTCGCCGAGCGCTATGCCCTTGGATTTATTGAAAGGACGGCAGGGCTCGTCGTCGAGCGCGTGGAGCGCGTGGAAACCGGAATACGCCAGGCTGGACATGGGGTCCGAGCCGCCGGCGATCATGACGTCCGCCTTGCCGCTGCGTATTATGTCCGCCGCCATGGCGATGGACATGGTACCCGCCGCGCAGGCGTTGGCGACGTTATCCACGACGCCGCGCGCGCCGAAACGGAGCGCGACGTTGTTCGCGATCGCGGAGATGGGCATTTTCAGCACGTCCTCCGCCTTCGCTTTATCGGGATCCGCTACGTAATCGCGGTAAAATTTCTCTATCGATACGGCGCCGCCCACGCAGCTGCCTATCATTACGCCGACGCGGTCGGCGTCCTTTTTCACGTCGATGCCGGAATCGGCCACGGCTTCTTCCGCCGCCTTGACGCAGAGCGCGGTGGCTCTGTCCTCGCCGTCCGGAGTAACGAATTCCGGATATTCGGCGCCTATGTGCGCGTAGCACTTGGAGTGCTCCACGCTGCTGACTTCCTTTATTCCGACTTTTCCCGCCACGGCGTTGTCGAAGCACTCGTCGGCGCTTCCGCCGATGGCGCACACGAGGCCGAGGCCGGTGATTACTATTCTGTCCATTAAGATTTTTCCTCGTAGTCCGGGCTGTTGACTATGTACTCGCTGAGCGTGCGGATATTGGCGAAAACGCCGTCGTTGACGCCTATGAGAGTAACGCCGAACAATAAGTTCATTCCGGCGATGATTTCGAGCGAGTCAACGCTGTCCAGCCCGATACCGTCGCCGAAAAGCGGAATATCGTAGTCGATATTCTCCTTGGGCAGCCGGAGCGTTTCGCTCAGATAATCTATGATCTTGTCGGCCACCGCCTTCTGTCTTTCGTCCATCAGTTTTCCAGGTGGTTCATCACGTACGCGCTGAGCGTTTCGATGGTCTGGAAGTGTTCTCTGTCCACGCCCATCATGGATACGCCGAACTCCTGATCGATGCCGGCGATGATTTCGAGCGAGTCAACGCTGTCCAGGCCGATGTCGTCGCCGAACAGTTTCGCGTCGTCGGTAAGATCCTCTGCGGGAAGTCTGAGGTTCTCCACGAGGATGTTTTTGATCTTGTCTGCGATCTCTCTCTGCTTTGCGTCCATAATTCTTTACTCCTTAATTTTCAAAGATTATTTTTAGTATATGTACCGTCCGGCGTTATAACCGGAGAGCAATCAATAAACGGTTTCTATTTTCTTTCCTTCTTTTTCCACGCGCGCGATCATCTCTTCGTCGTTCTCGCGGTAATCCTCGAGCGAGCGTCCCCAGCCCTTGTCCGCCATGGCGGCGTACATGTTGGGCGGGAAAATATTCGCCGTGGCCTGTTCCCTCGTTTCGGGCGTGATGTAACCCAGCCTGCCGTATTCCGCGCCCGCTTTCTTTATGACTTCGAGGCGGGCGTCGCAACGGCGCTTTGCCGGCGCGCGGCTGAACAACTCGCCCTCGCCGAGGAACAGCTCGTCGAAGCCGTCGTCGCCGCAGATCATCTTGAACTGCTCGCGCACCGCGTTGTAGCTTTTGTCCGTGGGATAGAAGCCGCAGGTGGAAATGAGCAGCGTACGGTTATGAGTCCTGAAACGGGGCGGGTGTCCGCCGTTGACGAGGTACGTCGTCTGTCCGGTCATGAAAGGCGCGACGGTAGGCAGCTGACGCTCCACCAGCGCTTTGAGTTTGGCGGGAAGCGAATAATAGAACAGCGGGAAGCTGTATACCACGAGGTCGGCCGCAAACATCTTGGCGAGTATGCCGCGCATGTCGTCGCCGATGACGCACTTGCCCGGCGACACCGTCCAGCAGCCGAAGCAGCCGAGGCAGGGTTCCACCCTCATGTTTCTGATCGTCAGGTATTCTATATCGCATTCGGCAGTCGTGCGCATGCCGTCGAGGAATGCGTTCGTGACTTTGAGCGTATTGCTGCGTTCCCCTCTCGGGCTGCCGTTGATAACAAGTATTTTCAAGTCGAATTCTCCCGATTCGGTCAGTCGACCGATTTCTATTGTAAGTTTATAATATTTCGGGGTCAAAAATCAATGCGTTTCAAATCTTTCTCGGCAATTTTGACGGATTTTGCGGCAAATAAAATCAATATCGAATAATTATTTTTTATTATTCGGTTTTAGCGGTATTTTCCAAACCCTGCATTTACACACAATTTATGTGATAATTATATGACGGTTTTGTGAACTATAAAAAAAACCCGGGCCTCGGAAGCGATCCGAGAACCCGGGAATATATAAAAGGGGAAAATGATGATGGCAAATCAGCGGGCGCCGTCTGCGCCCCGTCTTATGTAGCCGGGCAGCTGCGCCGCCCGCGTTGTTTTCACTGCATTCGGCCTGTCAGGCCGCGAGTGAGTTTTGTCGCTTGTTCCACTGCGTCAGTCAATCAGCTGAAGTAGTAATGGTTACGAGCATTGTTGATCACAGCGGCAACGACGAATCCGATCAGCTTGAACATTTGTTGTTACCTCCGGTTGAAGATTTCATCTTCTTCCTTCCCTATCAACACCCGTATTATATTCCATGGCGCGCCGTAAATCTACGCTTGTATTGCCAAAAAATAATACTAAAATGTCAATATTGAAAATTGCATAAAACGCGGACAGGGGTAAAGCCCGCCGCGTTTTATGCATTGTAGGTGGAAGTATAATCGGCTTATTTATTCTGCTGTCTGCGCTGTTTGACTATCGTAATCACCAGCATGACCGCGCTTGCGACCATGAGCACGCCGAGCACTATGTCTATCCACATCAGAGCGACTTCCCACCACGACATGATAAGCACGATCTTGTCGTCGGCGGCAAGGCCGTTCATCGCCGAGCTGTTAGCGACGACGTACAGCATACGTTTAGTGGATTCGCGCAGCGCCTGGCAGAAGGTCGGCGACTTGCGGTAATGATCGTCTATGGCGAACTCGCCGGTGAACTGAGTGGACAGCTTGCCGTCGAGCGCGTCGCCGCCCGCAAGCACCGCCGCCGCGGAGTTGCCGAAGAGATTGCCGCTGTTGTAGGTATCGGCTATATCCGTCCAGCAGTCGGAGAGCGCGAAGCCGTCGAAGCCCCATTCGCCGCGCAGCACGTCGGTCAGCAGTCCCTTGTGCGCGCCCGCCCACACGACGCCTATGCGGTTGAACGAGGTCATCGTCGCGTGGCCGTTGCCCTTATTCTTGGACAGCGAATATTCGAACGCGGTCAGATAATTCTCCCTTATGGTCTGCTCGCTGGCAAATACGCAGATGCCGTGACGTCCGGATTCCTGGTCGTTGAGGGCGAAGTGCTTGGAGTACACATACATGCCCTTGGACTGTATGCCCTTGGTTTCCGCCTCGCAGATAATGCCGGAAAGAATGCCGTCCTCGCTGTAATACTCGAAGTTTCTGCCCGAGTAAGGCGAGCGGTGAATGTTTGCGCCGGGGCCGTACAGTCCCTGATAATTCGCGTGCAGCGCGTCGAGTCCTATCTGCTGTCCCATACGGTAGATCAGGTCGGTGTTGAAGGTTGCCGCCATAACCGGGCAGGAAGGATAAGCCATGCACTTCGAAGCGTCCGCGCCCATGAACGACTTGGTAAGACCTATGGGGCCGTTTTCGTCGAGAGTTGCGGGTTTTGCGATAGACGCCATGGCGATAGTGTGGTGATATGCGTCGGAGCTGAGGTTATCCTGCTCGTCGAACGTCATCTGGTCGAGCAGATCGCCCCATGCGGGATTATCATATTTGAGTCCGATGAACATCGCGAGCGTAAGACCGTTCTTCTCGCCGTAATCGGGCATTTCCGCTTCCGGATCCTCTTCTATAATGACGGGATCGGCGGTGGAAACGTCTTTTTTCATCTGATTCGTAAACGTGAGCTTGCCCTTGCTCTGATCCGCCAGAGGCTGAGGATAAGTTCCCGTCCAGTCCGAACGCGACAGCAGGTCGAAGTCGTCCGCCTGCGCGCCGTTCTCGTATATACGGAGATCCGCGTCGTCGAAGTGATTGGTTATTTCCGCGCCCGTGTCGTCGGATACGGAGCAGGATTCGGTATCCAGTTCGGCGACGGTGAGCGCCTTTTTGACCATATCCGCGTCGCCGTTTTCCGTCATACCGTTCGCGGTCGTCTTGCCGTTGTATGCGAGTATGTTGTTGACTGCGTCGTGCGCGTCGGTTGCGGCGGTGAGCAGATAGTCGCCGGCGTCGAGGATATACGTCTTTGCGCCGAACGCGTCGTACGATGCGAACGTATCTTTATCCACGGTTATCGTTACGGTGGCGTCCTTGCCCGGAGCGATGACGCCCGTCTTGCCGAAGCCCACGAGTCTGACTGCGGCCTTCTCCACTTTGTTCTGTACGTCGTACGTCGTATAAGGAGCGTTCAGATATATCTGCACGGTCTCCTTGCCCGAATACGTGCTGCCGTCGTTATGCACTTTGACGGAAACCTTGAACTGATCGCCGTCCGCCGTCACGGTCATATCAGAGTACGAGAAGTCGGTGTACGACTCGCCGGCTCCGAACGGATAAGCCACGAGTTCGTCGTAATCGAAATCGCCGGCGTTGCCCTGATTCATTACCTTGTCGAAATATCTCGTTTCGGTATATTTATAGCCGAGATAAATGTTTTCCTCGTATACGGTATAGACGTCCGCGCCGATGTCGTCCAGCGTTTTGCCGTCGGCGGCGAGTTCGTTATACAGCGACGACGTGTACAGGTCGCTCATTTCGGTTTCCCAGTTATCGAAGCAGGTAAGCCCGAAATTGACCATGACCGGGGTCGCGAGATTGTCGTTATAGAACGTATCGGGAAGCGATCCCGACGGCACTATGTCGCCCACGAGTATATCGCCGACAGCGTTGATACCCGTCTGTCCCACGGCGCCTATCCACATTGCGGCGTCGACGTCGTATCTGTTGTCGGTCAGGAAGTCGCATTCAATCGGATTGCAGGTATTAAGCAGTACGACAACCTTTTTGATAACGCCTTCGTCTTTGAGCGCTTTAAGTCCGGAGAGCATTTCCTCTTCTTCCGCGCTGAGAGCAAGGAAATTACCGTCCCTGCCGTCGTTGGGCGATATGTTCATGGGGTCGCTGAGCTGCCCGCTCCACCACGCACCCTCGCGCGTGCCGCGGAAGTCCGTGTTCGTCCGGGGCAGATCGTTGTCCTCGCCGCCGACGCGCGACAGCACCACGATTGCCGCGTCGCCGTAGGTCGCGAACGTATCGGATACGCCGTCTTTAACAACCTCCTCCCAGGGCACTTCGCCTATACGGTACTGTCCGGTCTGGAAGAACGATTTCGTCGTCCTGCCGTATTTCTTGGAGCCGTCCTCGGTTTCGGCTGCCAGCGCGGTATATCTGTCCTCCAGCGTCTTATTGGTTTCGAGTCCCGCGCCGGTAAGCGCCTGGCTGAGAGTGGGGGCGCTCTTCGTATCGACGCCGCCCGAGCCCGTGCCGCCGTAACAGAGGTTGGTGGTCGAAATACTGAACGCGCTCACCTTATTGCCTTTGGCAAGAGGCAGCGCGCCGTTGTTGAAAAGCAGCGCCGCGCCTTCGGCCTCAACTTCCTCTCCGAGGGCATAATCCGCGGCTTTGAGCGCGTCGTTATCGTAATACGCGTCGTCGCCGTTCTTTGCCCCCTGTCCCGTCCATGTCTTTCCTTCGAGAACGTAATCGCTCTTGAAGTACTCCGTCTGAGACACATCCGTCGTATCCGCTTTTTCGATCTTGTATGTGATTACTCCGAAATACACGTCGATGACGGACTTAAACGAGTTCGCGATCGCGGTACCGATAATCATCGCGATAAAAAGAACCGCGAAAACGCTGGTCAGCACGATCCATAACGCCTTGTGTCTGAACATCTCATTTCTCCTTTCATACGATATTTCCGCTTGCGCGGTTCAAGAAAGGAATATCATAATACGCGGCCGCGTTCAATACTTTTGTCGTAACTGCCGCCCGAAAAGGCGTAACTCATTGCTTCCGGCCGCGCGGAAAGAGGAAATCGAGGCAGAATTTGCCGCCGGACGCGGTGACGGTCACCTCCCCGCCGTACTTGCGCGCGACGCGGTTCATGCTCGCCATGCCGTAGCCGTGCCAGTCCTTGTCCGCCTTCGTGGTCACGGGCAGGCCGCCGCGCATATCGACGGTGCCTTCGTAGTAATTTTCCACGTGCACGGACAGCATGCTTCCCATATCGCGCACGTTCACGCTTATGCAGCGCTTGTCCACGTCGGGCAGCTTGCCCACGCTTTCGATGGCGTTGGACAGCGCGTTGCCGAACAGCGAATACACGTCCATATTGTCCATGAAAGAAAGCAGTTCGCCCTTTATCATGCACGTCATCTGTATACTCTTGCTCTCGCATTGCAGTTTCTTTTCGGTCAGTATGACGTCGAGTACGTCGTGTCCGGTCTTGACCATGGAGTCGTATATCATGACCGAATGCTCGATCTCCGCGATATTCTCCTCGGACGCGTTGCCGCGCAGCGCGGAAATCTGCTGCTTCAAGTCGTGGCACTTTTCGTTTATGAGCGCTATGTTCTCGCGGCTGAGCTCGTACTGCCGGCGCTCGGAGCGCAGTATTTCCGCCATATTGTCCACCTCGCGGTGCATGCTGTCGTTTTCCACAACGCCGAACTGGCATATTAGCAGCACAGTGCAACTGAGTATGGCGTAAATGGATTCGGCGACCACGGCAAGCGTGTTGCGCTCGGGATTATCGCTGGTAAGGCGCGACATGACGATGCAGAGCAGAATCACGATCAGCGACAGCGTTATCTTGCGCACGTTGTTGCCTTCGTACGTCTCGTGCGATCGCAGGCGTCTGGCGAACAGAAAATAAACGAGGGCGTAGGTCAGAAGATAGACGCCGAACGTTACGGATATTTCCACGGCGACCGAGTCTTCCGCCGGCGGAATGAGCATAAACAGCGACGTGACGTTGCGGGCTATGTGCTGAACCGCGTACGCGCCCGAACAGCACAGCACCACTCTGCCGAAAGACTCCTTGTAACTGAACGCGCAGACAAGTATGGTCATTATGAAAATGACCAGATAAAAAGCAAAGTTGAACAAGGACTGCGCCATGCTGTTCACTCCGCCTCCGTATTCGTAGCCCTGTTCGGTTATCAGAGAATACGCGATTTCGGTCCATACGGTAACGAGCGCCGCACCGAGTCCGTAACCGACGTACCGCAGCCAGAAGTACGACCGCCGCTCGAAAGTGAGCGCGAAAATGTAATCGGCGATGAGTATCTCGACGACCATGAGCGGCGGAATAATAAAAGACATTATATTCGGCACTATTCGCTCCCTCCCGCATATCTCGCTATCGCCTGCATGAACGCCTTGCGCTTGGACTGGCTGACGCGCAGTTTCGAACCGCCTACATTGACGTAATCGAGATCGACGCCGGAGACGTGGCGGAGATTGACGAGATAGCAGGCGTTGCACAGCGCAAAGTGATGGGGTTCGAGCTCGCCCGCCAGCCCGGACAGCGTCGTGCGCATGCGTATGCTCTCGCCCGACGAGGTATGCAGAACGACGTCGTGGTTCATGACCTCGGCGTACAGAATATCCGAAACGGCTATGCGGCGCATGCCGTCGCGCGTGTGCAGGTTAATCATGACGTCGCTGCGGCGGTGGCCGAGTTCGTTTATGATCCTGTCCAGTTTCATGAAAAAGCTCGTGCGGCGCACGGGCTTGAGAATAAAATCGAAGGCGCCGACCTCGTAGCCTTCTATGGCGTACTGCGCAAGATTTGTAACGAAGACGATGAGCACGCTTTTGTCGCGTTCGCGTATCTTTTTCGCCGCGCTCATGCCGTCGATGAGCGGCATCTGTATATCCGCGAACACCACGTCGGCGGACGCGTCGTATGTTTCGAGCAGGCTCACGGCATTGTCGTAAAATCCGACATCGAACGCGACGCCCTTTTCGTCGGAGTACTGAGAAAGATAAGCTTTCAGCGCGTCCGCCGCGGCTTTTTCGTCTTCGAGTATAATCGCTTTAATCATGGGCACCACTTCCCCTTATACGTTTCGCTTAAATCTTAACACAAGGCGGCGGTGTTGTCAAGACGAAAATAAAAAAAATACGACACTTCGGTGTATCGTATTTTTTCATATACATTGTTATCAAGGATAAATCCGGAAAGTTTTTGAAAGAGTGTTTTCCGTCACTCCGTTACCGATTTTCGTAAAATCTTTAATTTTAAGCGACTCTGATTGTCGCTCTCTTAAAGGAGGTGATCCAGCCGCACCTTCCGATACGGCTACCTTGTTACGACTTAACCCCAATCATTGGTTTTACCTTAGGCAGCTGCCTCCTTGCGGTTAGCACACTGACTTCGGGTCCCCCCAACTCTCATGGCTTGACGGGCGGTGTGTACAAGACCCGGGAACGCATTCACCCCGACATTCTGATTCGGGATTACTAGCAACTCCGACTTCATGAGGGCGGGTTGCAGCCCTCAATCCGAACTGGGAATGCTTTTTTGAGATTCGCTTGCTCTTACGAGTTCGCAGCTCTTTGTAACATCCATTGTAGCACGTG
>ULSO01010190.1_pt1 | contig 11278 bp, 10 predicted proteins | sample 1956701 | NCBI WGS metagenome assembly ULSO01 (sample SAMEA4835708, study PRJEB28245) | human gut metagenome | biome: gut microbiome; material: fecal sample | place: Denmark | collected 2008 | reverse complement strand
TTGAATTTTGAAAATTTTAAAAATTAAAAAATCTGAAGAAACGATAAAAAAGTCATTTTTAAAACTCACATGCACAAAAAAAGATCTAATAAACAGATATAAAAATAAAATGGCGAAAATACTAACAAAAACACTTATAACAACTTTTTCTGCAATTAAATAGTTTTCATCCTCTACACACGCATATATGCAAAAAGCTGTTAACACAATAAAAAACAAATATAAGAATCTAATTAACATTGATAATGGTGATAGCGGTATAAAGGTTTTTATTGATTTCATAAAATGATTATAACATATTTTTTATAAACAAAAAAATTATTTTTCTTTTTTCTTCGTTCCTGCACTCATGATGTATGGTGGATTTGGATTGGCATTTGCAAACAATTCCACCAAAACAGCATCTTCGCCAACCTTAACAATTTGGCTGAGCGGAATAAAAAGTTCCATTCCACTTTTAAACACATTCCAAAAATTGCGTTCTCCTGGAACAACAATACCCTGCAGACAACCATTTTCCAAATTGAAAATGATGTCAACAATATGTCCCAATCTTCGACCATCAACCACATTGACAACTTCTTTGCATCTTAATTCTAAAAATGATGTTTCCATGTGGTAATTTATGTCGCAATTTGTCTAAAAATTCATAAAACAAAATAAATTAATCAATAAAATTTTTGATTGTTTTCAAAGCGTTTTTCTCAAGTCTGGAAACCTGCGCCTGCGAAATTCCAACTTCTTCACTAACTTCCATCTGGGTTTTGCCAACATAATATCGCATAAGCAAAATTTCTTTCTCCCTTTCAGAAAGATTTTTGATTGCATCATTCAATGACAACTTTTCAAGAATGTCATCATCACAATTTTTGTCATCAGCGATTTGGTCCATAATTCTGATTGTTTCATTGCCGTCATTATAAATCGGTTCACTCAAAGAAATTGTTTCGCTTATTGCATCAAGAGCAAAAGTCACATCAGAAAGTGGCATTTCAATCATTTGGGCAATCTGCTCAAGTGTTGGTTCACTGTTGTTTTCTTTGATGTAGTGTTCTTTTGCTTGCAAAGCCTTGTAAGCCGTATCTCTGATTGAACGGGAAACTCTGACTGAATTGTTGTCACGAAGATATCTTCTGATTTCTCCAACAATCATTGGCACAGCATAGGTTGAAAATCTGACATTGAGTGTTTCGTCAAAATTGTCAATAGCCTTCAAAAGTCCAACACACCCAACTTGGAACATATCATCTGCCTTGTCACAATGACCAGAAAACCTCTGAACGACTGAAAGGACAAGTCTGAGATTTGCAACAACAAATTTGTCTCTTGCAAACTCATCACCTTGCTTGACTTGTTTGAGAAGATCCATAATTTCTTGGTTCTTAAGTTTTGGAAGATTTGAAGTATTGACGCCCGAAATGACAACTCTGTTTGACATAGTTCACCTCTTGCTTTTTGTTATATAGTTATCTTTTCCATGCCAATCAAAACTATGCAAACCAAAGCAAAAACCACAAAAATAGTGTTTTTTCGCCAAAAATCAACAAAAAATCAAATCTTAATAAGCTTTTACATTTCGTTAACTTTTTCTAATTTTTTGCGGAGTTTTGACAAAATTTTCTTTTCAATTCGAGAGATGTAACTTTGACTTATCCCCATCATATCGGCAACTTCTTTTTGTGTTTTCTCTTCATTGCCCGCAAGCCCAAAGCGAAGATACATAATCATCTGTTCTCGACTGTCGAGATTGGCTATCACACTCATGAGAATTTGTTTTTCGGCCGAAGTCTCAATGTTTTTGGAAACACATTCTTCATCAACTGAGATGATGTCTGCCAAAAGCAGTTCGTTGCCTTCTCCGTCCGATGACAAAGGTTCGTCAAGAGAAATTTCGTTTTTTATTCTTGTGTTTTTTCTTAGTTGCATCAAAATTTCATTTTCAATGCAGCGAGAAGCGTATGTCGCAAGTTTGATGTTTTTGTCAATGCTGTAAGTCTTGACCGCCTTAATCAGTCCAATCGCTCCAATGGAAATCAAGTCCTCAAGTTCAATCCCTGAAGTTTCAAATTTTTTGGCAATATAAACAACAAGTCTTAAGTTGTGTTCAATGAGTTTGTCCCTTGCAGTCAGGTTGCCATTTTTAATTTCTTCAAGCAAAACCAACTCTTCTTCACTTTCAAGAGGCTGAGGCAGTGCCTTGTTTCCGCAAATGTAACACATGATGTCTTCAGCATGTTTGCTGTCTTCCCTGTTAAAAAACTTCCAAAGTAACAATTTCAATTTGATAAGCCAGTTCATATTTCCCTCCTTAAACGCCCAATGTGGCAAAATTGTTGTGCAGAATAATGTCTGTTCCAAACGCTTTGTCAAAATCTTTCAAAGACAGTCCAAGTGTCGCCTTTTCCACTATATTTTCATTTACTTTCAATTTATCAACTTGAAAAACTAGAATTTTATTGTCGCTGCCCAATGTGTTGAAATTGATGTAATGAGCAAACCTAAGTCTTTTAAGTTTCTCGGTCTTCATGAAGATATCTTGCAAATCAATCTCTTTGAAAATAGATGAAAAAACTTTGTAATTAATCAATGTCACAGGACTTTCTGTCAGTGGGTCAAAGAGCATATTCCCGCTGTCCAAAAAACCTTTCCAATGTGTGACTGTTCCTTCAGTTTCAATCTCTACATCAAAACAAAACCCATCAATGCTTGCTTTCCGATTAAACTTCTTCATAAGAAATTTGATTGTGACAAACACAAAAACAACAATGCCCAACACAATCAAAATTGACTGAATTCCAAACAAACTTTCAAAGAAATAACAAGCACCACCATAGACAAACAATGTGACGAAAAAGCATAGAAAAAGATGAAGGAATTTTTTTAATGTTTTGAACCTAAATGAAAGGCAAACACTGAGAATTGCGACACCAATTTCCATCAAAAAATAACCAAACGAAGAAAGATAAAAAATCGGCATCGCCACGGTCAAACAAGCACTCAAGAATGATGATAGCAAGAAAAGTCTGCCCTTTTCTTTTGTCAAAAGAGCAGTTGTTTTCAAAACTATCATATTGATAAGAAGGTTCTCCAAGAGCACGTATTCAACAACGATTTCCATCTTCACCTCTTTTCCATTTTATTAAATATCAAACCATAGTTAATAAGAAAAAAATAAAAAAAAGAGAGGTATTTTCTCTCTTTTTGTCAACTGTTATTAAAAGAAAAAATAACACTTTTCAGCGTTATTAATTTTCGTCAATTTTTGTTCCACAATTTGGGCAGAATTTTGTGCCTTCTTCAATTTTTGCATTGCAATTCAAACAATGTTTGTCTTTGGCAAGTTTTTCTCCACAATTGGCACAAAACTTGTTTGTTGAATTATTTTCAGTTCTACATTTTGAACATTTAATCTTTTTTGAGCCACTTTTTCCCTTTGTAATTCCAGAAGTGATTGTCTCTGCCATTCCGCCAACTGCATTATTAATTGAAGGTGCAACATTGTCCGCCATGTAATTCACCGTGTCACCAACAACTGGAGCAACAGAACTTGCACCAAAAGATGCAATCTCTCTTGCATGAGCAAAGAATGTTGCATACACACCATATCCCAACAACGCAATTCCAATAACAAGTCCAAAACCACCAACGATAAAGAAAATCATTGAGGAATTTGCAGATGTAAACATTCCTTGTGGGTCGTCAAGTGAAGATTTTCCAAATGAAGAAAATCCAATTATCAACATCACAAGACCTGCCACCGTCAAACAAGCACCAACAATCATCAAAATAATTCCAATTTTCTTAAGTTTGGATTTTATTTTTTGGTGATTTTCTTCGTTTACATATTTGCCATTCAATTCAGCCGCCATAACAACAACCTACCTTTACAACAAAATTGAGAGATTTTCACTCTCAATTTTTATCTTTTATTTTTGTTTCTAATTTTTTCAATCCAAGGTGGAATTGAAGATATACTTGGATTCACATCAACACGTGAAGTGTTGTCATTTGCTTCAACTCTGACATCTTTTTGTGGAGCAGCTTGAGCCTGAGGATTGTAACCAAATGGATTGAATCCTGCAAATTGATCTTTTGGTTTTTCTTCAACCTTAGGTTCTTCTTCCTCTTTCTTTTCGTCCTCTTCTCCAGGAGTTTTGAAACCAGTTGCAATGATTGTGATTTCAACTTCATCTCTCATTTCTGGATCAATACTGCTTCCGAAAATAAGGTTACAGCTTGGGTCAATGACTTCTTTAACCATGTTTGCAGCTTCAGTAACTTCACGAAGAGTGATGTCGCTTCCGCCCTTGATGTTGAGAACAACACCTGTTGCTCCTTCAATTGTGGTTTCAATAAGTGGAGAAGCAACCGCTTGACGAACTGCTTCCAATGTTTTGTTTTCGCCTTTTCCGTGACCAATACCCATGTGAGCAAGTCCACGGTTTTTCAAGATTGTTTCAATGTCAGCAAAGTCAAGGTTGATCATTCCTGGGAAGACAATCAAGTCTGAAATCCCTTGAATACCTTGTCTAAGCACATCGTCAGCATATCTGAATGCCTCAACCAATGTTGTCTTTTCTGGCAAAATGGTGAGCAATCTTTCATTTGGAATGATGACAATTGTGTCAACATATTTTCTGAGTTCTGCAATACCCTTCTCAGCATTTTCCATTCTCTTTGGATTTTCAAATTGGAAAGGTTTTGTGACAATTCCAACAGTCAAAATGCCGAGTTCTTTTGCAATTTGTGCAATAACTGGAGCAGCACCAGTTCCTGTTCCACCACCCATACCAGCAGTGATGAACACAAGGTCTGTTCCTTTCAAAATTTCTGTGATTGATGACTTGCTTTCTTCAGCAGCCTTTCTTCCGATTTCTGGGATTGCACCAGCACCACGACCACCAGTCAATCTTTCACCAATCTGAAGTCTTTTGTCCGCTTTTGAAATCAAAAGTGCTTGTTTATCTGTGTTGATTGCAACAAATTCAGCTGAAGAAACATTTGCTTCAATCATACGGTTAACGGCATTATTTCCGCCACCGCCAACACCAAGAACCTTGATTTTTACGACAGATGTTGAGTTGTTAGAATTGTTTTCCATAAGAATATCTCCTTAATATATAAATATTTTACAGCAAAAACTAGTTTTTTGCAAGAATTTTTATGTATTTTCGACCTTAATAAAGTGGTATTTTATCAATTTTCCTCGATAGCCTCATTGAGAAGTCCCAGCATACTTGCATATTCTGGCTTGTCCATGGCCGGAATTGGTGGCAAACCATAGGATATGTTTCTTCCAATGCACTTTGCAAAGAAGTCTTTTCCGCCCTTGATTTTGCTTACGCCAGCACCACAAAGATAGATTGGATAATATGGCACATATTCCTTTGCAAACAAACGAATGCATTCATTCACTGTTTTTGCAATCAGTTCCAAACGATAGCAGACAACTTCATTTGCGAAGTTCAATGGAATTTTTGTCACCCTTCCACCCAATGTCACAAGTTCATAGAAATCACTGTCATTGCCTTTCAAAGAAAGGACTATTTCTTTTTTCAAGTTCCTAGCGTCATTGTATGAAATTCCACACGCTTCACTCAAATCACTTGTGATGTAAGAGCCACCCATTGAGAATGAAGTCAAGTTTGAAAGCCCATCGCCTTTGACAAATGCCACACTTGTTGATCTTGCTCCAACATCAATGACAATGCAAGTTCTTTCTCTTTCTTCTTTTTCCAAAATCAACATTGCTTCACAGAGTGGTTCGCTTAGATATTCCACTTGCTCAATGCCAATTCTAGCCCAAATTTTGTTGAAAGTTTGAATGAAAGATGTTTGTGCCAAGATGATTGAAAGTTCTGCAGAAATTTTCCCTGCCTTAAGTTTCAAAGGCTCGTTTGTTCTGCGATTGTCGTCCAAAGTGAAATAGATTGGATTGACAGAAAGAATTTCCATTCCTTCAACATCAATTTTTTCAGAAGCATTTGCAGAAAGTTGTTCAATGTCACTTTGTCTTACTGCTCTTTTAAACTTGAAAATGATTTGTTCTTTCGCAGAAGTAACCTTTGAAAATTCAGCAGGAACACCAACATAAATTTTTTCAATTTTTTTCTTGTAAACAGACTGAATTTGAGCAAAAAGGGTTTTGATTGCATCTTCCAGAAGAGATTTTTCAATAAATTCTCCTTCAAAAAAGCCAGCATATTCAACAGTAGCCTTCGCCTTGATGTTGAAAATGCCGTTAACTCCCCTTTGTGCAACAATGCACGACAGTTTTGATGACCCTATTTCAACAACGGTTACACACTCTTTTGCCATAAGTCCCTCATTATTTAAGAATAGTTTATACATTTTTAGACAAAAAGTCAATTAAAAAATGATTTTATTCATAAAAATTTAGTTTTTTTTATAATTATGCATTTTTGTACAAAATAAAAAGCACTTGAAATCTAAGTGCTTTCATTAGCCTTTTGAAAAACAAAGATTTAGCGACCATGTGAGCCACCGCCTCCTCCGCCTCCGCCGAAGGATCCGCCACGACCACCGCCGAAACCGCCTCCACCAAAGCCACCGCTTCTGCCACTGCTTGCATAAACACTTCTTGAAACGGTTCTCATAGAGTGACTGAGAACAATGCCGAAGGCAACGGCGGAATTGTTGCCAAGATATTCAGGTTTTTCCACTCTCAAATCTTCAAATTTGCTTTCCATCTTCTTTGTTATTCCAAAAACATAGCAGAAAGGAAGAATGTCATAATAATAATTTGGATTTTCTTCCACCAGCATTTCCAAACGATCAAGTTCTGCTGTGACAAGAAAATTTTTAAAACCAAGAATTTTCCCCAAATCTTTCATCTCTTGTTCGTAATATGCTTTGAGCAAAAAGACAGCAAAATTTCCAAGCAGGAAAATGGCAATTGTGATATATAGCAGGCCATAGACATCATAGATGCATGTCAGCATGCTTGCAAGTGCATAAAGTGGAGCTCCACCAAAAAGCAGACACCAAAAAACCTTGAAAACAACTGGCCCATCAAGATAAAGGAAGACCAACATTCCAACAATTGGGAAAACAGCCACAAAAAATGTCATCGGCATGGAATATCCCAACAGCAAGTTCCAGAGCATAAACAACACAAAAGGAACTGCAGAAATCACATTGATCGCCGTTCTGAAAGGATAAAGTTTTTTCTTCTTTTCCTTTTCAATTCCATAAAGTTTTCTTACCGAACTTTTCATGCTTGCGTTTGCGGAATAACTATCCGAAAATGTCACAGAATCTCCACTTGAGAACAAACTGTCAAAGTATTCTTTTTCATATTTCTTTGAATCAACCAAAGGACTGTCTGCACCCGCTTCAGGCAAATCTTTCAATTTTGTCAATGTGATGACTTCGTCTTCATTTTTTATTGAAACATAACCTTTGCCCGCCCAATAAATCACAAGGGAAGCAAAATCATTTGATTTGATTTTTCCGCGATAAGCTCTTGCCACATCTAAAGGCGAATAATCATTTGGTGCATAAAATTCCATGGTTTCAACAACTTTTCCCTTTCTCCTGTTGATTAAAACAACAATCACCACAGCAACAACAGCAAGAATTGAAGAAGCAAGAACAATCCAATATAATGCATTTGGAGAATATGATGTGTTGAAATAATTTTCAGGCAAAATCAACTGCATTGTAAGCCCAGTGTATATCCCAAGATCATCCAAACTGCAAGAAATGATTTGTTTACCTTCAGTCTCGGAGATTTCAAAATTGACCGCCTCAAAGCCCAATCCCTGAAAATTGTTTGTTCTGAAAGATAAAACATCTTCAATGCTCTGACCTTCAGTCAAAAAGGCTTTAGACAAAGTGATTTGCGCAGAAAAACTTTCAACAGGACTGGCAAAGCCATAGTCCATCAAATCGAATGTGACATCATCAAATGCTCCAATGAAATCTTCTCCCATGTCATAGAGATATCTGATTTCATAGGTGTGAGTTCCAACTTTGTAATCGCCGTCAGCACCAGTGTTGATGTAATAATATTCATCATCTTCTTCAACGAAATTAAATTCTTCCTCGCCGTCCATAGTGACACTGACAAGATCCAAATCATTGATTGTTGTCGTCACATATTCCTTGCCCTGATAAATCCTTGTGATTTTGTTGATTTTTGAAATGTTTCTTGAAAGACCAACATTGATTCCCGGATTTTTGTATGTGACAGTAATCTTTTCTGTTATATCCAAAACCTTTTCTTCTGAAACATCAATCGTCTTTTCGACCGAGTTATAAACAACGTTGGTGTCTTTGATGTTTGCCACTGAAACATTGCTTGCATTGACATTTCCAACAGAAAACAGAGTTGGAGCGAAAAACAAGACTGCAAGCAGAATTGCAACCATAAAAGTTTTAAGTGATTTTTTAAAAAAATTAGTCATCGGCAAACTTCCTTTTTGTCATTATAACAAATATTTATTAAATCAAAAAACATTTATAACAACAAAAAAGCAAAGATTTTGTCTTTGCTTATCGCTTTTATTTCTTTGGCATGATTTTTTCTTGTCCGCCCATGTATTTTCTGAGAGCAACAGGAATTGTGATTGAACCATCAGCATTTTGACATTGTTCAATGAGAGCGACAAAAACTCTGCTTGTTGCAAGTCCAGAACCATTAAGTGTGCAAACATATTCAGTTTTTCCAGTTTTTGCATCACGATATTTGGTGTTGTTTCTTCTTGCTTGATAGTCATTTGCTGTGCTTACAGAACTTACTTCCTTATAAATTTGCATACTTGGAATCCAAATTTCAATGTCATAAGTTCTTGCCATACTGTCAGAGCAATCTCCAGCAGCCAACTTTTCAAGTCTGAAGTGAAGTCCAAGCCCTTCAACAAGTTTGCAAGCCTTTTCAACCAATTCTTCAAAAGCTTGTTTGTTTTGTGCAGGTGTGCAATATTGCACCATTTCAACTTTGTTGAATTGATGACCTCTTATCATTCCACGTTCTTCTGCACGATAAGAACCAGCTTCTCTTCTGTAGCAAGGTGTGTATGCAAAATATTTCTTTGGCAATTCGTTTTCAGCAAAAATTTCTCCTGCGTGCATATTGACAAGGGCAGTTTCAGCGGTTGGCAAAATAAATTTGCTATCTTGTCCTTTTTTGTCAATCCAATAAACTTCGTCTTCAAATTTTGGGAACTGTCCAGCACCAAGACCACATGCATAGTTGAGCATATGTGGAGGCAAGATGAATTGATAGCCATCATTCAAGTGGTTTTCAATGAAATAATTCAAAAGTGCCCATTCAAGTCTTGCGCCTTCGCCCTTATATATCCACGCACCATTTCCAGCAAGTTTTGTCCCTCTTTCATAATCAATCAAGTCCAAATCTTTGCAAAGTTCGATGTGATTTTTTGGTGTGAAATCAAATTTTGGTTGTTCACCAAAAATCTTAATTGGTTTGTTGTTTTCCTTTCCACCAGCAAGCAAATCATCATCTGGAAGATTTGGAAGACACATAAGAAGATAGTTCAATCTGTCAGAAATTTCCCCGAGCTCCTTGTCAAGAACAGCGATTTCTTCACCAAGAGCTTTCATCTCAGCAATGATTGGTGCAACATCTTTGCCCTGCTTTTTCAAAACTGGCACTTGTCCACTGACAGTGTTTCTTTCCGCTTTCTTTTCGTCAACTTTTTGTTGTGTTGCACGACGCTTCTTGTCAAGTTCCAAAATTTCTGTCAAATCAATGTCTTTTTCTCTTTTCTTATATCTCTCCACCAATTCTTGTGGATTTTTTCTTATCAAATCAATATTAATCATTTTTCTTCTCTCCTTTTTTTCATAATGTGACTTTTTATTTGCTTTCAATTTGTGATTTTCAAATGTTACATCAAAAGATTATCCCCTTACGGGAAATATTGACTTTTTTACAGTTTTTATCAGCAAAAATAAACATAAAAAATCACCTCGTCAAAAGAATAATCTTTCTTAGAGGTGATGAAAACACCACGGTGCCACTCTAATTGGACTTTTTGTCCCACTCAATTATCTGCAAATTGTGCCATGCAGTCAGCCCTGCTCATCGCAAGTATCTCAGGGTTGGAATTGACAATTTTTGTTGTTTGTTTTCAGCAACCACAAACTCTCTGTGAACAAATCATGTCATTATTCCCGTCAACGATATTAACAATATTATTGTAACCCAGAAAAAGTCGAAAGTCAAGAAAAATTTGCAAGTTTATTGATTCTCAACCAGAGAATAATAGATGTCATTTTCCGTTCGGTCAATATAATCACTCAATGTCAAATTGTCAACTTTGATATAACAATTTTGCAAGATCTGATAAGTGAGAGCAATCTTTTGTTCCTCTGAGTGTTGTTCACTGTCAAATGTCACATACTCTCCGCTTTCTGTCTTGACAACATAAACAACATCTCCCTTTGCATTTATGATGTTTCCATCTTCATCAACATTTTGACTGAACAGGGCACTTTCGGTTGCAAACATTTTTTGAATTTTGTTTGCAAATGCAAAATCAATGTTGTTTATGACAAACTTGCGATTTTGAAATGTCAGCATTGTCATTGAAATGTATTCTTTTCCGGTTATTTCATCACGATAATTTCCAAGTTCAATTTCTTTGAATTTTCCAAGTTGCTCTGCCAAATCTCTGTTGTTTTGAAGCATAACACTGTAAAACCTTTTCATTGAAGTTTGTCCAATGTTCAAAAAGTCTCCAACCGCAATGTTTTCATCTTCAATTTTCAGTCCTTTCAACAAAATTGCGTTATCTTGCGAAGATACAAAATTGTCTGTCACTCTAAGCACCCTGAAATCTCTGTCACAAATCAAAAATTGACTTTCATGTTCAACTGCAAAAAGTTCTTCCCTTTCTGCAACATGAATGACAAACTTATTTGGGAAAACAGTTTCTATGTTGACCACACGAATGTAAGCAAAATTCTCATTTTCCGATGCATATTCATTGATGTTTTTGATTGATTTCTTCTTTCCTTCAAAAAGCACAGTTGCACCATATCTAAATTTTCCCGCTTCCACAATCTCTTCTTCTGTCACATTCAAATTTTTTGTTGTTGACTCAAAACTAACAGAAACGGACGACAAAGCAAACAGTGTCCAGCACAAAATCAAGAACACTGCAATCACAGAAAAGACAACTGAAAGTGTGATGATAAGTTTTTTACTCAATTTCAATCCTTTTTATGTCCGCTCCCAAAAGGCTGTATTTCTCTTCAATTTTTTCGTAACCTCTGTCAATAAATTCAA
>ULSO01041023.1_pt1 | contig 11303 bp, 12 predicted proteins | sample 1956701 | NCBI WGS metagenome assembly ULSO01 (sample SAMEA4835708, study PRJEB28245) | human gut metagenome | biome: gut microbiome; material: fecal sample | place: Denmark | collected 2008 | reverse complement strand
GTGTGGTAAACCAGCTCGACGTCAATGGTGGTGCCGAGAGAAGCCGCCACCTGCAGGGAGTTTACTGCTTTGCGCATATCGCCGTTAGAAACGTGAACTAAAGCATCCAGCGCGTCTTCGGAGACCGTGAGATTTTCTTCCACGGCAATGTGTTCAAGATATGAGCGAATGTCTTCTGCCCGCAGCGGACGGAAACGGAAAACGGCACAACGAGATTGGATTGGTTCGATAATCTTGGAAGAGTAGTTGCAAGAAAGAATGAAACGGCAGATCTTACTGTATTTTTCCATAGTCCTGCGCAGAGCGGCCTGGGCATCAGAAGTTAAAGCATCAGCTTCATCGAGGAAAATTATTTTGAATTCGGCCCCGCCGATCGGCGCTGTGCGGGCAAATTCTTTAATTTTACCGCGTACAACATCAATACCGCGTTCATCCGAAGCATTGAGTTCGTTGAAATTGCCCTTCCAGGAATCGCTGTACAACTCTCTGGCCATCGCAATGGCGGAAGTTGTTTTCCCAGTACCCGCCGGCCCGGCAAACATCAGATGAGGAAGATTGCGGGCATTGACATAGGACTGTAAGCGCTCAACAATGTCGGTTTGACCTACAACTTCACTCAAAGTCTTAGGACGGTATTTTTCGATCCAAATCTCGTTCATCGCAACTCAATAGACTACATAGAGGTGTAGGATTAAATCTTTTGGACGGTGTAAATGCACAAAATGCACTACCATCTCTTCACCCAGCATTTCCCAGGTGAAATGAGCGCTGTACAAAATTAAGATCAGTATTCAAGTAACCAATCCAGTAAATTAAGGTGTTTGATACCACCTTCAACATTGCGGGTAAAGGGATCCAGAGAGAGGATGGTTTTAGAAAAGTTATCATCAATCAGTTTTAATGACCTTACTTCTCTTTTGTACACTTCATCCGGCAGCAGAGTCTGGGTTACTTGAAAATATTCAATAGTGTCTCTTTTTCGGGCAGTGAAATCGATTTCATAGTCCCGGTAACTGCCGACGTTGACCGTGTAACCTCTCCGCCTTAATTCCAGATATACTACATTTTCGATTTGTCGGCTGATATCATCACCAGCAGCGTTTCCTAACACCGAGTTTCTCAGCCCGGTGTCTGAAACATAATATTTTTCACGAGTTTTCAATAACTTTTTTCCACGGACATCGTAACGGTACGTTTTGTAAATGATGTACGCTTCCTCCAGAGCCCGGAGATAATTCCTTACAGTTAGTGGAGAAATCTCTGCATTTTCGGCAATCGCCTTACTGCTGGTAATATTGCCGATATTAGACATGACATATCTCGCCATGTTGTCAAGCATCACGGGATCATGAAGGCCCAGCCTGTGCTGGACGTCTTTGTTCATAATTGTGTTGTAGATGCCTAACAAATGATCATTGGTGAATTCGTGATCGCCGTCAGGATCGATCATCGGCAGTGCGCCGTACCAGAGGTAGTCATGGAATCTTGCGTAACGATCGTGCCCTTCATAAGGTGGATATAACTCCAGATATTCCTTGAAAGAAAGAGGCAGCATGTTAATTTCCACATATCTGCCAGAAAGGTATGTTGAAAGTTCTGAAGAAAGAATGAAGGCATTGGAGCCCGTGATGTAGATGTCAGCGTCATAATCAACCATCAGTGAATTAATGCTTTGTTCCCAACCATCGATACGCTGGATCTCATCTAAAAACACGTATGTTCTTTTATTCGCATTTAATTTAGAATGAAGATACTCATTTAAATCATGATAATCCACGAGGGCCTCAGTGTTTCTCGATTCCATGTTCAGATAGACAATATTCTCTTCCGCCACCGTCGTTTTCAACTGATCAATGTACTGACACATGAGAGTTGATTTGCCGCAGCGTCTGATGCCAGTGATTACCTTGACTACCTCAGTACGATCTTTTCCGCTTGCAAGTCTTTGGAGATAGTTGGTTCTTTCAATCTGACGGCCGCTCATTCTCTCACTCTTTTCTTTTCACTAATCACTTTCATAAGTAATAAGTGTAACTACAGTTACAAAACTTACAAAATTTGTAAAATGTGTAAATGCAGTTACACTTTTTGCAGGTTTTGTTGTTAGTAAGAGGATAAGAAAACTGCAAAGAGATCTTTACGATTGTCAAAGTGAAGTGATAAGAGAATTGTGTAAATGCACAATTTCCACAATATTGTTTATTAATTAATATGAGAGTTTAAAGAAAAGTGATACTACGAGTTTATTTATATAGAAATATGGCAAAACTACTATAAAGAAGTAGTATATCGTAAAAGCAACCCAGCATGGGGGTATTATTATGACAGATGAAACTAAACATGATGAATCGTGCGGATGTTGCTGCGAGGAGTCTTCAGAAAAGAAGGGCGCTCAAAGCACAATCAATGATGCCGCCGGTAAGGTTCAGAGTACTGTCAACGATGCCACTGACAAAGTTGTCAATGAGCTCGATAAGGCAGTCGGAACTGGCGAGAAGAATTTCTTAATCGCCATGATCCTCTCAATCATACCCGGTATCGGTCTGATCTATATCAGACAGCTCAAATATGGTCTGATGTTCCTAGTGGTTGCAATTGTCCTCTTAGTGATTGGTTCATTAATTGGTGGAACTCCAGGATGGATCATTGGCTTTATTGCTCTGCTAATTTGGCTCTTCCAGATATATCAGACTCTGGTTAAATACAACGAATACAAAGAATACTTTGACAAAAACGGAAAAGCGCCTTGGTAAGCGCTTTCTCTTCTTTTTTTTCTTTTTGATTGTCCCAATTAAGGACTGTTGTGAATCGTTTTATATCGCAAGACTGCCTATAGGAGGCTGAAAAACATGTTTTGCAGTAAATGTGGAGCAGACGTTGAACACAACGCACAGTATTGTCCTAATTGTGGCGCCCAGCTCTATGAGACGCAGCCCAATACCTATCAGACTGGAGCGCAGCAACCGCCGCAATACATCACACCGCTTAAAAATGCGGGTTTGGCAGCGGTCTTGTCCTTCATCATCCCGGGAGCAGGAGTTATCTATGCCGGTCAAATCGGTAAGGGTCTCCTTTACTTCATTATCGGGTTACTGGTGACGATTGGAACATTCTTCCTGATCTTCATAGGCATACTGTTCCTGATTTTCTGGGTCTGGCAGATCTATGATGCCTACAACATCACAGAAGAATACAATAATGCCTTGCGCGCGACAGGTCAGCCGCCCTGGTAAACCTTTTAAATTTTTTTAAATTTTACAATTATCCATAACTAAATTTTCGTACTATGTTATATAACTGTAATAAGCGATATCCTTTCGATACTATGTATTGTCCTAATTGTGGTACCGAAGCGGTACCAGAAGCTGTGTTTTGCAACAAATGTGGTTGCAATCTCAAGGAAAGGGCTCAACCTGCACCAGCGCCAGCGAGTGTACCTTATGCCCTTCCATTAAAAAATTCTGGTTTGGCGGCAGTTCTGTCATTCCTCTTTACGGGTCTTGGTCAGATTTATGCCGGAAAAATATCCCGCGGTATCATTTTCATTTTGGTAGCTGTTGGTGTAGCCATGGTCACTACGACTTTGTTATTTGCAGGACTAGTGACAGATAGTGAAGGTGTTGTGCAAAGCTTCGATTCTCTATATCTAGCAGCAATTGTAGGCATCCTCATCGCATATCTCGCCTTCTACATCTGGCAGATCTATGATGCATATATCTTAACCAACAAATACAATGATGCGCTAAAACAAACTGGTCAAGAACCTTGGTAAACCTCTTAGACCTACTGGGGGTAAAAAAAATGTATTGTGCAAAATGCGGTACGGAAATTGCAGATGATGCTTCATTCTGCAGTAAGTGCGGTTACGCGACAAATGGGGCTGCACCGGCCGGCGGTTATGCCGGAGGGATACCCTATGGGGGATATGCACCGTATGCAACACCTTTGAAAAGTGCAGGGCTGGCGGCCATCTTGTCTTTCCTCTTTACCGGCCTGGGTCAGGTCTACTTAGGAAAGATTACCCGAGGGATTTGCTTCATCATCATTGGTATAGCGATTTCCAGCGTTATGTTTGCCATCATGTTACCCTTGGCTATGGCTGGTTCGGGTGGAGCTTTCATTCCCATGGTGGTAGCAGCGATCGTCAGTGCCGTCGTCTGGATTTATAATGTATTCGACGCCTACACGCTGGCGGAAGAATACAACAACACATTAAGACGCACCGGGAACCCTCCCTGGTAAACTTTTTTTATCATTCTTTTTTCAACACATCCAAATAGGTGTGTCTTGATGTTCTCCGCCGATGGTTAAGTGCGATAAATGTCAGAAAGATGCAGTTACTTACATTAGATACAACGGCAGCCATCTTTGTGAAGGACATTTTTCAGAATTCGTCGAACGGCGTGTAAAAAAAGAAATCAGAAACCAGACTGATTTCAACAAAGTCAAAAATGTGGCAGTCGCGATCTCCGGTGGTAAAGACAGTTCAGTAGCGCTGTCTCTGCTGCACAGCGTTTTAAAGGAAAGACGAGACGTGACCCTCAGCGCCATCACTGTAGATGAGGGTATTGCTGGCTACCGCCCAGAGACGATTAAGTGTGTTGAAGAATTATGCAACCGCTTAGAAGTTCCCTTACATATCATTTCTTTCAAAGAGCATATCGGCTACACCATGGATGAAATCTCGCAGAATCTTGGTTACCGAACTCCTTGCGCGTTCTGCGGTGTCTTCCGCCGCCAGTGCATGAATGCAGTGGCCCGCGAGCTTAAGGCAGATGTCATTGCCACTGGACACAATCTCGATGATAATGCACAGGCAATCTTGATGAATTTTACCCGCGGCGATGTGGAACGTCTGGCCCGTTTAAGTCCTCATGTAAGGATTCAACCGGGACTAATTCCGCGTATCCATCCTCTGCGGCAGATTCCGGAAAAAGAGACGTACCTCTATGCGTTAGTGAATGAACTGCCGTTTTCCGACATTGAGTGTCCATACTGGTCAGCCGCCTTGCGCAATGAGTACCGCGACATTATTGATGAACTGGAAAGTCGTTCGCCGGGAACTCGACATTCCATTGTCGCCAGCTATGATACGATCAAACCGCTGTTGATTGAAAAATATCCTCAAAAAGATCTTGGTCGCTGCGCCTGCGGAGAGCCTTCACCCAGCGGAAAATGCATGGCCTGCAAAATGCTTGCCGATCTTAAAAAAGATTGAAAGAGGGGGAAACCCTCGTTTAAACTAAATCGTGGAAGGTGTAGGCTTCTTCGCCTTCATTCAGACAGTAGCGGACTTTGGTGAAGTCTTTCTTAAGCTCCCAGACATCTTTCTTGACTTTCTCGGGATCTTCTTTCTTCATGACCACTCTGTAAATGAGTCTCGCTACTTCTTCCATCTCGCTTTCTTCCATACCCACTCTCGTGAGTTCCTGCGTACCGAGACGGATACCAGAAGGCTTAACGGAGCTGGTATCACCAGGCAGCATGTTCTTGTTGCAGATGATGTTGGCTTTTTCCAGATCGATGGAGACCTGTGAACCGCCGCCCTGCTCAGCAACGTTAACTGCCAGCGTGTGGGATTCGGTAAAGCCTAAGTGGGGACACATGACGTCAAGGCCCATTTCATAAAGGGCGCTGCCGAGAGCTTTAGCGTTCTTAATAACCTGGCTGGCATATTGTTTACCATAGATCTCAAACTCAGCCATGGTAACGGCCAGCGCAGCCATGGCGTGGAGGGGGTGAGAAGAAGTAACACCGGGGAACGCCGCTTTCTGCAGCTTAGCCTGTAAATCATCAGTGAGGTTGTCGCCGATGAGGATACCGTGGTTAGGACCGGGGAAAGTCTTGTGCGTAGAAGCACTGATGATGTGTACGCCTTCCCGCAGCGGATCTTGGAATTTACCGCCGGCAATGAGACCTAAAACGTGGGCGGCATCATACCAGACAACAGATCCGGCTTCCTGCAGAGCATCTTGGATCTCTTTGATCGGTGTTGGGAATAAGAATACGGAAAGACCGAACTGGGCAACTTTGGGTTTCTCTTTTTTAATGAATTTAATGGCGCCGTCAACATCGAGATTCCAGTTTTTATAATCCCAAGGATAATGGACGGTTTCCAGTCCCCTCATCCCTACTGCCCCGAAGGGAGCGGTAGAAATGTGAGCACCAGAAGCGAGTTCAGGCGTGGAAATTTTATCGCCTGGCTGGGTAAGCGCAAAGAGTACTGCCATGTTGGCGACGGTACCGGAAATCGGACGGACATCGGCAAACTGTGACTTGAAAATCTTCTTTGCCAATTCCAGACATTTCAATTCAACTTCATCAACATAGATGTTACCGCGGTAGTATCTTTTACCGGGAAGACCCTCCGCATATCGGTCGTGAAAATCAGAGATCATCATCTCTTTTGCTAAGGGGCTCATGAGGTTTTCTGAAGCAATCATTGGTAAACTGGCTTCAAACCACTTGGTATGAGCTTTTACTTTATCTTTGATCCAAGAAGCATCTTCTTTCATAATAGTCAGTAGCGATGATGAGTGATCATCTAAAAATAGGTTGTGCAGATGTGGCTTAATTAGCCTAAGAAAACAGTAGCACCGGACAATTGTCACTGAAGATTGAAAAAGTCACCAAATTAGTGAAAGTTATGCATGATCAGATATCTGTCATGCGTTCCTTCAAACGAGAAATAGGTGCTATTTCTGTAGGGTCAACGTTTCTTAAAGCTGCTAAATAATAGCTTACAAAATCACCCAGAATGATGCCTTGCATAATACATTCTAGCTGAGAATCACCCTCTAAATTGACAAGTATTGGCTCGATACCAGAGTCGATAAACAAGGAAACGGTGGCATCTATAATCTTAACTATCTCCGGCCGGTCGTTTACTGAGCGTAAAAAAACAGGAGTGGCTGGCGCAGAAGGACTTTCAATCCAGCCGACGATCTGATTGTGGTTTAATTCAGGCAAAATGCCACAGATTGTCAGCATTTTTGAATTTTCATTAATTTGTGTCCTCCAGCGTTTAACGGCTGGTGCAATACCTATCCCACCATAGACAGCAGGCAAGGTATTTTCAAGACCACTAGCAATTTTTTTTGCGAGATTGTCCTCTAAAGAGATGTTGGGAAGATAGCGTGCACATTCAGATTTCAGGTTCGGAATGATTCTTTTTAGATCGTCAGCAATGTTGCATAGATGAGCACTCTTCAACACCACTGCTGAAGCTCCGAGAATGTAACCCAGCGCCGCCCGCGGTTGAAGACCATCAGGGATCTCAATATACTGTTCATGATCCTCAAGGCATAATTCTTTGAGTTTGCCGCCTGAGGTTACACAAACAATTTTAGCACCTTGAGATTTTGCTTCATGATACATTCTAAGAGTTTCAGTTGTGTTTCTGAGTAAGAGAGAATTAAAGCGAAGCTCTTCTCATTGACCCATTTTGGAAGGTGGGTGTCTCTTACAACGATTGTAGGATATGAAGAATTTTCATCTAAATAATTACGAATTATGTCGCCGCTCATGGCTGAGCCGCCTAAACCACAGATACAGATGTTTGAAAAATTGCCAGGAGTAATATCAATGGATTTAGATAATGAGAACTCAAGTTGATCAGGTAATGCTGAGATTTGTCCCAACATCCCCCAAGCATCATTTCTTGAAACTGTCTCTTCATCATCCAAAAGGACAAACATAATGGGAACAATGGCATCAAGCTATTAATAAAACATTGGATTGTTTAAACGTTAAAACTATACTTTTCACGCCTAATTAATACCAAATGATAGCAATATTGTTAATGTGGAGTGCTCCATATCAGCAACCAACAATATATTAAATTCATTACATTTCATTAGCACATAGAGGCGGGCATATTAGGGATAGCGGTACCAGTGGTTGCCAATGATCGACATTGTATCATTAGACAGAAGATCGAAGGCTATAGAAAAAAGAGCAATAGCTAAGGTATTAGTTTAGTAAAAACAACAATTTTTTCTATACAGGGAGAATGATTATTTTTAGAAAGAGTGTTTATTATCAACTTCCGCATCTAAATTTGTAAAAATTTAAGAGATAAAAGAGGATTACCCAAAAAAAAGTTTTAATAACGCAGTCGCAGAAGCGATGCGCAGAAGCCGGCCTCAACACTGCTGGTCAGATCATTTGTATATTGGGGGTTATATGATATGGACTTAATACAGCAATGTCAATTGTGGAATGAAAACGATGAGTATCAGAAGATCATTGAAGCCATTGAGGCACTGCCTACCGATGAACAAACACCAGAGCTGATGAGTGAACTGGCCCGCGCATATTGCAACCTTGCGGAAGTAGATGATCGCGAGTTGTATGAAAAAGCGGTCGCTTTGTTGCAACCTCACGCAGAGTATTTTAAAGATGATTACCGCTGGCATTTCCGCATGGGTTATGCCCATTACTATTTACAGCAAATAGAAGAGGCCCTGGCGTATTTTAAAAAAGTACTAGAACTCCATCCCGGCGATGAATATGCCCAGGAGTTTATTGACGACTGTCAAGAGCTGCTGGGAGAAACATCAGCGGAAGTTGATGAGTATCGCGGCGCGTTTGTAGGTTTTGTTCTGCTGGCTGAGAACGCATGGAACAAAGAACAGCTTATTCAGGATCTTAAATCAGAGTGGGAAATCGAAGCTTGTGAAGAGGAAGCTCATCCCGAAGCGCTCGTCTTCTCCGTAGACAAAATGATTGTCGCCGTCAGCCTAATGTCGGCGCCGATTCCTGAGCATGAAGCGGAAGAGAATGCTGCCAATAATTATCTGTGGCCGCAGGCGGTGGAAACAACCAAAATGCACCAGGCCCATCTGCTGGTAGCCGTATTAGGCAAGAAGGCTTCGCTGATTGAACGCGGCAAACTCTTTGTAAAAGTAATCGCCGCCTGCTGCCGGCAGCCGTCAGTGCTGGGGGTCTACACCAGCGGCACTGTCTTCCAGCCGCAGTTTTATCTGGATTCGGCAGCGCTGATGAAAGAAAATGAACTGCCCATCTTCAACTGGATCTGGTTTGGCTTGTATCAGGGAGAACAAGGCGTCTGCTGCTACACTTACGGCATGAGAGTTTTCGGCAAAGACGAGATGGAAGTGTTAGATGTCGAGGCCGAGCCGCTGGATGTGCGTGACTTCCTGGTCGACATTGCCACTTATGTGCTGAGTAACGACGCCACGCTCCAGGACGGCGAAACAATCGGCTTTTCGGCGGATCAACGGCTGCCAATCAGCCGCAGCGAGGGTGTTTCCCTGCCGGGCATGACCCTGAAAATCGGTTATGAAGAACTTAGTGAAGAAGATGGCGAGTATCCCGAGGAGCTGATTGACTGTGCGGATTTCCATTTACAAAGCCTTCAGGAAAAACAGCTGCCGATCGAAGAGCTCAATGCCTACAACCACCTGGCGATCTACCTGCGCTGGCATATTGAACATGACCACCTGAGCGAAGATTTTAGCCAGCAGTATGAAGATATGCTAACCCTCTTCAAAACTGATCCTTGGCGGATGGATTTGCGGGAATTTTTACGCGAGGAGCTCTATGGTCTGCTCTTGCTGCCCTATTTCGATGAAGAGAGCCAGGATTTTGCCCGTTATTATTACGGTGACTCTACACCATCCTTCCCCGCCGATATCGACGACTATGCACGGCAGTACTTTGGTGAAGAGCAGTATCATTCAGAAGAGTTTGAAGGTGAAGCTTACCTGTTTATTCCCTATGGAGAGGAGTATTATCAGAAGATGGCGCAGATTATTGATCAGCGCTGGGAGCAGTGGCAGCAGGCTAAGTCCTGAGCGACTGCAAGCGGCCATCAGCAGTCTGCGTGAAGGTACTAAAATAATGGTAGTTACCTAATAAACATATATATTCCCACCAATCTCGCAGGGAAGGCGAAGAAAATGAGTGATCTACAAAAAGCATTCTCTGACTTGAAAGATGGAGAATTTATTCTGATCTATGACTCGGATGGCCGCGAGCGCGAAACAGACCTGATAATTGCCTCAGAATTCATGACCGCAGATGGTGTACGAAGACAGAGGCAGGATGCCGGCGGTCTCATCTGTACCTCCGCACCCAGCAAAATGTGGAAAAAATTAGATCTCCCCTTCATGGCGGAATTGTTAGCAGAATGCTATGACGCGCATCCCGTCCTCAAGGGTTTAGCACCCAATGATTTACTGTATGACACTAAATCCTCATTTTCCCTGACGATTAATCATCGTAAAACATTCACGGGCATTCCCGATGCCGACCGGGCGCTGACCATCTCGGAATTTGCGAAGTTTGGTAAAACCTGCGAAAGCATGTCGGAAACAGAAGCCCGGACCGAATTCGGTAAAAACTTCCGGGCACCTGGCCATGTTCACCTCTTAAATTCCCAGCCCGGCGTACTTGATGACCGTTCCGGCCACACAGAATTGTGTACTGCCATTTTAATGATGGCTGATCTCTTCCCCTCGGCCACCATGTGTGAAATGATGGGCAACAACGGCCATTCGATGCCCAAAGAAGAGACGATTAAATACGCCGAGAAAAACGGCCTGGTGTTTCTGGAAGGCAGCGAGCTCATTGACGCTTGGCAGACCTGGAAAAAGAGGGATGAATAATTAGAGTAATGGCGAGCGGGGTTTTCGACATCCTCCATACCGGACATATTCACTACCTTACCGAAGCTAAATCGCTGGGCGATGAGCTAGTGGTAGTGGTAGCCACTGACAATACCGTCCGTAAAAATAAACACGAACCGATCACTCCGGAAAAAATGAGACTGGAAATTATCCAGGCACTCAAACCGGTCGATCTGGCGGTATTAGGCAAAGAAGGTGACATTTACAGTGTCGTTTTAGAAATTAAACCAGACATCATTGCCATCGGTTTTGATCAGAAATTTGATGAAAAACGTCTGGAATCAGAAATTGCCAAACGTGGCTTACAGGTTAAAGTAGTAAGAGTCGGAAAATATGAAGACGACCTGACCGGCACGCGCAGAATAATTAAGAAGATTATTGACTGGCACACCGCCAATATGCTGGGGTACAAGGAATGAAGATTATTGGTATTGCAGATACTACTTTTGCCCGGGCCGACATGGGCGGGGCAGCAATCGATGAATTAAAAAAGATGGGCACTGGCTTTAAGATTATCAGGTACACCGTACCGGGAATAAAAGATCTGCCGGTCGCCAGTAAAAAGTTAATTGAAGAAGAAAACTGCGATCTCGTGATGGCGCTGGGCATGCCGGGGCCGATGGCCAAGGATAAGAACTGCGCCCACGAAGC
>ULSO01088413.1_pt1 | contig 11372 bp, 29 predicted proteins | sample 1956701 | NCBI WGS metagenome assembly ULSO01 (sample SAMEA4835708, study PRJEB28245) | human gut metagenome | biome: gut microbiome; material: fecal sample | place: Denmark | collected 2008 | reverse complement strand
AAAGATATAAAAATCTAAAAGAATATAGTAATAAAAATATTGAAATATTAAATGCTATAACTGACCTTTTAGATATAATTTATAATAAAATTGAAGATATAAATAATGTAAAGTTAAAAGAAGATTGCCACAATCAAATAAACCTATGCTGGCACAAGCTGGGGTACCTAGAGAGGACTCTATTAAACAATAAAGAGGTTAATATTTTAATACAGAATGAGCTGTATAAATTAGAAAATACGGATTTGACAATTAAACCATTAACATTGGAGGTAAGAACAGATGACTAATAATTACAATATTATTAAAGAAGAATTAAAAGTTAATATCTTAATTGACTGCGAATTAAAACCCGAGACTGGAGTATTAAAACAGCTAACAGATCTTTCAAAAGAACTAGGCGGATATTTACAAAAACAAAGTTATAAGCATAAAGAATATGGGCATAATACAAGTAAACCGCCTGAACATTTAAAGGAATCTTACGATTATGAATTAGATTTTGAGTTTACTGATAAAGATAGTGCAAATTTCTTTTGTTATCTAGTAGAGGATTATCTAGAAACTATTATTAACTTAAATCATAATATGGAGTTAGTTACAAATGAAAATCAATAGAGTATTATTAAAGTTTAGAAAAGGGTTATTACTTCCTAGACAATTAGCAAATATTGACAAAATAATATTGCATCACGCTTGTATGAATGGAAGCATAGAAGATGTTCACCATTTACATTTATCTCAAGGGTGGGCAGGAATTGGATATAATTACTACATAAGAGTTGACGGACAGGTCTATAAAGGTAGACCACTTGAATATATTCCAAGCCACTGTGCAAAAAATAATGCTAGTTCAATTGGTATATGCTTGGAGGGTGATTTTAGAAAAGTGAAACCAACAGAAAAACAAATTGAAAGTCTTAAAGAATTAGTAAGATATTTAAAAGAAACATTCCCAAGTATTAGAAACATTTATAATCACAGAGACCTATTTAAAACCCTTTGTCCTGTGGTAGATTTAAAAAAGATGATACAATGATTTAAAGAGGTTTGATATGAAAACAATGACGAGAAGAAAAACAATTGATGACAAGTTGATTACAAATGATATTTTTGATAAGATAGTTGCAAAGGTTTTAGACAAATTTGATAATATCTATGATTTAAAACAATCTCATCTTTTACCTATATTATTGGATATGAATCTATCTAATAAAACAATAGCGAGAGTAATTAATTACTTATTACCAGAGGCTAATGCAACAGAAGGAAGTATAGCAAGCCTTATTAGAGCGAATAAAAATAAAAACGATTTACTCAATGACTTGTTAGAAAAGCTGGAGGTTGACATAAATGAATGATAGTATATTAAAGAAAGATAGAATTAAAATTAAAATACATACAACTAATGGATATGTAGATATTCTAGCAAGAGTTGTTAAAATAAATAATAGACTGTTCGCTATTCATAATTACTGGATTGGTAATAAAAAAACTAATGCTTGGAGATTAGTCTTAACAGAATTTACAACAGGAAAAATGATTGACGATTTTGTTGTAAATAAGAATCTACCTACTATTGGCTTAATGGTTCAAACTATAGTAAGACTTGAAAATAATCCAGATATAAACCTTGATGAAGTAATAAAGCAGTTCCCAAGTGTAAACAAATTAACAGATAAAACAGGGAAAAAAGTTTATGATTTAGGAAATTGGAAAATTAAGAATAATGAATTAGTTCTTGAAAAAATATAATAGGAATAATAAATAATGAAATTGATTTATAGATTAATTATGATAGGGTTATTATTAACTCTTCCTACATATGGTGCTACATTAAAAGACTTAGATAATATTGTCAAACAAGCAAAACCTTTATGCTCTTTACATAATACTATATGCTCATTTAGAGTAGTAGAATTTCCTAGACCTCTTGCTTATACTCAATATAATAGAATCACATTATCCAATACAACAGTAAAGATACTTACGAAAGATGAATTAAGGGGGGTTGTATTTCACGAAGTAGTCCACGCTGTATTGAGGCATAGCGAACAGGGGCAATCTTATATTATGAATGTTAGAAAATCTGGAAGAGAGCCTACAGTAGAAGAGCTAAGTAGATTCAGGCATCGTGTAGAATATGAAGCTGATAGATATTCAGTAATCTTATTATATCTTTATGGGCAAAGGTCAGAACTTCCTAATGCTTTAGGTAAGATGTCAAGTAAAAGTAATACAGAAGAAAGTTTTACACATCCGAGCAATCAGGACAGGATTAATAAAATAAATAGTTTACAACGTATATTATTTAATAAATAAAAAAAGGATTAGTATATGATAAAAATTAACCAACTAAAAGAAATCATTGAAACCAGAGGGAATTATGATAATATCCAACAAGGGATTATCTTCTGCTTTGGTACAAGCTTTGTATCTCAATTAATAAGAGCAAAGACGCGGCAATCCCCTAATGAAATCGTACCGTCTCACGTTGCCTTATATTATCAAGGATTTATATATGAATCAACCACTGAAAAGGTTGATGTAAACGGAAAACGAATCCCGTCAGGGGTAAGACGTTGGCAATTAAAAGATTACTATAAAGCAGAAAGGAAAAAAGATACTGGATATGTTATATTCCCTTGTAAAATTAATAATAAAATTATGGAACAATATGTTCACTATCCGTACGGTAAAGATATTATTGTTGATTTTTTCTTTACGGACGGTTCAGACGGTGAAAGTGACGGTCTAATTTGTAGCCAATATGCAAATCTTGTAACGAGAATTTGTAATAAAAAAGTACCAACACCTGCCGATATGTATAGAACTTATAAAAAACTTATCGGGAGAAACTAAGGAGGTTTAATATGGGACAAATATTTTTATTCATTATGGGAATTATATGTTTATATATTTTATTCACTTTGTCAATGGTTCTTACATTCTTCGTATATGATGCAATCACATATGGAATAGGCAGACGAAAAAAATAATAGGAGGATTAATAAATGTATTTTAAAATGAAATTAGTAAATGATAATATGTTGGAAGTCTTAGACTATGTCGAAGATAAAAAAGACGACGAATATATATATGCTACAAAGGAAGAACTAAATAAAATTAATACAAGAATATTAAACACTGATAAAATTGTAACAAATTTTTAACAATATGTTAAAGTTAATTTAGAACGTGGTATATAAAATAATGTAACTTAAAAGAAAGGATTAAACAAAATGTCAGAAAAATTCAAATGTTCAGCATGTGGTAAAGAAGTCGAATACGATGGAGGTTTAGCCGTATGGGCTTCTAAGAATCCAGACAAGGTTACTTGTCCAGAATGCCACGCTAAAAAGAAAGAAGGTGCAGCAGCGAAAGCTAAAGAAGTAGGCGCAAGTAAAACTGCTTATCCTAAACCTGCATTAACAGCTAAACAATTTAAAAAAGTGTACGATGAATTTAAAGCAGAGTTTGCAGATATTATGGATGAAGTATCTCCATACTTAGGTGGTTGGGTATCTACCGTAATTCTAAACTCTGTTAAAAAAGGTAAATAATGAAAGATAAATTTGATAAAATTGTAAATATTGTAATGAAAAAATACTATAAGGTAAAACAAAATGAACAACGAACTCCAGAATCTAACGGAGCAAATGGAGCAAATAAACATATTAATCAGGACAAATAACTTACTCCTCTCTAGATTTATATTAGAACTATCAAGAACCAGAAAAGAATTAGGCTTACCTAAAAGAAATATATTTTTTAAATTTGAGCTTCTTGAAAGTGAATATTTTTCTTTAGTCGATGAGTTCGGAAAAGAAAAAGTAGATAAGGTTTTATATCGCTTAGATAGAATGTTATTAACAAATAAACAAGAATGTCCTAATAATATCTCAAAATATGTCAGAAAGAAATTAAGGAAAGCAAATGAAAAGCTCAAGTAATTTAAAATATTTAACAAGACTTTATTATTATGGTAAAGTATTAAATTGGGAGTATGTTTCAGAAGCTATGGTTTTAAAGATAAGGACATATACAGCTACAGAATACTTTGGAAAGAGTGAAGTTATAAGGGTGTATGTTCCTACAGAATTAGAGACTGATATATTAAGAGAGTTAATTGTAGGGGAAAACTACTTTGTTGTGGCAGCTCCATACAAGTTAAACTTCAAATCAACTTATCGTCATAGAGTAGATTTATTACTACATATCTTTAAGGAAATAGTTTAATGGCTAAAAAATTAAAACACGGAAATGATATATATAGTTTGCTAGTTGATATTATTTTTTCTTTAACACCTCTGCAAGCTGAAAGTTTATATACAGAATTGTTAGCTAGATACACAAAAAGAGCTAAGACGAAACTTTATAATGAAAAAGGAGAGGAAGATTCTAAAGGAAAGATACGATTAACTGCTCTTCAATATAAAACATTAAGAACTAAATTCGGTGATACATATATCCACAAATCATTTACAGAGTTAACTAATTACATAAACTTCTTAGAGAAGAATATAGACAGCGTACCGAACGCAAAAAGCAAATTAAATAAACTAAATTCAGGAACTCATAACGCTTTGTTATCAACTGATAACGGTTGGGTATATAATAAATGTAAATCTTTTATATGCTCGGAACGCCCTAAATTAAATATTAATCCTTATTTGATTGATGATATAGGAACAGCCAGAGAATATATTAAATCAATCCCTAAAGAGTTAAGAGAAAATGCATACGATGTTAAAAGTCTCTTATTGAAATTTCCCGAGTTAGTAGCACTGGATGAACAAGATGATGGATAAAGATAATATCAAAAAGAAAATACTAAAACCTGTCCCATTACTTGATGGGATTGAAGAAATACGTCAAGACTTTGAAGAACGTATTGAGCAAGGTGATACAACTTACGGGTTAGAAATCCTAGATGACTGTGTAGAAACTATAAGAAAAGGAAGTATTACTTTTATAATAGCATCTCCGAACACGGGGAAAAGCCTCTTAGGTCAAACAATAGCTTGCAATCTAGCTAAGCAAGACAAAAAAGTTATGGTATGTTCTTGTGAAATGGGCGCAGGTCTTTTAATGGAAAGACAGCTTAAAACAATTTTAGGAATTAGAATGTCTGATATCCGACAATTGTATAATTCCAGACGAGATGAAGCAAATAATCTATTGGATGCTGTCTATAATAAAGAATATAGTTATCTTAGAAATATAGATATATGTGAGACTGGAGGAGCTACCGTCTATGACATCATAGATATGTTAAACTCTTTCCCAGAATTTGAATATATTGTTATAGACTACATTCAAAGGATAAAAGGATTTGGAAGTGAATACGAAAATATTACTTTAGCTGCTAGAGAATTACAAACTTATGCACGAGAGAGTGGAAAAAGAATTATTATATGTTCTCAAGCAAATAGGAGTTCTACATCAGAAGCTAAAGGAGATTCCAAAAATAATCCAGATGGAATGAAGGTTAGAGGAAAAGGTTCAGGAAGTATTGAGGAAGATGGAGATGTAGGAATTTCATTATTAGAATTATATGAGAACGGAATAAAAAAAATATTAGTAACATTATTCAAAAATAGATATGGAGACAAAAAGAACGTAACTTATAAATATAGATTAAACGATAGACTACAGTTTACATTGGAAGGAAGAGATATTGTATGACACACTTCACTGGTATCCCTAAAGTTATAGGACAAGCTATTTTATTAATTAAGTCTCTTGACTTTAATAAGGCACAAAAGTTATGCCAAGGTATAATGTATTTATGGAGAGAGTTCTATATTAAAATAAAAATAAGACCAGTAATAACGACTTTTAAAGTATCATTTTATTACAAAGATACCCAACTAATACGGACAGAAGTAAATAAGTTAGAAGATGTTATTGAGATAATTGAAAGAATAAAACAAAACAGAATTAGTAAATAAGAAAGGAACATAATGGATTCAGAAAAAGGATTAAAATTCAAAGGGAATAAACCAAGAGCAGGAACCGTAATTAATGTTTTTCCAAAAGCAATAATGGCAATTGGAGAGTGTATTAGAGAGGGTGCAAAAAAATACCCAGACCCTAATAATTGGAAGAAAGTGGAAAACGCAGAGGTTGAATATTTTGACAGTTTAGGTCGACATCTATGCTACTTTAATATGGGTGAAGAACTTGATTACGAGGATAATCTTCCACATTTAGCTCACGCAGCTTGGAATGCATTAGCTATTCTAGAATTATATTTAACAAAAACTAACTATCAATTCCCTAAAAAATAGAGGAACTACTAATGAGTATGGATTATAATATAGCTTGGAAAATTAAAAGAACTAAACCAAAAAATGAAATTGAAAAAAGAATTTATGATAATATCTTTTTGGTTGTTAATATTTTATCAAAAAAAAGGAATCCCGTAGATATTGACAATATATTTATGGAAGGGGTCGAAGCACTTATTGAAGCTGCTTATAAATATGATGAATCAAAGTCAACTAAATTCTCTACATATGCATATACTGCGATTCAAAGAAGATTAACTTGTTCTCTCGTAGAAGATGGACGATGTGTTTCTTTACCTAGATATGCAAAAGAAGGGTTGTTGCGTATATATCATATCTTATATACTAATCCTAATTTAACCATTGATGATATTAATTTAAAGGATTATGAAATCCGAGGGGTAAAGAAAGAAGAAACATTGCAATCCCTAAAAAATATTTACAACGGAATGTTTAACTTTTTATCTTTATATGAACGAAATGATGATAACGACGAGAGAGAGGTTACAGAAGCACAAAATCCTGTAGATGAGATTGATATGATGGATTATAAAATAATGTATAATAAGATAAAAAAAATGATTTTAAAATTACCAGATAGACAAAAAGAAGTTATGATGAGACGATACTTTGATAATAATAAAGACTACATACCTAGACTTGCAGAAGTGGCGAGAGATATGGGTTTATTTAGGCAAGCAGCTTTTAAGGCGGAACAAAAGGCTATAAACAGATTACAAAGAATTTATAAGGAGAAATAATTTATGAAACAAAAAGAAACTAGAGAAGTTGGAAGAGTAAGTTTTACATTTCCAATAACAAGAGAAGAAGCAGAAGCCGTGTTAAAAAGACCTAAGTCAAAGGCAGCAAAGGCTTTAAAGAAATATATGATGGATATACTAATGTCAGCTTGTAACAAAATGTTACAATAATGTTAGAACTATAATTAAAATGGGAATTGTTAAAATATGAAGAAAAATAAAATAGGTTATCTTATTTATTTAGATGGTAAAGATGATTATGAATACGGATTAGATGATGAACTATTAATATTTGAAACTACAGACCAGATAAAAAACTATTGTGAATATAATAAGATAAACCTTGACATTGTTAATGTTACAGAAATAGAACTAGAGGACTAAATGCCTAAATCAAAATTACCACATAGTAATTATATATTATTAGATTATGATGGATTTGTTTGTAAATCATTTTATGCAGCTCTATCAAGTGAACTGTCTGCAACACAAATTCTTAATAATCTAACAGCAGAAGCTATTGATAAGGCTGTCGATTACTTTGAGTCTACTGATATAGGAATCTTACCTATAATGTCTGGACATACTTTTAAAAAGGATTTATATAAAGATTATAAGGCTACAAGAAAAAAGAACCCTGATTTAAAATTATATCGAGACGAGATAATTTGTACAACTCCTAATATTATAGTACCAAGTTCTTTAGAAGCAGACGATATGCTTGTTATGATTAACGAAGTATTATCTCTTTACGGAGTACCTAATATTGTATTTAGCGATGATAAAGATTTAAAATTCTACACACAACCTTTATTCTGTAAAATCAATTTAGTCGAAGAAATAGAAAGAACTGGGGACTGGAATAATATTTATTATCAAATGTTAGCAGGAGATAAGGAAGATAATATAACAGGTATTCCAAAAGTAGGATTTGCAACTGCTAGAAAATTATTAGGAGATAAGCCAAGTTTTCAGGATGTAATAAAGGTGTATAGAGACAAACGGATACCAGTGGGGGAATGTTTAAAACAATTGACTCTATGCATCCCTACATCCTTGGGGTTTAATACAGAAGCTAGTTTTATGATTGACCTAGTAGAAATTATGTTAAACAATGATTATAGAATACCAAACTGTTTAGAAGTAATACAAGATGGACTTATCAAATACATACAAAAAGAAATAGATATAATATATAAAGGAGATTAGTATGCAAAAGATTACATCAGAAAATGTTTCCAAATTTATAGAGGAAGCTCGTATTGATAAGAAACAAAAAGCAAAAGATACAAAAGACTATGAAGCTATGCTATTAGACTTTATTAATGAAGAGTTTAAGGAGTTATAATGATAAGAGTTGTTAATGCAATCCCCGATGTAATTACTGTTCAAAAAGCCTGTAATACCTATGAAATGAGAAAATTTAGAATAGTCGATATTAAAACAGGGGGCTAAGTATTTTTGCATTCATGATATAAATGGTGGTTATATGCTTTGTAATGAAAAGAGTTATCAAGTAGAACGACCTCTTAAAAACATAATCTCGTGGAGATTTTTTATAGAACAACTAAATGATACTGGCTATAAAGTATATATTAAAACAGAGGAAGATAAATAATGAAAAGAGCAAAGAATGTAATTGATTTAGAAATGACTTTAAAAGATGGAAAAGTTCTAGTATGTTCAGACGTACATATACCTTTTCAAGATGATGATGCTGTTAGCGCATTCATAGCATACTCAAAAAAATCAAAACCAGATATGATTGTTTTAAACGGTGACATCTTGGATATGTTTATGCTATCAAGATTCACAAAAGGAGAAGGTCGAAATCCTTATGAAGAAATCCAGATGTGTAGAAGATTTCTTGAATTAATTAGAGATAATAACCCTGATGCTCAAATTATATACGTTATCGGTAATCACGAAACAAGATTGGAAAGATATGTATTAACTAAAGCTCCAGAGTTAGCAAGTTTAATTGAAGATGTTTTCTCGATATTGAAAGTATCAGACTATAAAGTTAGAGGATGTGCAAGCCTAACAGTTAATGACAACTTCGTATTTAAACACGGTACATTATTAGGAAGCAAATCAGGCTTATCTGCTATTAAAGAAATGGAAAACTCTTATATGTCTGGTGCTACGGGTCACACGCACCGACTCTGTAAGTATATTGCACGAAAAGCAGGACGAAAATTTATATGGGTTGAGACTGGAGGCTTAATGTCAATGAATCCAGAGTATATGGTTAATCCTAATTGGCAACAAGGTTTTGCAGAGGTTGTATTTAAAAATGGTAAATTACATAAAGTAGATACATTTGAAATTGAAAACGGAGAAATATTATAATGCTACATATTATTGATAGTATAGATAAAGATAATTCAAGGATTGTCGAATTTGTTACAGAAGAAGTTGAATCTATTAATATAAGATTGAAACTAGGTGCTCCCGTAATTAGTGAATATGTTGATGGAATTATGTATTATCATAGGATTCAGGAAAAGAAAGAAGAACCTACAGATATCTCTAACAGCAAATTATTCTGTAAAGTTAATACATCTCACGGATGTAGGTTTATTACTCATAAAGAGATATGGGAACTTATTAAATTTCTCGACAAACACGACTTAATGAAATTCAAAATTGATAGCGATTTTAGTAGTTTTCGTTTAGAAGATTTGAAATCTATTATAGAGAAAAGTAGGAAAACTTCATCTCGTAAACCTTTTACAAATCCAACTATATTTGGGATAGATTATAACGACCTTAAATATGCAATAATACTATTAGAAAATAAAGGGTTTATATTCAAGAACAAAGATGATAGAATTATAAACTTTAAACGACTTGAGCAAAGGCTAGACGATGCTAAACTTTCTGTACCTATTGAGAACTCTGCAGAAGAGTACAGAGTACCAATGGAACAACTTGCGCATACTGTTAGTTTATTTGCTAAAAGAGGGTTATTACGCAAATCTCCAGTAGACTTTGACAACCATATTAATTTTACAGCACTGGAAGAAAAATTGAATCAAACTCGTCTAGTCATAGAGAACCCATCACTTTCAATGCATCTAAGCGATAAATTCTTAGGCATTAGTTTTGATAATTGGAATAAAATATTTTGTACTTGTTATGCTCAAGCTCTTCTTGACTCTGACGGTAATATTAATATAGATGAAATATGTAGACGATTAAAACAAGGATAAGTAATATGAGTGATATTGAAATTACAAATGAATTAATGGAAGTTGTAGCACTAGCTCAATTATATAGAAGAGATGCTATAATTGAATTAATGAAAGCTCTTCCTCAAAAGAAAAAGATGGACGAAGTAAAACAATTATACAAAGAAATACTTCAACATCCAAAGTTTAAAGAAGTTAGAGACGATGCTATTAAGATTGAGGAAGCTACTCTTATTGATGATAACGTCGATACAATATTACTATATTATAACGAACTACTAAGAGAAGCAAGATTTGAAAAGAAATACGAAGTAGTAACAAGGGTGTTAAAAGAAATTAAACAACTCAAAGCTATTGAAAATGATGAGATGCAATTTGAAGTAAAATTTTCTATTGACGACACCAGAGGAGAAACAAATGCAGAAAAAAGTAACTAGAACTATAGAAGAGATTGTTAATATTTGTGACAGCTGCGGAAAAGAAGTGGCAATATCCGATTTATTTTGGGGATGTGCTATATGTGGCAAAGATATTTGTCCTGATTGCAAGACTTCGGTAGAGCTTAATTCTTCTATAGCTTTTTTCGTATGTCCCGAATGCAAGAAGTCTTTAACGTTACAACAATTAGAGGATAAAATCAATGATAAGCAGAGAAGAATTTGAAGAAAATAAAAAGAATAGAACTTGTCGAAACTATAACGGAGAACCAGACCTTTTTTGCAAAAGGTGTTTCTGGTTTAAACCGAACCCCAATTATTTCGACGGTGGAGTATGTATGTTAAAATTTTCATACAGGGAATTTAGAACTGAAATAGGCTCTGAACTATTAGACCCTTACTATAAAGATATAATAGATGAAACTAACAGGAGATTAGATAATGCCTAATGGAGCTATAATTGTTTTTATTATTGGAATAATTGGTTTATTTAGTTTATCAATACTAGAAAACTATCCTAAAGAAAAAGCTATATTGAAAGATAAAATAGAAAAAGAATGCTATCAACAGAGTAAAACTCAATCGGAATTCTATTATTGTAGAGATAAATTATATTTTAATTATACAGGAAAAAAGACCCTGTGGTAAGAAAATTATATTGTTCAAATAAACTATCGGACACTACCA
>ULSO01056067.1_pt1 | contig 11375 bp, 9 predicted proteins | sample 1956701 | NCBI WGS metagenome assembly ULSO01 (sample SAMEA4835708, study PRJEB28245) | human gut metagenome | biome: gut microbiome; material: fecal sample | place: Denmark | collected 2008 | reverse complement strand
AAATAGGAACAGCCGTCAAGAAGCGCCGCCTCGTCCAGCGCTACCGATATTCCGGAAATAAACTGTCTGTAGATGTAAAGCTGCATCAGGTCAGACGCAACATAAATCACGATCGGCGCTCCAATGGTATTATACAGATGAAGCCCCTGGATAATCTGAAACCTTGCAATGATAAATGCCGTAATCGTTCCGAACATTACATTAAAGATCAGCGACACGATCAAAATAATCCCTGTATTTCTGAACGATCAGCAGCAGGAATGAAAGGTAAAAAACAGATTTAAGACGTAGCTTCTTCATTATTTCCCCAAAAAAATCAAAGTCATCTTTGCATCCATGGTAAGCGGATTTCTCTTTTGATAATCATACAAAACATAGGCCCCTGTTCTTCTGCGCATTATTTTTGCCGCATCCTCTTCCCATACGGGATAATGAAACCTCTCCATATGGGTCATCTTCATCATCTGCTTTGCATGATAGCCCTGATAGTCCTTTAAATACTGCGGACATTTTTCCTCTTTCTCATAAAAATCAGAGATCTCCCTGTAAAACGGCAGCAGATCCATACAAAAGTCCGGTCTGCTCTTGGCATTTTCCCTTAAATAATAATCGCAGGTAAGCAGTTCCCGGAACAGTTCTTCCTTTTCCGGTTCCCTGCTGGCCGCAAAGTCGAGCAGGATCCTGTAGCGGTAGCTCCGGGAAGGCGTATTTACGAAATATCCCTTGGCTTCATATTCCTTTGCCAGCTCTTCAAACATCTGAAAGGGGCTTTCAAAGCTCTCTTTCAGCACCAGAAGGGTTTTGGCAAACTGGCAGGAATTATAGTAGATCTCCACCATTTCTTCCACCCGCTTCAACTTCAAAACCTCCTCATAAGAAAGCCAGTTTGTATAAAGCACTTCATAAGGCGGCGTTTCCTGATAAGCAATTCCATATTTCTGCGTCAGGTGATACATGGGCGCTCCCTTTAAGACCTTCAAAAAACCAAGCTGCAGCTGCTCCGGCCTCATGGCATAGACCTGGTTAAAGGAATGGATAAAGCTTGTGTAATCCTCATAAGGAAGTCCTGCGATCAGATCCAGATGAATGTGGATGTTTCCGGCTCTCTGCAGTCTTTCCACCACCTGTGCAATATGCCCGGTATCTGCATACCGATCGATCTCCCGAAGGGTCTTTTCATTGGTCGTCTGGATCCCGATCTCAAGCTGTACCAGTCCGGGCCGCATATCAGACAACACGGCAAGCTGCCTCTCATCCATAATATCCGCTGCCACCTCAAAATGGAAATTGGTAACTCCGTTATCATGCTCCTTAATGTAATTCCAGACGAACAATGCGTGCTCTTTGTTACAGTTAAAGGTTCTGTCCACAAACTTTACCTGCGGCACCTTCTGTCTAAGGAAATAGGCCAATTCCTGCTCCACCTTGTCCCTGCCTCTTAAGCGCACCTTTCTTTCCACCGAGGAAAGACAGTAGGTGCAGTGATAAGGACAGCCCCTGGAGGTTTCGTAATAAATAATGCGGTTTTCGTATTCCTTTAAGTCCTGATACAGAAAGGGCAGCTCGTCCATAGCAAGCTCCTCCCGCATTCCGGTAGCCCCTTCCCTAAGGAGCAGTCCCTTGATGCTGCGGTAGTCCCTGTGCTGCAGATAGCTTAAAAACAGCTCCCGGAAGGTTTCTTCCCCCTCTCCCTGAATAATCCCCGTCACACCGGGAAACTGCCTTAAAACCGCTTCCCCTTCAAAGGACACCTCCGGCCCTCCCAGCCAGATCTCCCTTCCGGGCAATACCTTTGAAATTTCCGGTAAAAGCTCCTGTATCATCTGAAAATTCCAGATATAGCAGGAAAAGCCCATCACATCAGGCTGCCTTTTATAAATATCTGCCAGGATCTGCTCCTTTAAGTGGTTGATCGTATATTCTGCCAGTTCAATCTGCTCTTTGTATTGTTCTCCCACATAGGCCTTTAAGTAGTGAATCGCCGGATTGGAATGAATAAATTTGGAATTAATGCCTATCAGTAAAAATTTCATCTTTCAATATGCCTTCTTATTTCCTTCCTGTTCTGTTTTCTATCTTATCATATTTAAGAGGGCAAAGGAATTTTCTTTTGCATAAGCGGCTCAAAAGGTGCACATACTGTGAAAAAGCAATCGAAGAAAGGCAGGATGATAGTGTGAAAAATAGAATTTTTCACACGCGAGATTTGTGTCTGCGCGCACTTGACGCAAACTCGAAATGCGCAAAGAGCGTGCGCAGAAATGGAGATTTTTATGAAACAGGCAGAAAAGGACAAGCCCATTGCCACTACGCCGAAGGGCGTTTGGGAAGCAAGCCGGGCAGACGAAAAAAAGCGCCGGGCAGGTAAAACCTCTCCCGGCACTGATCTTCAACAAAATGGTTACCCTCAAAAGCAAAGCTGATGGCTTTGCTTTTTTCTATCTGACAAACAGCAGCATCACTCCTGATAAAATGACAGCCATAAGCGGAGACACCACTATGGTAAACAGCCACTTCTTTACAACTACCTTCCTTGGAATATAGGGTCTTAAATCTTCTGTTCCCTCTATGATCCACGCTTTTGTGTGATTCACCCAGTACCAGTCGATAAAAAAGCGGTCAAACACACCCGCTACCAGCCAGATCACCAGGATCTGCCAGAAACCCTCTGCAAAGCCTCTTGCTCCATTCACGCCATAAACTGCGATCAGCGTAAAGGCAATGGCAATTCCCATTCCATACGCCTTAAATAATTTTGCGTTTTTTCTGATTTTTTCCTTTGTTATGGTTCCATTTTGAACCGCCCGCTCCTGTACTTCCTTTTCATACAGAATGATCAGGTTCTCCGGTCCGTTTGCAATTCCGATCACACATCCTGTCAGTATGATGAGACAGACTACCAATCCCTCAATAATAATCATGTTTGTTTCCTCCCTCTCTTTTTCTTTTTAAGGCTCTCTGAGCCTTTTGGGCTCTTTGATCCTGGACTCTTTGAGTCTTTTGGGCTCTCTGGGCCTTTTTCTCCGGCAATCCAGGAAACCGCCTTTGCAAGCCGCTTCCCTGCATCTGCAAAGTGCCCTCCCGCGTTCAGCTCATACTTTACCATATTGTCCGCTGCCAAAAGCTGCACGATCTCGCGCGTCCGTTCTCCCACCGTTGCCATAAGCTCATTTCCGCTTCCGGCTTCCTTTCCTCCCAGGCTGATGTAGATCCGCCTGCCCCTTAGAGGTTCCTGCTTTCTGAGATACGGCATAAGTCCCGGATACCAGAAGGAACCGGAGCAGCTTGCCACTCCTGCAAAAAGGTCTGTCTGGTATGCCGTCCACAATGCAAACAGTCCCGCCAGGGAATATCCCATCAGATAAAGCTCTCTTTCCTGTCCATATTGCTGACGGATCTTCGGTATCTGTTCCTCTAAAAGACACCTTAAGGTGTCTTTTGCACCTCCGGAAAAAGATTCAGAAAGGTTCTCTGTCTTCCACGGGGAAAAATCTCTGTTCCAGTCTGTGACCTGAAAAGCGATCAGCGTATACGAAATCTCTCCCATCCAATCGGAAATGGTCTGCGCTGTCCTTTCCTTCTCCCCCTCCTGAAAGGGATACATGCCCCAAAGAATGACCGGCCCGGATATGCTTTCTTTTAATGTGTACAGATGCATCTGTCTAGGATCACCTCTTTCGTTAGTTTTATCTAACCTTATAAAAGTATACCATAAATGTCTGGATATGGAAATAGCTGTTCTCATGATCCTATTGTATCGTTTCTTCACTCCAAAATCCTGTTCGGTCATGTTTTTGTTACATTCCTGTTCTTTTCCTCCCATTTTCCCCTATTTCAGTTATAATATTGGCGCACAAAAGAAGCAGATCCTCTCATGAAACGGATCTGCGGAACGGAGATTTCTATGAAAAAAAGAATGATGATGGTTTTATTCTCTGCAATGCTTCTCTTATCTGCCTGTGGATCCGCCAGCGCTGATTCTCTCCCGGCCAATGAGGTTTCCAAAAAATCCAAAGCCGTGGAAGAAACTTCTTCTGTAGAAGCGGCCTCCGAAGTTCAGGCGCCTTCTCCTACGGAAATGCCGCTTTCCACAGCCACTCCTTCTCCTACACAGACGCCTCTGCCCACGCAGACTCCTTCCCCTACGCAAACGCCTCTGCCCACAGAAACGCCTTTGCCGACGCAGACCCCTTCTCCTACCGAAGCGCCTCTGCCCACACAGACGCCCGCCCCCACTGCTCCTCCTGCTGCTGAAACAGCCGTCACGCAGCCAGCTCCTGCGGAGCAATCTTCCGCCCAGTCAGAAGCACCGGCATCTCCTGCCGCAGAAACCGGCGGACAAGGTGGATCAGGTTCCGGTTCCAACTTTAACACCTACAATAACCCGGATCAGCAGAACACCTCCGAAACCTATGTGTTAAATACCAACACCATGAAGATCCATCATCCCTCCTGCAGAAGCGTTAAAAAAATAGCGCCCCAAAACTACAGCACTTCAAGTCTTTCTCTTGACGAGCTTAAAGCTCAGGGCTACAGTACCTGCGGGAACTGCTTTTAAGATTAAGAAAATAGAACGGTAACTGACCAATGGTTTCTGATATTTAATAAAGGTCAGAAATGATATTTACGCACTTATCAATTCCCAGTTCGCCGCTGTTTAGCGTGAGATGGCAATTCTGTGCGTGTCCCCATTTCATATCGGTGTAGAAACGGTGATATGCGGCTCTGCGCTTGTCTTTATCTTGCAAACGTTGTTCACTTTTAGCCCATGAGTGTCATGTTTTTACGTGTCGCCATAAGCTTGGCAGCCTCTTCATAATCAGGTAGCTCGATGTTCTCATTTCGACCTCCTGATCCTGGTACAGATCCATACACTTTTAGGGCAATACCATAGTCGGTAATACCTGCTGGTAATGGGTAGTTCAGATCTTCGCACTTCTTGAAGGCTCTCAATAAGTCATTGACACCAGACTTGCTGAAACCAGTCTGACGTGCTATTTCGCTACCAGACATTGATAGCGCGTAGTGTTTGATAATGATGTCCTTGTAATCTAACTGCATACATTATCCTCCTTAAAATGATCTATTTACCTTAAATTCATTTCCATTATATATACAAAATTTCCCATTCCGTATCATTTCTATTTTCCTTTCACTTTTACAAAATGTTCTCATCAAATATTGCGACACTATTCCGCTTCTATCATGCACGCTATTGGTGTTCCTGATGTTTATATCATGCAACGTGAAGGTTGGAGTTCAGATGCCACTTTAAAAAATATATATCAGGGAAAAATGGACAATTTTTCCAAAAATTTTACAGACCTGACAAATGACCATTTCACTACCATGCAACACGAAATGCAGCATAAAAAAGAAAAACCCCAGTAAACACTGAGGTTTTTCTATGCGGAAGATGGGACTTGAACCCACACGAGCGCAATGCTCACAAGATCCTTAGTCTTGCTCGTCTGCCAGTTCCGACACTTCCGCTTGACTTACGCCACGAATGATATAATATCATTTATGACGTTATTCGTCAATACCTTTTATCAATTTTTACAAGATTTTACGAATATATGCTGAAGTGAAAAGTTTATTTCCACTTTGTCTGCAAATGTCCTAAAGTCATTCACTGAAATGCCAATACCACTTCCGCTGTGTCATTTTGCTCATTACTCTATAGGTTTTTATTTTCTGTCCTTGTTCCGTAATATATTCCTGATAACCTTTTTGCACATTCATTATAATTCGCCATTTCTGTCTTTTTATTTATTATTTATATGTTAAAAAGAAATATTTGTCTGCTTATTTTACCCTTGATTTCGGCCGTATCTTTCCCTCTACCAGGGCGGATTAGGAACTTTCACCCATTATAAAGCACTCCGCAAGGTGCACTTCATAAAAAACAGAGCAGATTTTTATCTGCCCTATTTTATTATTACATCTAAAATTCGAAAATAGGATTCTTACCTTCATCCCACATAACCTCCAGCATCATTGCATGCCGATTGGGATTATATAATGGATTCCCTTCTATTTTATCTACATTCCTTGCGTGGAATATCATTATGATCTTTCCATTTTCATCCGTCGTGAAGCAATTGTGTCCCGGTCCATAGATGCCAAGTTTTTCATCAGTTGCAAGTACCGGCATACGCTCCTTTTTCCACTGCCTTGGATCAAGTATATCTCCATCTTCATCTATACTTAGCATTCCAACACAATAATGTACCCCCGTATCACTTGCCGAATAGGTCAAAAATATCTTTCCATTTTTTTTAAGAATTGCCGGTCCTTCATTGACCCAGAAACCATATCTTTCCCATTCATAATCTGGTGTAGTTAGCAGTTCCTGAACCGTTTCCAATTTTGTAGGCGAAGCCATTCTGGCAATATATAGATTGGAAATCTTCTTTCCAGCCCCTACTTTTTCTGCCCATATGTAATAAAGTTCCCCTTTATTCTCAAAAACTGTAGCGTCTAAGGAAAAGGACTGAAAGGAGAACTCATCAGCGTCTGCAGCCTGCATAATCCCCTTTTCTACCCAAGGATCGGCCATTGGATCATTGCCCGTACATTCCAAAACATAAGGCCTGATATGCCAGGGATTTTCTTTGTTCCCTGCTGCAAAATACATATACCATTTCTGACCAATAAAGTGTAACTCTGGAGCCCAGATATGCTCCCCCATTGGCCCACTTTCATGCTTCCTCCAAATGGTAACTTCTTCCGCCCTGTCAAGATCCTTTAGGCGATTTGCCTTTCTGAGTACAATTCGATCATATTCCGGCACACTTCCCGTAAAATAGAAGTTTCCATCTTTATGATGACATACATAGGGATCCGCCCTCTGCGCAATCCACGGCTCTAATGCAAGACAATTTATGAGCATAATGAATCTCCTTTATTTACCTTCACGGGTCCATACCTGCATCTCATTTTCTCCGCGGTTTGCCCATGTATAATATGGAATATAGGTAAGTTCTGTCGTTTCGTTCTGCCGCTTATAATATCTGGAATATAGGCTATGGTTATTTTCTGAAACATTCAGTATCTCACGGATTCCCTGCGCTTTTAATGAAATTATTTTCTCATCCAAGATCATCATTTCAAAAGGAGTCGGGGTTTTCTCGGGATCAACAGCAATCTGGTGCAGATCTTTCCCATTATCTTTCTCCTCCATACAGTAGACAATCGGTCCTCTCTGTAATGCCACTTTTCCAATATCTTCACGCACACGTGAATCAGCCATAATCCATATTGGTTCCATCGGAAAATCCAGTATAAAAGACCTGCTTTCCTGCCTTTCAAAGCCGCAAATATACAAATAGCCGTCCTTTACATATGTTTTTTCACAGGCTCCACTGAATTTGTAATGATCACACCAGCCCGGTATCCGCAATGCGAGAACAAAATCATTATCCTCTGTATTGACAGAAACACTGACCCTGCCATTCCATGGAAAATCTGATTCTATCCGAACCTCTGCCTTATGTCCATTAATTTCTTTTTCAACCACACTTCCCATGTAAAGATGTACATATAAGGTATTCTCATTTTCCGTATAAGCATAAGTGCCAATAGAACTTAGCATCCTCGCAAGATTAGGTGGGCAGCAGGCACAGCCAAACCATTTCTGTCTCACTGGCTTTACATGAAATTTACGTTCATCCTTATGGCAGCTTTCCGGATTTACCTCAAGCGGGTTCACATAGAAAAAGCTCTTGCCATCCAGTGCCATGCCGCTTAATACTCCATTATATAATGCCCGTTCCATCACATCTGCATATTTTGCTTTCGGTGCAATCTGGAGCATTCTCCTTGCAAAAAAGACAAGTCCGATTGATGCACAGGTTTCCGCATACGCCGTATCATTGGGCAGATCATAAGCAAAGGAAAAAGCCTCCCCTATATGTGTACTTCCAATTCCACCTGTCAAATACATCTTCTGATCCACAATATTGTCCCACAATGTCTCGCATGCCTGATAAAGAGATTTATCTCCTCTATGTCTTGCTATATCTGCCATACCAGAATACAAATATACCGCACGCACAGCATGCCCAACTGCTTCCTTTTGTTCCCGGACTGGTAAATGTGCCTGGTAATACTGATAGCGTTGGCTTTCCCTTTCCTTATCTGACAACTTCAGTCCCTGCTCTATATCAAAGTAATAGGGTCTCGTTCCCCTCTGATTGATAAAAAACTGACTCAGTCTAAGATATTTTTCTTCTCCTGTTGTTTCATATAAACGTATCAGCGCCATTTCAGCAATTTCATGTCCTGGATATCCCTTACATTTTCCTTCTTTCTCGCCAAAATAATCTGCTATATAATCCGCAAATCGCTCCGCAGCCTTTAAAAGCTTGTCTTTACCTGTTGCCTGATAATATGCAACTGCACCTTCTGCCAAATGTCCAAAACAATAAAGTTCATGATGATCCTTCAGATTAGTAAAAATCTTATCTTTGCCATTGATAATATAATAGGTATCAAGATATCCATCATCTTGTTGTGCCGCACAAACAACATCAATTGCATCATCTGCAATTTTTTCGAGTACCTCATCCGGATATTGTTCCAGTGAGTAGGCAACTGCCTCAATCCATTTAGAAAAATCGCTATCCTGAAAAACACATCCATAAAATTTGTCTTCCAGATGTTTTGGGTCTTCCGGCAGTGTTTCACAGCCACGAAAAGTATACTCAGGTTCTTTGTATGCTTTTCCAAGCCTATGTTTTTCCCGGTTCATCTTACCCGCAACCCTGAAATTCCGCATGCAGTAGCTGGGAGCTGCATCCTTTACTCTGTCATTTAATGCTTCCCATTGATATGGAATAACCTCTTTTCTTACAAGTTCTATTTCCCGCTTCCAGAAAGAGTCTGTAATTTTCAATTTTTTCAATGATAACGGATTATTTAATTCCGTATTTTTCATAACTGGTCTCCTTTTATTACCATTATTTGAATTATATTTATTATTTCTTGCACTTAACGTTATTGTACATGTAATACCATTCCATTTCCGGCCAGGAAATATAAGGTCGAAAACGTCTGACAAGGAAATCATATCCCATATCATGTCCCGGTTCTGTTTCAAATATCTTCTGTTTTTCATCAATACATTTTATCCATGCATCTGGATTGTCACAATCTCCCTCGATTGCCATCATCTCTTCTCCGGCTAAGACCAATGGACCGTAGCACAATGCCCTGATTTCTTTATTCTTCTCGTCCACAGACTCAAATTTTAACTTCATAGGATATCGTACTATAATGGTATCTTCCCTGCTCCACACTTTTTTCACTACAATCCAGCCATCCTCTTCTATCTCACAGGAAAGATCATTTCCGTTAATGCATACCTGTGGTGTTCCCGCACACCACTCCGGGATTCTAATGTGTACTGCAATTTCCTCTTTTGTTTTTGAAGTAATAGTTATGGAAATCGTCCCATCAAATGGATATTGGGTATCCATCTGCAATAGAACCTTTTCTTTCTCTTTCTCCCAGGTGACGCATGAAGGAATATATTGAGCAATGTAAATGTCATCATTATCACCAAGATAATAAATCATATTGGCATATTCCGAGGTATTCTGTGGATAGGTGCCTGTACAGCACTGCCATCGGAAATTCATATATGGATTTTTGAATTCCGTTGTAAGTCGATTGTCTTTTACCGTCTTGAAGGCACCGCACAAGGAATATCTTGCATAATACATCACATCCCCATTATCTTTTACAGGCAGCTCTCCACCCATTCCGTTTACCAGTAGCCTTTCACTCCACGCTGCATACTTTGCTTCTGCCGTTTCCTTGATCAGATATCCTCCCAATTTCAATACTGCCCATGTGCAGCACGGGATCTCACTACTGTCATTTGGCGTTTCTCTTGAGCAGAAAAAGTCCTTTTCAATTTCCGGATTTCTGCTGGGATCATATATATTTTTCAGGAAATCTCCAAGATATCCATCGGGGCCAAACAGCATCTCACACGGTCCATACCCTCCCGTTGCATAGGTATGATTATGATAAATCAAATCATACCCTTTCTCTGCTATATTCAGATACCTCTGATCACCACAAGTAAGATAGGCTCCTATAGCACTCGACAGACTGTTCACATGACTATATGCATGTCTTGGCCCATATGTATTTTGTTCCGGATTTTCCAAATATGACCAAAATTTATCATATTCCATGTTTTTTGCTAGATCATAATATTCCTGTTTTCGACAGTGTCTGTATAACCTGTACATATTTTCCGGCAGAGTATACCATTCTCCGACATCCTGTCCTATCGCCGTATAATTAATATAAATGCCATTTCTCGGAAAATCCCTAAGTATATGAGCTACCATGTAGTCTGAATAAGTAATCGCACATTTTAAAGCCTGTTCAATTCCTGCGTATTCATATGCATCCAACAAACCACCTAAGACCTTTTCAAACCGGTATATACAATCCATGCCAACCGGATAACCGCCAAAACCATCTGGAGACATTGTTTTGGCATATTCTGAAATCAGATAATTTAGTTTTTTATAAATTCTTCCGTCATCGGTCTGCCTATACCATTTTGCAAAGGCTCCCAACATCTGCCCAAAACTGGGAGCACCGTCAGAATACCACCCACTCAGGGAATGTCCTGGTGCAGATAATCCAGCCTTTTTACGAAATCCATATAATAAATTATCATCAGGAATTTTTAAATAAGTTTCTATTGTCTGATCTCTCTGCGTTTTCCACAGGCTGTCTCTTAATATAACGTTACAATACTCAAATCCTCGTAATTTTTTCATATCAATGCTCCTTTTTTATTTTTATCCCTTAACTGCTCCTAACATAACACCTTTTGCAAAGAATTTCTGGAGGAACGGATATATGACCAGCAACGGCAATGATGCTACAATAATCGATGCATATTTAATCTGCTCCTGTAATGACAGATGAAAGAAATCTATACCTCCGCCTGAATTCGTCTGATTGGATAATAATATGGTTCGCAAAATATTCTGCAAAGGCAGGATCTTAGTATCCCTTGCGTAAACCAGCCCCATATAAAAATCATTCCAATGCCATACAAAATAGTACAAACTAATAACCATGATGATTGCCTTTGAAAGAGGCAGCACACATGAAATAAAATATCTCCAGTGTCCACAACCATCAATTAAAGCAGCTTCCCGAAGTTCTTCCGGCAATGATTGTTCAAAAAATGATCTGGTAATAATTAAGTTATATACATTCAAGCCAAAGGCAACTATAAATACCAGCCGGTTATTAATTAATGAAAGATCACGAATGCATATATAGGTAGCAATAATGCCTCCCATAATAATCTTTGTTTTTCTCTTGTTAACTCGCTT
>ULSO01074663.1_pt1 | contig 11390 bp, 11 predicted proteins | sample 1956701 | NCBI WGS metagenome assembly ULSO01 (sample SAMEA4835708, study PRJEB28245) | human gut metagenome | biome: gut microbiome; material: fecal sample | place: Denmark | collected 2008 | reverse complement strand
GACTATATTCTCCCAATATAGTTCCTCCTTCAAAAAAATCGCACCGCTACCATATTGGATGCAATGTCCGATTAATACCAAAAGAATTGCAACACCCTTTAGAAAATCAATAAATGAATTTTTCGTATTCATATTACAATTTTACTTTCTCTAGTCTTTATATTTTCTTAATTCTAATCGCCAATGTATAATATAAAAATCTCGCCAATTCCTTCAATGCTCCTTCTTGACCATTATATTTCTGAACGAGCGCCTTAAAGGTTTTTTTGTTATTTAAATCATCCTCATTCTTTAGTTCAAAAAATCCATCTCTAGAAATGATAAAGTCACTTTCTTTTTCATCCACCTTTATTGGCACTTCTTTCCGAAAATGGATATATGCAAATTCTTGTCGTTCTATTTTACGATGTGCAATATAATACTGGAAGATATGTCCGTCCAAACTTACAAAAAGCTGTCTCCGATAATTTACTGGAGCATATTCCGGGCGACGCACTCTACAAAGATTAACAATTGTGTTCATATCGACACAGCGCATCCTTTTATAGAAGCAATCAATGTCTGCGGCCCATCTTCCTGTATAAATATGTTTTCCTGCTGCAATTACTTTTTCGTTGAAATCACGTTCATCATATCCAAGATTCGCTTCGCTTTCCAAGACTTGTTTATAACTCGTAAGACCATCGACTTCATGCAAACACAATTCTTTGCATCCTTTTGTGTTCCGCATCAAACATAGATGTCCCCACCAATTAATTTTATCAATATTATATTTATCGATATTTTCGAAGCATCCACGAATATCTCCATATATTACGTCTGTGTCTCCATATCCCCACCAATCATAGTCTTTTAGTTCTTTTTCAAACATCAATCCATAGAATGGTTTATAATCACATAGCTTATATGGACGTTTAAGTTGCGCCTTATCGTATACTTTTTCTTGTGCTCTCTTCTCCAAGCTCTCTAGTGTAATTTTATAAGTATGAATGTTGCTTTCGCTATTATCTATTTCAAAATCAAGGAAGAAAAACCAGTCAATAGTTAGATTTCGCTTACAGCTTTCTAAAAACAAATCAAAACTTCTTCTCGGTATTCCACAAAACGGAATTATGATTGCGATACTTTCCATGATAAAATCTCCTCATGAATGCTTTCTATTGATAATGTTCTTAAAAATATTTAATAGATATTGAAATTCTTCTGTCGGATAAAAAATAGCACAAATAAAAAGAACAGAAACCGTTTCAATCAATATTCCTTTAAGTACAAAATCAAAAATACCAACAGGTACAGCAAAAAGCTGTTCAGCAAATACCCCAAACATCACAAGTAAACTAGTAATAGCAACATACTTCAATTGTTTGCTCCAATAATACCGTTTTTTAATTTTAGAATTCCATAGTTTTTTATTTACAATTTTCCAATTTCCGATCCACAGAACAAGTTGGCTCACAACCGTTCCAACCAAGACACCCGCGATTCCAAGTTTTCGCACCAAAACGATACTCAAAACGATATTTATAACTGCACCCATTATGGATACTACCTTTTGATTTTCAAATATTCCAAGCCCAGCAGAATAATCTCCTAACGCACCATATAAACAAGAAATATAAAAATCAACTGCTAAAAGTAATAAATCAATTTTGGGGAGAAGCCAATAATCTCCTGCATAAAGAACAATAAAATTTTGCCCCAATGCAACCGTCGGAACAACGAACAAAACCGAAAACACAAACCGTACAAATGAATATTTGCACAATATGTCGAAAGAAGAATCTTCCTTATTTTTATCGTTCAAGTAATTTCCAAGCAAGGTTGTGATTGGCGTTGTAAAAGATAATAAAACAGTTGAAAGCGTGGAAAAAATCAATTTATAATTAGACAAATATCCAACAAGTGTCGTTCCTAGAAAGGCTGAAATTAGGACATTGTCGGTTGAGCTGTAAACAAACCCCGCTAATTTGTTTCCGATTATGTTCTTTGTATCAAGGATTAACGATTCTTTCTGTTCTTTAGTAGGGCTTTTCTTTTGTCTCTCATATGCAGCATAATTCTTGCTTACGTAACTACTAAGGAACAAATTGGCTGTCAAATTTTGTGCTATTGTTATACAAATATATAAAATATAATCCTGCGTAAATATGATTACACCAATCTTTATAATTGATGCCAGTAAATTCGCAACTGTATCAACTTCAATCTGTACATAATATTTCTGGTCAGCATTAAGAATACATCTCTTATATGCAGCCATATAAGAACATTCAACTGCAACAATTTGTAAAAAATAGATTATACAAACATATTGCCAGCTTACTGTCACATCGGTGATTATCCTTTTTAGAAAAAAAGATCCAACAATCCCCAATGTAGCAATTGCGAGCATAATATATTTATATGCCGATCTATAGAGCGTTAAATATCCACTAGCAGCTTTATAATCTTTTTCATTGATTATAGAATACAGTCTATAGGTCATTGCTGTTGAAATTCCGAGATCAGATAATGAAAGTAATGAAACGCAATCTCTTATCACTCCTTCTAATCCTAAAATTTCTGCTCCAATATACCGAATGAAAAAAAATCTACAAGCAAAATTCATTGCAATTAGAAGCAATTTACTTATTACTCCCATTATGCTGCTTTTAGCTGCCAGCATAGATCTTTCCATGGTCTTTCCTTTCATTTTCTGAATCTAATAATTTTTCTATATCTTCGAATGCTTTTATATCTAACGCATTCAACCTTTCCCGGCTATCGTAGGGCAGTGTCACATCAATACTCTGTATAGCTTCTGCAATCTTCTCCGGCTTTTGCTCATCATAATAAAATAGCATATCTCCCACATCGGATTGTTTAACAGCTGGGATACGCACGGAAAGAACTCGCAATCCATTTGCTAAATATACAAGAACTTTTGATGGGAACGATGTTTCCGTATATTTTGCATCCGGCACCTGAGTACAAAGACCAATATGGCATTTTTGCAAGAATTGGATATATTCCTCTCCACTTTTTAAGCCGTCATATGTAAGCGTGCATTTTGTCGTCTTTTGGACTTCTGCAATCTGCTTTTTTAAATTTTCAATTTGCTCATCCGTACCAAAACCCAAAATATGTACATGATAGTTCTGGGGCAAAAATGCAGCAGCAGCAGCAGCAGCAGCTCCGCCCTTTGTCGGATCAAAGGTACCCGCATAGACACAATGAATCTTATCGTCATCAAAGCGAACGTTACGCGGCGGCTCAGACCGATAGGTTCCATTGATGACGATATAAGGCCGACCAGCAGGGATTTGCTTTGAGAGGGCTTCAGTGGCTAGAATATAGGCATCAGCCGATGAGATCACCTTGCGCTCCCAGTATGCTTTATCCTTACTGCAGTCTACAACATCCTGATAAATCTCTTCCAATTCAAGAATCAATTTGAATCCGCATATTTTCTTTGCTATCCAGAGTTCAAATGCATCCTCTAAAGAGTGATACGCAATAATTGTATCTTCTTTATTGTGACAAAGCAGTTCCCTGAATGCTTTCAAATGCCAATTCAAAGCATACAATTTGTGAAGGATCAAATTTTGCGGTTCTGCATCACGTAAAGCCTTAAATTTGACTCTGTGATCCATATTCACAACTGTTTCGGGAAAGCGCTTTCCGCTAATGGTACTCCTCGCAAACGTCACGATTTGTACACTCTCTGCTGCGGCAATCTTGTTTGCAATGTAATACACCTTGGATTCTGCCGCCGGGTTTGGGTAAACTTGTCTGCTCTTTATGGCAGGATTTGAAATATATGTGATATAGTCTATCCGTTTATCTTTTTTGAACATTTACGATATAACTCCACATATTCCTTATATTTTATTTCTTTGTCGAACAGGTGAGCTCTTTGGCAACACATTTCTTTTTTTATTTTTTTAGGGTCAAATTCAATAACTGTATGTAAAAGCTGTTTATAGTCTCTGCTGGGCACAGCAATTCCGCAGGAAGAATCTATTGTTTCCGGGCTACCACCAGACCTATATGTTATAACAGGCGTTCCGCACGCAAGGGCTTCCAAATTGACTAGACCTAGCACTTCTTCATACGTTGGATTCACAAAAATATCTGCTGCCGAGTAGATCTCAGCTAGCTCCTCCTGATTCTGTGTGCAGGCGATGGAAATAATTTTTTCCGGCAACGTCTTTGCAACAGCTTCTGATACACCTACAAGTACAATTGCATACTCTTCCGGCAGATCTTCGGCCAACCGTTTAAAATCATTCAGGCCTTTTTTAGGAGTCCAGTCAAATGCAACGCCAAGAAGGACGATTTTATTTTCTATGCCATGCTTTGCCCTGAAATCACTCGCACGCGGCTTGAACTTTGTCAGGTCGATTCCATTGTTGATGACCACTGTATTGTAGTCTTTCAAGTAGGACTGATTCACTAAGTCGGCCAACCACTGTGACGGTGTTACGATCGTCAAATTAGGCACACCGGTAAAACACTGCTTTTTATAGCTATACTGAAAACTTGAATCATCAAAAAAGCATCCCGGATATAATTTGTACAGGTCACACTCGTAGCAACCTGTTTTCCACTTTTCACATCCAATCGCCATAAAATGTGGACAGTGTCCAGTGAAAGACCAACAATCGTGCAACGTCCATACGACTGGAATACTTGCTTGCTTCAAGTATTCAAATAGCATTTCCCAGTTCAAATACCAACCATGAATATTATGCAGATGAATAATATCCGGGTTCACCTGCTTGATTTTTTGGATCAATTTATATGTTGCAAAATGCGAGTAGCAGCCATGCCGACCTGTAAGTTTTGCAAGGATAATATGCTCAGTCTTTCCGACAGCACCACCAATTCTATAATATGTATCCGGAAACTGTTCTCCTCTAAATTTTGTAAAAGAGGCCGACGTATATGCTGTTCCACCCATAGAATTCACAGTATCCGCAATTTGAAACATAATCCGTCCGGTACTCCCATAAGGTACTGCGTTAACTTCAAAAACAGTCATTATCATACCCCCCTACATATAGTCACCAAACTGTAAAAACGGAACGATACGCATACCGTGGGGTCATAAAACCGACAAACTTCCATATAAACACCACAATCCAGCAAACTTCTGCTATCCAATTTCCATTTTTAATCTCATAGCTTTTATTAAATAGTTGCACTTTCAATGTTTTTTCTTTACGTTTTAGTATCAGTGGTAGTGACACTACTATAAACGGAAGAAAATACATTTGAATTCTCCCCAGCGTTTGAATACACCCTTGAAGCAGTTCAGCCACTATTGCAATAACTGACAGCTTTACATAAATCGTATTTTTTTCCTCTACACTATCACCGCATAACATAAAAAAAATCAACTGTACAAATGATAATGCAACCGCTTGGATGCTGTTGCCGTAACCATTGTTTAAATACGATAAATAGTTTGCATTATTCAAACCAGTTAATTTAAGGAGTGAATTAATAATCCCAAAAAGTTTTTCCGGTGCAAGTAAAAAAAAGCAAGTTGCACCCATTATTACAACTTTTATTTTAACTGCGAGCTTTCGTTTTCTAAACAAAAAAAGCACTGGGAGTAGTACAATCGCACTCTTGTGAAATAAAGTCGCTACAATACAAAAGGGTATATAAAGTACAGCCTTATACTTATTCGCAAGATAGACTCCAACCATCAGCAACGCAATGGCGACAGATTGTCGTATGGCAGACATATCAACCATAAGAATATATGGATGTAAAACTGCAAAGATTAAAGCCAGACTTCTCTGTTTAAGTGTTAAAGCCCCTGAAATAATTATATAAAATGCAAGGACATATATTAAGCTGGTTACTACAACAACAGCAGAAAAACTTGGTAATACCCTGTTCAAAAAGGAATACAGCGGCTCTAGTTTCATCCCTGGGACAGACATTCCATAATGCAGGTAATCAAACATCTGCCGGTATGCAATTCCGTCACCATAATCATATCTACCCGCCATGAATAGAAAGATTACAATATAAGGCAAATAACGAAAATACCGGTTATTTTCGTATCTTCGTGTGGTAAGGAAAACAAGTAAAATGAATATTATTACTGTTGCATTTATTGCCATCTGTTTTTCCTCATGCTTTTCATCCAATTAATTGTAAAATCTTTTTTGCCACCATTCGACAATTCAACTCTTTCGAAATATATTCTTGTCCTTCACTGCGACCTTTTCCGGCTTTCAACGCCGACTCAATTGATCCAGACAGTGCACGTATACTATTTTCTTTAGGAGTATACAGAAACTTTTGGTAAATTGAAGGCATACCATCCAACATATATGCAACCACTGAATTTCCCGTCATCAGATATTCAATGTTTTTGGATGGGAAAGAATATTTTGTATATTCATCGTCATTTTGACGAGGATTTACCAGAACATCTGCATTTTGCAGGATCTCATTTGCTTTTTCTGCTGGCACCACACCATAGTAGTGAATACGACTATCTTTTTTGCACATTTCCTCTACATACGGTTTCAGTTCCCCACCGCCGCAGATATAGAGCGATGCATTTGGATCATCAATCATTTCAAATGCCTCGATCAATCGCTTTACACCGAATGCTTCAACAAGTTTTCCCGCATAGGCTACTTTCTTACCATGATCTTTTTTTGACGCAACCGAAATGTTCTTTGTATCCGTTATACCCTCTATAACAATGAACGGCCGATTTCCGACATGAAGCTTATCTGCCATATATTTCGTCAAAAGCATGAACGAATCAACTTGCGCAATCAGCTTTTCCATATTTTGGATATCGATTTTCTTAAAGAAATCATAGCCAGGATGAGCCTTCTTGCTCAGGTTCATATACTGCGGAAGGTCAGGTACAACCATATGGATATGAACTGATCCATTCAATTTTTTACCATAAACAGCTGCTTCCAAAAAAGGCGTATGTGGACAATAAACAATGATTGCTTTCTTTTCCGACGTAGAATTATTGATAAAGTCTTTAACGCATTTTTTCAATGCAGCCGTTCTGCTGATGTTTCGGTAACCCCAAATATTGTTAAAATGAACATATTGTACATTTTCAACGCTCTCGCCTGCTTCAAAGCCTTTAAAAGTTTTGTCTGCATAAGCCGTAGGCCACGGCCCAATAAATGGTGCTGATACAACTTTCAGGTCAATTTCCTGCTCTTTCAGCCCCATAATTAATCTTTGTTGAAATGTGTTTGCAGCATTTTCAACCCATGTTTTTGTTTTCCTTGAGATTTCGTCCTGATATTTTGATTCAAAATATCCGCAAAGAAGCAATACATCCATAATTTCTCCCAAAACTTGTCACTTCAGATTTTTATACTTTAGTAACCCTTTAACTATATACCAACACTCATAATAAAGCGTCTCAACCGGGTTCAACCCAATATACCGATATGTATTCCAATTCATCTTTGCAGCCTTGAACTTGTTGCCCGACTTCGATGATTTTGCAATTCTATAAATGAGCAGCGGCTCATCTACACCATAGGCCTTTCGTCCATCTTTCAGGATGTTGAGCCACATCGCAAAGTCTTCATGCATTCCATCGCCTACCGCATAGTACTTTGCATATAGCTCTTTACGGACAAGCGCAGAAGAATTAGATAAGACATTCTGTTTCAACAGCTGCCGGTAGGTAACTTCTGCAGGAGCAGCTAGATACCAGTCGATTGGTTTTCCATCCGCATCCATGAAAGCCGATCCGGTAAACAGCAGGTCTGCATTTGTTTTCTTTTGAAGCTTGATCTGCTTTTCCAGTTTCTCCGGTGCCCACGCATCATCGCTGTCAAGAATAGCGACCCACTCACCGCTAGCTTCTTCCAGCCCATGTTTCCGGGTGTAAGAAACGCCGCTGTTCTTCTCATTCGAAATCAACCGAACCCGATCATCTTTTTTCACGATTGCTTCAGCCAACATTGCGGTTTTATCTGTCGAGCAGTCGTTCACAACCAGAAGTTCGAAATCAGGGTACGTCTGGCTCAAGACTGAGTTGATCGCTTGTTCAATCGTTTTTTCAGCATTGTACGCTGCCATAATGATACTGATCAGACCAAAATCATTCTGCATCACTCTTCCGTCTCCTGTCCCATCGCCGTGGTCTGACCCTCTGCCACACCTTCCGTGCTCTCCGGCATAAACAGGATCTTGATGGTTGCCAGCATGATCTTCAGATCCTCGATCAAGCTGGGATGGGCGATATACATCAGATCCATCTGCAGTTTATCGTAAGGAGTCGTATTGTACTTGCCGTACACCTGCGCGTAACCGGTCAAGCCAGCCTTTGCCTGAAGCCGCAGTGCAAACTCTGGCATCTCTTCGCAGTACTGGGCGGCAATCTCAGGGCGTTCCGGGCGCGGACCTACAATAGACAGATCACCTTTTAGAATATTCAGCAATTGAGGCAACTCATCCAGGCGGCAAGCGCGGATGATATGGCCGACCTTGGTAATGCGGTCATCCTTATCACCTGTAGAAAGGCGGGCTACACCGTCTTTTTCCGCATCAACTCGCATGGAACGGAACTTGAGGATTTCGAACTGCTTGCCGTCCTTTGTCAGCCGAACCTGCTTATAGAATGCAGGGCCCCCATCCGACTTGACTGCAATGGCTGTAGTCAGAAGCAACGGGCTGAGAATTACCAGTCCAGCCAACGAAACCACAATATCCATCAAACGCTTTACAAACAGATACTCCGGACTTGCCATATACCGGCCCACCCGCAGAACCGGCAGATGGAACATGTGCATCGGCTGTGAACCGCTCATGATCACATCGCCCACTCGGGGAATCACAAATACGTTGATACCCTGCCCGATGCAGTATTTCAGGATGATATTGCGCTCATGGCTGTGGACACCGCTGATGAACACGCTCTGCATTCCATCCAGCTGGCTCAGGTCGTTCAAACATTCTTCCACGTTCAACGTCATCTTGACATCGTATTTTTTCGAGAGGCCATATTCATTGATGAGCTTTTCCAGTCCATGCCGGACATCGTAGACCACTGCGGTGGGCTGAGGCGGAAAAGTCCGGAAATACCAGGTATGGGCGCATCTTGCCCACAGGGTTGTCATCACGACCTGTCCAGCAATCGCTGCGATGCCCGGCAGAAGATTGCAGAGCCGCCGGGCCATCAGGCAGATGACAATGTACAGAATACCATCGGTTGCCATGGCTGCCAGTACCTGTCCGTAGATCAACTCTGAAATGCGCTGCAAAGACATCCAGAACGCATCGTAGACTTTACCCAACAGAAAGAACAACACCGCAAACAGACCGATCATGGTCCAGTTGCCCCTCCAGCCAAACTTTGCATAGACCTGATACGAGTAGTACAGCTCCCAACAAAGTGCAAACGGAATTGTGATCATTATCAGATCAATGATTTTTACGATCTTCAACATCACATCATGCTGAAATTTTGACATAAAACCCCAATAACTCCTTCAATTGTTTTCTTTGGTTCTCATCAGCCTTCCTGATGCTGCCATGGATCAAGTTTTTCCACTGCATTTCAACAGCATCTAATAAAGCCATATAGTCCTCCTGCCGCAATCAAGGAGTATCCTCCATTTGGATCGTTGAGGGCATAGCCTGATTTTTTATGTGACTACGTAGTTTGTTCTGACATGTGACTCCTGTCCGACCCTTTATGAAGCCAGCGTGTAATGCGCTCCAGCTCCTGTCTCATACGGTTCAGATCAGAGTGAACATATCGCTGTAGCGTGATCGTTGCATTGGAATGGCCCAGCAGTTCGCTCAAGGTTTTGATATCACATCCGGCCTGCAGGCAGGTCGTAGCAAACGTATGCCGCAGAACATGTGGATAAATTTTTCGGATCCTCGCCTGCTTCAGGTAGCATTGGATACTCTTGCGGTAACAGCGTGGTTCTACAGGCCGTTCCTCGTTTCCAGAGAGAAACCATATATTATCGCTGTATTTTCCGTGCAACTTGCGTAGAGTTCTCAGCAACGGCTTCGGAAGCGGAAGTTCACGGTTAGAATGCTGCGTTTTGGATGTTTGGATCACAACTTTTGTATGGCCATCTCCACAACAGATTCGGCAGACAGTGCGCCGAATCGTTACTGTGCCTTTATCCAAATCAAAATCTCCCCACTGCAGTCCGCAGACCTCCCCGATTCGCAATCCAAGTTCCATTTGCAGAAGCATCCCGATTTTACGGGTGGTTGGTTCTGATAAAAGAAAATCCCGGAGAGAATCCTGTTCTGTCCGGGTCAAGGGTTGTGGTTCTGGCTTCTGTGTGTGTGGCAGTTTGACGCATATCTCGATGGGCGGCATGAGATGCAGATGTGCAGCATACTTGCAGATTCGTCGTAGCATCCCAAAACATTCTTGTGCCGAGGATGCGCCAAGTGGCTTGTGACTCCGGTCTGAGGGCAATAGAATTTGAAGAAAAAGACGTTCCAGTAAAGAATCCGTCATGCTCGAAACTAGCAAATTGCCCAAAACTGGAAGAAGATATTTGTGCAGAGTATACTGGTAGTGGGCATAGGTGGATTCTTTGATCCCCTGCCTGAGAGAAGCAAGCCAAAGCTCCGTCAGCTCAGAAAAACGCATTGACTTCCCGGAAAGCTGATAGAATCCGGACAGAGCTTTCTGCTTGATCAGCTCTTCCCGGACTTCGCGGTACGCATACCCATACAGGTACCCCCATACGGGCTTTCCTTCGGCGGTGCACCCTTTGATATAACGCCCCTCCCAGCGGCCGTCCTTTCGCTTATGGATGTTTTCTCCTCGTTTTGCCATCTGAATGCCTCCCTTTACTTGACTCTTGTCTGACTCCTTGTGTGCAAAGAAACGCTTCCGCAATTTCCACAAATTGCATTTCTTGTCTAAAATCGAATGGAATCGCATTAGAATGTTGTGTTTTTTTTCGTCAATTTGGAATGATACAAGGTATTTCTATTGAAGTGCTGGTAAATTCATGATAAAATAAGGCGAGAATTGGTACAAGGTGAAAAATAAGAGGTATCTTCCATGATCCAAATGGAGGATACTCCTTGATTGCGGCAGGAGTGTGTGTATGCGGCATTGCGGCTGTCTTGAGCATAATGAGAGAACCTATCCAGCGGCAATAGAACCGATAGAAACAGTATGGCAAGACCACTGTCATTTATCCAGGCCAGCACCAGTAAGAGTCAATATTGCGTTCAAACTCACAGAAAACCACTTGGATGCAGTCATTTTCTGGCTATCTCCCAGTGAGCATATCTTCAAAATGCAGACAGGAACTCAATTGGTAAAAATCGTTGCACAGGAATCTTCCTTATTATATAAGCGGAATAAAAACGTGTGAGGAAAAATGGTGAATTTAGAAGAAACGAAGTAT
>ULSO01083689.1_pt1 | contig 11400 bp, 14 predicted proteins | sample 1956701 | NCBI WGS metagenome assembly ULSO01 (sample SAMEA4835708, study PRJEB28245) | human gut metagenome | biome: gut microbiome; material: fecal sample | place: Denmark | collected 2008 | reverse complement strand
ACACAAAATATAAGTTTTCCAAAGTGGAATTTTTGAACATGGTTTCAGTTCCAAGGTCGTCAATGAACAAGACCTCGCAATCTATATATTTTTTGATTATCTCTGTGTCTTGATATTTTGTGAACTCTTTAAATTCAATGCTCATGTTAGGGGCAGAAACCATTTTGATTATTTTTCCTCTTTTTATGAGTTCATTTGCCATGCATCGAATGAGATATGTTTTTCCAACACCTGTTGGTCCAGCGATGTATATCAAATTTTTCTTAAAATCACTATTGCACCATTCTTGCATTTTTTTGTAAACTGGAGCAAGGTCACCAGAAGTTTTGATTTCATTGTCAAAATCTTTAAGTTCTTCAAAACCGCTGCTTTTAAGAATTTGTTTTGAAATTTCTGTTTTTAAACAAGTGCACATTTGACCATTTTTATAGCCTTCGTCATTGCACTTTTTGCACGAATAGTTGATTTTTTCGCCACTTAGTCTGTGTTTATCTTTCAATCTTTCAATTTTGTCCAAAGCTTTTTGTTCACTTTTTTCATCTGGTTTTTCACCATACGCCAATTTTCTGGAATTTTCAATTTGAAGGCGAGTGTAATTTTTGTATGCTTGAATGTATTCTTCATCACAAAAAAGAGGAGCCATTTTGGTGTTATAATCGGCTTCTGCATCTCGTTTTCTTTGTTGAATGATTGCCATTGCATCACGTATGATTTCTTGTTTCATTAATTCTCCTTAGATTTCAATCTCATCAATAGATTGAAAGAGTGCGTTCATTTCTTCTTTGGAATAAGATCTTCCAGTTGAAAAATTTGATTTGTTTTCCGTTTTGCTCAAAATATTGAATGAATTTTTTGCTTCTTCAACGGTTTTGATGTTTTTATCATGGAAAGTGGAAAGGATGCTGGAAAGATATTGCATAGGTTGTTCTTTTCCGGCTGATATGGTGCAGGCATAATCAATGACATCATCTGGCAATTTCCAAACATCTTTCCAAATTCTATACTTATCTCTGTCAAACTGATTTACATTTCTTGAAAGCCCAATTTTTTCAAGAATGTCTTTGATTTGTTTGTCCACTGCCAGAACTTCGTTGAAATATTCTGCGAGAGATTTTTCTGTCAAAATTCCAAGTTTGTGGAACTTTTCAAGCACCTTGTTCATTCCTTCAAGGGTGCGGACATTTGTTTTGAAACAATAATTAGAGATTTCTTCCAGCATTTTCTCAGAGAAACCTAAGTTAATCCAGTTGAAGATATAGTTGTCAACAACTGGTTCGATGTTTTCATAGTAAAGACCAAGATTTTTGGTGAGGATTCTTGCAATTTGAGTTGCTTTTGATTTTTCTTCTTCAAAAAGTTCAATTTCAGCAACGGAGAAGAGTTTGTTTGCATAATATTTTTCCAAAACGTTGTCCATATATTGAAAACTTGCTTTGTTTTTTGATTTCATTTTTTTTGCAACATAGGTCAAAACTTCATCATCAAATCCTTGTTGAACCCATTTTTGATAGAGAGATCTTTCTTCAATGTTTGGAAGGCGTTTTGATCCCATAAGCTTGAGCAAATATTCCATTCCTGTTTGCAAACTTTCAAATTCAAGCAGTCTTTCTTCGACTTGTTTTGCAGTGGTTATTTTTTGGTTTGCCCAATCTTTTGCAATTGTTGTGATGTATGCATAACCAACATTGTTTCCTTTGATGTTGACACAATAGTTGATTATCATAAGGAGTGCTTCTTTTTCCATGTGCAAGCGTTCAATGATGTCGTAATATTCCCTATACTCATTTGGAGTTATCATTCTTCCGCTCAAAATCTCTTGTGCTTGAGCATTGAAAGATTGATATTTTTTGACATTATATTTCTTTGTGTTGTTCAAGACGTCGCTTATTGGAAGATAGCGAACTTCAAATGGAATGACATTGAGAATTTGCACCAAGCCCTGTTCTTGCCAATAGTAGAATGCTTTTTCGATTTCTTCTTGTGACAAATTCAATTCATTTGCAAAATTTTCCAATGTGTTGTCTCTGCTGTTGCTGTCTTGGCATTTGTAGAGACCATAAAGATAGATTTTGACATAGTTTGCGTCTGCATAAGGAAGATAATTATTGATAAAAATGTTATCAACTTCAGTGCTGTTGTTTGCCAACATATCAATGGAATATTTACAAAAAGCCATATTTCCTCCTAAGCAGAATGTTCATTTGTAATGATATCACAAAAATCGTCTTTTTACAACCTTTTGAGAGCATGTTTTGATTTCTTGAAGAATACAATACAACATGAAAAAATTTGTTTTTGTGTTGATGATAGCATTTTGTCTGCCTATTTTTCTGGTTGGGTGTTCGTCCAAAAGCGAACTTAACTCATACCAAATTGAAGTGATTTATGATGACCAAACGCAAACTCTTGATTGTGCTCAAGAAACCATGTATGTCAATAATAGCGACAACGCCTTGACTGAAGTTTGTTTTTTTGTCTATGCCAATGCTTTTGCAGAAGGACAAACTGCTGTTCCAAAATCATACACGGACAGGGCATATCCAAATGGTGAAAGTTTGGGGAATGTGGAATTTGAGAGTGTGCAAGTTGATGGACAAGATGCGACCTTTTCAGTCAGTGAAAATGGGAACATTTTGACAGTGAGTTTGATTCAAGAGTTGTTTCCACAAGAAAAAGTGGAGATAGACATGAAATACACAATCAACCTTGCAAACATCAATCATCGTTTGGGTTATGGAAATAATGCTGTAAACTTTGGCAATTTCTTCCCTATTGCCTGTGTCTATGAAGATGGAGTTGGCTTTGTCAAAAATCAATTTTCTGCAAGCGGGGACCCATTTTATAGTGATGTTTCCAATTTCAATGTTTTGATTTCTTATCCAGATGACTATGTGCTTGCGTCTTCAGGAGAATTGTTAAGTCAGAGTGTTAAGGATGGACAGACAACTTCAGTTTGCAAAGGAGAAAACATAAGAGATTTCTGTTTTGTTTTGTCAAAAGATTTTCAGGTGATTACTGGCAAAGTGGGAGGAATTGATATCAGATATTATTTCTATGATGACGAAAATGCACAAGCACATCTCAAAACTTCTGTTGATGCGGTCACAACTTTTCAAAATCTGTTTGGTGAATATCCTTACAAGCAATTGAGTGTTGTTCAAACAAATTTTTGTTTTGGGGGAATGGAATATCCAAATCTTGTGATGATTTCGGACGATGTTGATGAGGAGGCGGAGAACTATGTCATCGTCCATGAAATTGCTCATCAGTGGTGGTATGGACTTGTAGGGAACAATGAATATGAGGATTCGTGGGTTGATGAAGGGTTGACAGAATTTTCCACTGCTCTTTTCTTTGAACAAAATAAAGAGTATGGTTTGGATTATGACATTATCATGGAAAATGCCACCAATACCTATAAAAATTTTGTGTCCATTTTCACTAAAATTAATGGTGATGTTGACGAAAGCATGAACAGAAATTTGTCAGAGTTTGACACCGAACCAGAATATGTTAATTGTATCTATACAAAGGGAATGTTGCTTTTTGACAATCTCAGACAAAGTATGAGCGAAAGGAAGTTCGTTAATTGTTTGAAGGATTATTTTGGTGAATACAAGTTCAAAAATTCTTCTGCAGAAAAACTGATTGAAAGTTTTTGTCATTCGGCACATTCAAATTTGGAAAATTATTTTAACGCTTGGTTGAGTGGAGAAGTTGTGTTTCAATAAGAAAAATATGGCAAAGAAAAGCTAAATAATAAAAAAATCGCAAAAATTATGCGATTTTTTGATTTTTTCTTATTTATTTTCGTAATTATTGATTATTACAGGCTTCATAGCTTTTTTCTTATCTTTGCAGTCATAATCTTTGTCCCAATCTTTGATTGCTTGTTCAAACATTTCGATGTAATAATCCATACTTCTTTCAACAGTGAATTTGAGTGCGTGCTCTGCAATAACTTTTCTGTGAGCTTTGAGTTCTTCAGGGTGTTCAATCCACCAATCAATTTTTTCAGTCAGGTCTTTATAGTTTCCATGCTCAAATATGCTCTTTTCATGAACAGTGAATTGTGGTGTTGCACTCTTAACACTGTTTGAAACAATTGGGACACAACCACAGGCGATTGCTTCAATGCAACTCATTCCTTCCACTTCAATGTCTGCAGGGTGAATGTATAAGTCTGAGAAATTCAACAGAGAAACAATCTGTTCTTTTGAGAAGAAACTGAACATTGGATAGATTGGCAATTTTTGAGCCATTTTCATGATATGTTTCTTTGTTGGGCCTTTTCCGCCGAATATAAGTTGAATCTTGTCACGGTATTTGCTTGCGTTGACCGCTTTAATAATCAAATCATGACGTTTTTCACGAGAGAATCGTCCGATGAATGTGATGACGATTTTATCTCTGAAAACTTTAGGTTTTTCTTCTCCTTCAACAATTTTGAAGATTGGATTATATCCGTTTGAAATCACATGCAAATATGAATTGTAGTGATGATTTTCCAAGAGTTTTGCCACCATAAGAGAAGGGCAGTGAATATGTTTGACATATCTGTATGTGCAGTTTTTGAATTTTTCCCACAAAGAAGCATTCACAACAGCAACTTTGTTCATGTAGATTGTTGATGTGATGTTTTCGGGTATTATATGAAAGCCTGCAGTGCAAGGAACATTCATTTCTCTGCAGATTTCAATTGTCTTGCAACCAAGTTTGAAAGGCATATAGACATGAACGATGTCAGCACCTTCAATTGATTTTTTGATAACTTCCCTATCTGGTTTTGCAAATTGAAATCCTTGAGAGTTGATAAGCTTTGTAATTGGCTTTCCAAAATATCTCTCTTTAAGTGCATAAGCGGTGTTGTTTGTTTCGTCGATTGCGAGAACTCTGACAGTGTGTCCTCTTTTGACAAGACCATTATAAATTTGTTGTGCGGAAATGCTTGTTCCGTGATTGTTTTTGTAAAATTGGTCTGTAACCAATGTGATAATCATATTAAAACTCCCCATCCAATAGTTTAGTCAAGAAGGTATAAAAATTAATCTTATTATCGAAAAAAATAACGTCACGTAAAGTTTATACTAATGTCATTTTAGCATATTATAATATTAATTACAAACAAATTTAAAAAATTTTAAGTAAAAATTTTTTAAGCCAAAATTTTATTAAAATGCATGACTATATGTCCGGTTTTTGCACAAATTATAAACATGGGGTGCTTATGGCAAAAATAAAGACAGCGATTCAATTTGGTTTGGTTTATATTCCGATCATTTTACATTCGTGCACAAAAAACACAGATATTGGCTTTAATCTGATTTACAAGAAAACTGGACAAAGAATCAAGTACAACAAAACCTGTGAAGATTGTCCTGCAAAAATTGCTCAAGAGGACATTGTTAAGGGTTATGAATATGAAAGGGGAAAGTATGTGACCTTAACAAATGAGGAATTTAAGAAGTTAAAAACAAAAAAAGACGAGAATATTGAGATTGTGCAATTCTCAAAATTGGACGAAATTGATCCGATTTATTATGAAGATTCATACTATGTCGAGCCAACAGGAGCAAAAAATGCATTTGTGTTGTTCGTTAAGGCTTTGGAAAGTGAAAAGAAAGTGGGGATTGCAAAAACGGTTCTGGGGACAACGGAAACATTGATTGCAGTCAGGGTTATCGATGGTTGTCTGGTTTTAAGCAAATTGCATTTTGCCGATGAGATTCAGGAAAATCCGGTTGCAAAACCGAAAGAAAGTGTGAAAAAAGAGGAATTAGATCTGGCTAAAAAACTTATTGCAAACATGACCAAAAAATTTGATATTTCTGCGTATAAAAATGAATATAAAGAGAGAGTTGTGAAGGCGATAGAGGATAAAATTGCAGGGCAGAAAATCCAAGTTGTCAAATCTCCAAAACCAAAGAAAGTTATCAATTTATTGGATGCATTGAAGCAATCAGTCGAACAAACAGACAACGATGACGACGAAAAAGTTGTATCTTTCCGTAAACGAGCGTAGATGAATTGATTTTTCATTTGAAAACTGATATTATATTGCTGTAATGGAAGAATTGGTAGATTTATTGAATGAAAATGGCACCAAAATTGGTGTAATAGACAAAAAAGAGGCTCACAGAAAGGGACTTTGGCATAGAGTTGTCCATGTTTGGATTATGAATTCAAAAAATGAATTGTTGGTCCAAAAGAGAAGTTGCCAAAAATCTTTTTTCCCAAATGTGTGGGATGTTTCTGTAGGCGGGCACGTTGATGCTGGAGAGAGTTCAATTGATGCTTCGGTTAGAGAGGTTTTTGAGGAGATTGGTGTCAAATTGAAGCCGAGTGATCTGGAATTTTTGTTTTCCTTTGCTGACAGCAACATTTATGATGGCGTTTTAGTTAATGAAATTGCTGATGTCTTTTTAGTGAGAAAAGATGTGGAACTTTCAAAATTAAAATACCAATCCGAAGAAGTCGAAACGACCAAGTGGATTGGTTTTGATGAATTTTTAAAGAAGTGTTATACAAATGAGTTTTTGCCTCACACAAAGGGTTATGAAAAATTTGAGAGTTGGTTGAAAGATAATGGATTTATTTGATGATTAAAAAATTGAGAAAAAATATGTACTAACTACCAATCGGTAGTTATTTTTTTTTAAGAAATGCTTGATAAATCAATATAATGCGAAGTTGTTTCAAGGTCGAATGTTCTGCGACTGCAAATATTTGATTTGTCGCACGTTTCAGCTATTTCCTCCGGTAATACAAAGTGAATGTTAGATAATGTTATATCAGCACAGCAGGATTCGCTATGTTGAATGGCGAACATCTTATGTCCCTTGATGACTTTGCTTCCACCAGTTGTTTCATAAAGTCTAAGTCCGATTGCGATTTGTTTGTTTGGACAAACATTTTTGACTGTGGTGTTAACTGTTAAGAATCTGCCAACGCTTGATAAATTTTGTTTTTCCAATACGACACTTTTATTATTTTCGCATCTATCAAAGCAAATGTTGTGTGTAACCATGTCGTTAACATCAATTTGTATTGAAGGATTAACGGTGAGTTCTTCTTGGGTCTTACTCATTATAAAAACCTCCCAATATCAGTATATATCACTCTTGAAATTTATGTTCAAAGCATTTGTTGATGGGGAGAAATAAAAAAATAAAAAATTTTTTAAAAATTAGCACTCTTTAGTTGACATTGCTAGCAAATAAGTTGTATAATTGTCAATGTATTAGGAAAAACTAATACAGGGAGGTAAATAATATGAAACATAACAATAATAATTTTGGTTTAATTTCAAGAGGAGAACATGACAGAGAACCACTTGGTTTCTTCGACGATTGGTTTGATGATTTCATGCCAATGTTTTCAAGAAAGGAGATGAAACAATTCAACTCAATAATGAAGACAGACATCAAAGAGTCAGGCGACAACTATGTTTTGGAAGTTGATTTGCCAGGTTTTGACAAAAAAGACGTGTCACTTGAACTTGACAATGGATATCTTTCTATCACAGCAAAGAGAGAACACAAAGTTGAAGAAGATGATGAAAAGAAAGGTAACTTCATCAGAAGAGAAAGAAGTTTTGGTCAATTCAGCAGAAGTTTCTATGTTGGAGACATTGAAGAAGATGACATTGATGCAAAACTTGAAAACGGAATTTTGACAATCAGACTTCCAAAAGAAAAGAAAGAACAACCAAAATCAAACCGCATTGAAATTAAATAAAGAAAAAATAGGTAGATTTCTACCTATTTTTTGTTTAATTGGTTTAAGTAACGCATGCTTATAAAATATCAAATATTCTTAATCTTTATCTATTAACCTTTACGACAACTTTTATCAGTTGTCTTTTTTATTGCAATCATTAGCACAAATTAGCAAAAGTTAGACGGCATTAGAATTTTTTAGAATTAAAATATTTTCTGAAGGAGGTCAAAGAAAAAATAAGATAGTCGATTAAAAGGGGAGGTTATGGATTCAGAATTGTTTTTAAATTTATGCAATCTGTCTTGGGAAGTTGCTCTTATTGCTTTTATTGTTTTTGGTTTAACAATGTTGATTAAATGGCCTATAAAAAAGGCAACTTCAAAGTTAGAAGAGAACAAGAGAAAAGCAGTTAACACAGTTATTGTGTTCATTCCAATGATTTTATCAGTTTTGTTGAATGGCTTATATTATGGAATATTTAAACACGAGTGGTTTACTGGGATAGTCTTTGAATCTGCTGGTTCTATATACATATTGGCACTTGGTATTTATGCAATATATTCAAGAATTGTAATCATTATAAAAGGAACCAAAACGACATCAGGCACAAATGAGAATTTGAGTAAAGAAACGATATCATATATCAAACAAAACATAAAAACAATCTCTAAAACATTGAAAATTGACGAAAGCAATTTGGAAAAAATTGTATACAAAATTGAAGAACTTTTGAAAATTAGAGAAGAAATAACGAGCAATCTAGAATATCAAGATATTGCGACAACAGAGAGCATTGACAATCAAGTCAACGAATTGAAACAAGAGGAAAACACACTTAAAACAAGCATTGCCTCATTGAAAGAGAAATTAACAAATTATCAAAATTCAATAAACAAAAAAGCATAGAATATGATTTTGAAAATTGGATTTTGTAAACTGCTACAAATTATCAACAAAGATACGTTAAATTAAAAATAAGGAGATAGATATGGCAAACATAAAGTGTAACGGAAAAATTGAAGCTGAAAATCTTGACATAAAAAACACATTTAAGGTTTTAACAGAAGTAGGTAATGGATTTGAGATTTCTGATCCAATGAATGTTGGCATTGAACTTGGGCGAAAAGATGGCACAGCTGGCACACCTTATATTGATTTTCACACTGATGGCAATTCAGCAACCGACTATAATTCAAAATTAATCGCTCAAAGTGATTTTATTAACATAATGGCTCTAGGCGGTTTGAAAGTTAACAGTCATGATGTTGTGACAGTTATTGAAAAATATAGAAACGGCGCAACTGGGCATATAAAACTTCAGATTGGAACAGAGATTCTTTTGTTGTGCTGGGGAGAAATTTCCCAATCGTTTAAGGACAGCACACAATATGATTTTACATTACCAAACAGTCTAACATACAACAATCAAGACTGGATTTTGTCAATTTCTGCAAATGGTTATACAGATTGTGCATGGTTAAATTCCGGGGTTTTATCTGCCAATGGTTTTTATTTAAAATCTCAAAGATACAGCAATAAATCTGAGACAATAAATGTCAGATGGAAAGCAATAGGATTTGTGAGTTAAGGAGGATATATGAAAATTTATTACAACAAAGATGGCTGGCTTTGTCACAGGGCACCATGCGATTTTCAAGACGAAGTTGGATTTATTGATGTTTCAGAAGAGGAATATCAAAAAACTCTTTGCACAGAGAAAAATTTTGCTTGGAAAGTTGTTAATGGCACATTGACAAATGTCAGAGTTTCGGAAATGACTGAAAGTGAAGTTCTAGAAGAATTGCGTCATTTGCGAGAGAATGAATGTTTCCAAATAGTAAACAGGGGTGTGGTATGGTACAACACACTTACAGAAACACAGTTGAATGAAATAAACGTTTGGTACAAAAAATGGCTTGATGTGACCATTACAAAAACAGTTCCAACCAGACCAAGTTGGATACATTAGAAAGGAGGGAAAAATGGCGAATATAAATTGTACAGGTGAATTGAGAATCCAAAAGAACGGAAAAGAAATTGTTGCCAAAGTTGATGACACACAAAGCGTTCCTTGCATCGAATTTAAGTTGAATAATGGAAACACCATCAAACTGTCAGCAGGAGATGGGGGCTTCATGATTGATGCAATTGATGGACTTTCTGTGAATGGAAACAATATATTATCAATTTTAAACGAAAAATTAAATTCAAGCGAAATTTTTTATGACGAAGTTACTTCACGAGGTCATTATTTGCTTCTTCCAGATCATGTTTTATTATGTTGGGGGTCGGTTCCAAAAGGCTCTTCAGGGACAGTTGAAGTAGACCTTCCATATTATCCAATAGAAACTAATTATTCTATTGGTTGGAGCATTGACTCTTCTCTTGACACTTCACAAACCTTTAGGGGAATGGGTGCCTGGGATAAGCAAACAAAAAGTTTTAAAACTAGAAGGTTTAGCACTGCAGGAAAAGACTGGCTTTTAATTGGAAAATATTAAGGAGGGAATTATGCAACTTGGAAGTATTTTTTATCTAAAAGATTGGAAAGAAGCATGCAATTTTGCATATGAAAACAATTTTTCAATTTCGGAAATTGAAAAAGATTCGCAAGGGAGAAGATTTCAGATTGTTGAAAAAACTGAGTTGACACAAGAGGAAAAACTTGCAGATTTGAGAGTGTTGAGAGAAGAAGAATGTTTTCCTATCATCAATCGAGGAAATCTGTGGTATGAGTTGTTGACATTGGAGCAAAAACTTGAACTTAAAAATTGGTATCAAAGTTGGCTTGATGTGACTGAAACACAAGTCATTCCTGTCAAACCGACATGGCTGAAATAAAAGGAGAAAATTATGGAAATCGAAGAATTTAAAAATAGAGAATGTGCAAATCCAAAAAGAAAAAAAATCAAAATCATCAGTCAAAGTGCTGATGAAATCATTGCAGACATTGAAAATGCAGAGGTGGCAACGCAAGAGGGAACACCGATAAACGCAGAGAACATGAACAAACTTAGGTCAGCAATTTTGGAATTGGATTCAGAGTTAAAAGCATTTAAAAACAGTATCTATGACGAAGAAACAAACACATACACATTTTAATGTACATAATAAAAAAGAGGGTGCAAGGTTAAAACCTTTTGAAACTAGCAAAATAAAAGAACTAAAAAGAAAAGGAACTATACACATAAAGTAAAGTTCCTTTTTGTATTAGTTTCAAAAATAACAGACTAAAGTTAATGCATTTTGAAACTAGAGAAAAAGATTATCAAATTATTAAATTGTATGTTATAATTAAAACATAGGAGTAAAAAATGAACTTTATAGTAGATAAACGAACAGAGTTGATGAGCATTATTTTAGCATTGTCGCAAGGAAATGAATATATTGAAGAACACTTTTCTTTTGACATTAAAGATGAATATAGACAACTATTATATAATCACTTTTCCAAGTTCAAAAATCACAAAGCGGTTGCACTAGCCAAACAAATAGCCAAGAATGTTGAAGGGTTTTGTTTTGATAACCCAATTAGATTAGCATTTGCATTAAACAAACAATTAAAATTTGATGGCAAAATAGAAAAATATTTATTGCAAGAGCTTGAACACGAAGAACTATTAAAAGAATTTATGAGCAAAATCGTTAATTTTGCAAAAGATAGCAATTTTGAAAAATTCT
>ULSO01058392.1_pt1 | contig 11421 bp, 11 predicted proteins | sample 1956701 | NCBI WGS metagenome assembly ULSO01 (sample SAMEA4835708, study PRJEB28245) | human gut metagenome | biome: gut microbiome; material: fecal sample | place: Denmark | collected 2008 | reverse complement strand
GAACGAGATAACGATTGTTCGAGAAACTATTTAATTAATACTAAAGAGAGAGTAGACTTACTACTCTCTCTTTTTTATTGTCTCTATGGCACTTGTTAGAAATGCGAAAGGAATGTTGAACAGATCCAAAATAAGTTGGGTATGGACATTTGATTTTGAATGTGTTATAATATCGCCATAAAGGAGATAAATTTTAAAATAAAATGATAAAACAAAACGGTGTACTTTATGATGTTACTGAGGCTGACTTAGAGTTGCTTGAAACAAATCCAAACGAATTTTGGGAGGGCGTTACAGAAATAGGTGCAGAAGCATTCCATGGTTTGAAAAATTTGAAAGTAATTGATGTGCCTGCTGGAGTCACAAAAATTGGAGCAAGAGCCTTTAAGAATTGCTCTGATCTTGTTTTGGCACGTTTTCCTGAAGGCGTTGAAGAATTGGGGGAATGGGGATTTGAAAATTGTTATTCTTTGAAATATGTCAATTTGCCTGAAGGAATTGCCGAATTACCAGATGCATTTTTCTTTGGGTGTGTTAGTTTGGAAAGAGTTAAACTTCCTCAATCTTTGAAAAAAATAAATAAATATGCTTTTTATAACTGCAGAAATTTAAAGCATTTGCATATGCAAAACAATGTCACTGAAGTTGGAATGTTTTTTTGTTCAGGTTGCACGAAACTTCAAGTTTTAACACTCTCAAGGGAGTTGAAAGAGTTACCACCTTTTGGCATACAAAACTGTGTTAGTTTGAAAAGTTTTGGAATTCCTACAAAAACAACAACAATCAGTAAAAATTTTGCGGACGGGTGCAAAAGATTAAAGGAAGTTGATTTGTTGGTTTATTGTGGCGAGGCTTATGGGCAATTAGACAAAAACATTGTAAAACAAATGAAGTCAGGGGAACTGAAAGCAAACTTGGTAAGAGATGAAAACGAAAATATTGTTCTAGATTGTTATCCTAAACATATTGTTGGGAAAAGTTTATAGACAATTTTTACAAACGAATTTATTAGATTTATTTCGACAATATAGGAAAAATTAAGAGAAGTTTTTGTTTGGTTATTGTCACTATTTATCATATAATTTCCTTGTTACATAAAAGGAGGTTATATGAGTAACAATGATGTTTTAAGATCAATAGCACAAAAAGCAAAAAGAAGGCTTGTTGGAAAAGAAACAATTTCTACGGCCAAAATTAAGGTGATTTCCAACGAAGATGAAGAATTTAGGTCTAGGGTTGAAAATTTGTTGTCGCAGAAAGATGTTGTGACAAACCCTGTTCATTATCTGATTGATGACAAAATCTTTAGTGTTTTGGACGGCAATGCAAAAGAAAGATATTTGCTTTCAACATTAGATAAATATAACAGTCTTAAAAACCAAATTAAAAATGTTTCATCTTATTCTCGTTTTTGTATGTGATTTATTGTCATCAATGCTACTTGGCGAATATATATTTTTATGAAACAAAAAAGATGTCAAATAAGCAAAGATGTGATTTTGGGCAAGAATGTTGAAATTGATGAAAATGTCAAAATCTTGGGATGTTGCAAAATTGGTGATAATGTCAAAATTTTGTCTGGTTCAAGAATTGAAGACGTTGTCATAGGCAATGATTGTGTGATTGACAGCTCCATAATAAAAGAATCAAATGTTGGCAATGGTTGCAAAATTGGACCTTTTTCCCATATACGACCAAATTGTATTTTGGCAGACAATGTCAAAGTGGGAACCTTTGTGGAGATTAAGAATTCTCATATTGGAAAGGGGAGTAAAGTGCCACACCTATCCTATGTTGGTGACGCCGAAATAGGAGAAAATGTCAACATTGGTTGTGGGGTGGTCTTTGCAAATTATGACGGCAAGATAAAGCAAAAATCTAAGATTGGAGACAATGTTTTTGTTGGCTGTAATGTTAATATTGTTGCACCAGTTAACATTGCAGACAATACATATATTTGTGCAGGAACAACTGTGACAAATGACACGGAAGATGGTGACTTTGTCATTGGTAGGGTTCGACAAGAAAACAAAAAGGGAATAAAAAAAAGATAGGAGATCCTATCATTTTTTTATTTTAAATCATCTTTTGCAATTTCTAATATTTTTTCTACAACAATGTCCTCAGCGGTTAATTTTCGTTTGTGGATTGCTTTTTCCAATTTATCAAACAAAATTGCAAAACCCAACATTACCGATGCAGCCAGGACAAATCCAATTATGTAAATTATTAAGAATATAACATAAGGAACCGAGTCGTAAATTATGTTTAATATAACAAGAGTGCATGGATAATATGGACTTATGTAGAACATATTGAAGGTTGCATCAGTTCCGCAGTAGTGCCAAATTATGTTCATGATGAGGGCAATTGCAAGCATGACTAAAAATACATATGTAGCTTTGATTATTGTTTTGAAATTAAACTCGACGCTTCTTGTTGCAAGCAGTAAGAAACCGATTGTGAACATACTTGAATGCCAAAACATCGTTTGAATGTTGATGCCTATTTGAGAAGTGAACACATCGCCAGGATAAATCATAACAATCAGTCCTGCAAATAATGCGAATGTAGACAGATAACTTGTTATGCAATCATAAACTTTCCCTTTGCGTAAAATTCCTGCAATCGCCATCAAATACATTGGGGTGGAGCAGAATTGGAATGGAAAGGCATACCATTGATAGGACCACGTTGAATTCCCATTTCCACCATTGTAGTTGAAACTAAAGATAACTTGTTTATAAATTTCAAAAATTATGAGAGCGAGTCCCGTGGACAATAATATGATGTTTAAAGTTTTTCTTGATATTTTCTTCCTGAATATGTAAATAACAACACATTCTGCAATCATTATGCAAATCCAAAGAATGTGAAACCACCCAAACCAAGTTGGTCTTGTCATTGTTCCTTGCAGCCAATGTAAAAATTCTTCCATAATTGAACTCCTAACTGTTGAATACTAATTTTATAATATAACAAAAAGATTGTTTTAGTCAATGGAATTAAAAAGATTAAATTTTTGATTGTTGAAATTAAATTTTTTTTGTGAAATGCTTGACATAAATTAGATTTATAGTTATAATAAAACCGCATTCTTAAAAATACGGGCATATCCCCGCCAGTATTTGGAATGTTCATGATGGCTTGTAGCTCAGTCGGTTAGAGCACCACCCTGATAAGAAAAATTTTAGGGTTTGGAGACAGTGGTTCGATCCCACTCATTCCAAGAAAAACTTAATATAGGATTGTAGCTCAGTCGGTTAGAGCACCACCCTGATAAGGTGGGGGTCGGTGGTTCGAGTCCACTCAATCCTACCACTAAAACCCCGATAAATTCGGGGTTTTTATTATGTTCATATAACTAATTTTTTGTTGCAAATGCACCCAAAATTTGTAGCAAATGTTTTTTATCATTAAAATAGGCATAAAAAATGACCAAAAGTTAAAATTCATAACTTTCGGTCAAATTCTTTCTAAAACTGCCTAAAACTTTCACATTTGCAACAATTTGCAACAGTAAAATATTTACTTATACTTCTTTATCATTTCAACAATTTTATTTGCTCTTTCTCTTGCAAGCGTCAAATACTTGTCGATTGGCATATTGTCGTATAATCTTGGTTCACCGCAACTATTTTTGTGAAGTTCAAGCATAATCACATTATTGTAGTTTGTTTTTGCGAGTTTTTGACAGACTTTTTCATAATCAATTTTTCCATCAAATGGTAACATATGCAAATCACGAGTAAAGTCATAACCATATTCCCAATCCATTAAGTTGTCGTGTAAATGTATGGCTAATATTCTATCCCCATATTTCTCCAAAATATCAAAATTAGGCCTATAAAGATTATGATGTCCGGCATCATAGCATAAACCGAGCCAGTTGGATTTAATGTTATCTAACAAGAATGTAAAATGTTCAAAGTTTGGACCGTCAAGATTTTCCAAAGCGATTTTAACATTATTTTCTTCTGCTGCTTTTAAAATCTCATTTATACAATCTATTGCGTGCTGACTTGGTGGCAGTGCTAAATCAGACGCACCACCAATCGTTCCGTGCAATACAGCAATATGAATATCATATTTAGCACAAAGCTTGATTTGTCTTATTACATCTTCAACATATTCTTTATTGCTTTCGCCTTTCGCCCATAAATCATCAGCAAATCTATTATTCAAATGCACATAAGGAATTTTTAGTCCTTGCTTTTTTGCTTCTAAAATTGCATTTTCTTCTCCGCCAACTTTAAAGGCAATCATAATGTTATTAAATCCAGCCTTTTTAACATTCTCACAAATTTCCGCAATATTACTTCCACATTCACAATTTGAGTTTATTCCAATTTCAAACATGACTATTCCTCCTATAATAATATTATACCACATAAAAACCACATTTGTATTACTTTTTCACAAATTTTTACATCTCAAAATCTTTTTGTTTTTTCTTTCTTTTTGCGATTTGTTTTTCAAGTTCTCGCATTTGCTCTATAAGTTCGTCATCACTTAAATTGTCAAAATCAGTTTGTTTTTTTTCTTCCACTTTGTATTGTTCGTTAAAAATATTAGTTGCTTTGTTGAAATAACTTTTATCGACAGAGTTATAGGTTGTGATTGTTGTTTTAACATCTTTATGACCGAGAAGAGATTGAATAACTTTTGGGTTTTGGTCAGCTTCAAAAAGAGTGTTAGAGAAAGTGTGCCTTAAAGTGTGAAAGTGAATATGGTATTTTTGCAAATTATGACTTTTCAAGAAAGTATAAAAAATCTTCTTTGTTCCGCTATAAGTTCTTAAATTCCCTTCATCATTACAAAACACAAAGGAATCGTTGTCAGTGAAAGAAATGCCTAGTTTCGATTGTTTTTGCTTTTGCTTGTTAAAATATTCCTTTAATGCTTCCACCAAAATGTCGGGCATAGGCACTGTTCTTTTAGAGCATACTGTCTTTGTGTCACCGATAACAAGTTGGCGAGAGATAACTTTTCCATTGTTGTCAAACTTTGGCACATTTGTCATACCTCTTTCAACTCTCAATAGTTTGTTCTCAAAATCTATGTCTTGCCATTCAAGAGCAAGTGCTTCGCCAGTGCGTAGCCCTGCAAACATCATCACATAGCAAAATGGTTTCAGAAAAGTGTGTTCATTTAAACTTTCAATAAACTGCTTTCTAATATCAACAGGAATTGCTTTGTATTCGTTCTTTCTATAAATCTTGTGTTCTTGACTTTTAACTTTCACTTTGTTCACAGGATTTGTCAAAACAAATTTGTTATCAACTGCATACTCAAAAAATTGACCAAGTAAAAACTTCGTCTTTTTCACATAGTCTAAACTCAAATCTTGTTCAAGCATTTCATTAAGCATTTTTTGAATTGTTAGAGTTGAAATTTCATCTAATTTCATTCCACCAATTTTAAGTTCTATGTGATTTTTAAATCTGGCAATATTATTTTCAAAAGTGCGTGGACTTACCTGTGATTTTTTGAACACCATAAGCCATTCTTTCATCAAAACAGATAGGGTATTTTGAGAAACATATTCATAGTTGTTGCTGTTTATTCTGTTGGTTAGTTCTGCAAGTTTTTTACTCACTTCAATTCTTGTTTTACCATAAATTGCCTTTCTTTTTTGTTTGCCATTATCATCATATCCAAGCGACACCATTCCAACCCAAAGTCCATCTTGTCTTTGATAGATACTCCCTTCGTTGTTGCCTCGTCTTGTTTTGCTTACAATTTTCTTTTTAGCCATTTTTCACCTCGCTTTGAGCGTTGTTGAGTGTTAGCCAAGTGACAAAATTAAGCACACTTACAACTTGTCTTTTGCCGACTTTTGTTGTTGGAAAGGTTTTGCTTCGCATAAGATTTCTCACATTATCTCTGCCAAGTCCTGTGATTTTAATAAGGTCCTCACAGTCTAAAAAATCTTTATTATATTTAGTTGAAATTCGGTCAACTTCCGCTTGTATTAGTTCGTTTAAATTTAAGTTTGTATAGTTCATTTTGTCTCCTCAAAAAATTAAAATTTTCTTTTCTAAATCTATAAAATCTCTCTATTTAATTTTTGAGAAAGAACGCATGTCAGCCTTACTTCTTTCTGCATAACAACAAATTTTCTATATTTAAAAGGGCGTCTGGGTATCCCAGCAAAGCCCAAAATGACGAGAAAAACAAAAAAATTTAAGTGTATCAGTTAAAAGTGCTTAATTTAGGCACTTTTTAGCACTTAAAATGATTTTTGTTTCTCGCTTATGCTCTATATACCATAAACTATCCACAAAAACCTATATCACATTTCAAAATCACTACTTAAATATCCTTGTTCAATCAATGTTTTAATTCTCATCTCTTCAAGTGTATTCATATAATCCTGAAATGCTTTAATAGTCTCGTATTCAACCTTTGAATTGAGATACAAACACTCACCAAGTTCCTTCATTAACTTGGTTTTTTGAATGCGTTTTTCCACCAAATTTTTTGCATTCAACTTCAATCTTTCTTTTTCTTTAATGTTTAAATTTTTAGCACTTTCAATAACAATATTTCCAAGCCTACGATAGATATCATTCATCATTTTATCTCCAACACTTTGGACTGGTTTATCATATCCATTACGCCTGCAATAGTTATTCACAAGTTCATCTTTTTCTTTTACCATCTCATCAAAATCTTGTTTGTAAAGTGAAATATTTGAATTGTGTTTAATGATATAGTTTGAAACATTATCAATCTGCGATTTTAAGTTTTGCATACTTTCAGAGTTATAAAAAGTGGGTGCATTTTGTGGAAATTGATTTGCAAGACTTATTAACATATTCTTTAATTTTAGCCCAGAAATTCCGTTTGTTTCTTCTTTAAAACTTTTTGTTAGAGAAGTTCTTATCTTAATCTCTCGTGCTTTAAAATCGGTTGCAGAAAGTTCAATATTTGCCTTAAACTCGTCCATTGACTTTGATGATATTCGTCCACGAGAAAAACCTTTTTCATTGCCTCTTATTCGCAAAGGTTGTTTTTCGAAAAAGACTATATGAATATGCCTGTTATCAGTATTCTCGTGAAGTCCTGCAAACCATTCAATATTGTTTGGATTAAGTCCTGCTCGTTTGAAATATTTAGGCAGTTCACTTTTAACAAGATTATATGCTTGCTCAAAATTCGCGCACCACTTCTTTCCAAACTTTTCTTCAAAAGAAATAACACCACTCCAAATAACCGACTTTGTTTTTCTTAAATCTTTTCGCACTTGTGCAATATCTTCACTTTTCATCTTCCCATTTTGATTGAATATATCAGATGATTTTGAATTATTGTTGGAATACTCAACAAAATCAAGTTTTTGTAAATCTTTAATACCTGTTGCAATATATTTAAGATAATCACTATATTTGTTTGAAGAATAGTAATCTCTCTTGTCTTGCATTTTCTTGTCTTTGTAATGAGGTAGAAAAAACTCTTGCATATACACAACATTAGGAACACTATCCATTCAACATCTCTCTTAAATGATTTTGTTTTTCTTCTTCAAGTCCATACTCGTCAAGTGGAGTATATTTCCAATCGTTAGTGTAGTTGTGTATATTGATACTACTATTCTTGTTTAATATTTTAGTTATCAAATTCAAAAGCGATTGATTAGTTTTAATTTCGGCATTCGTTTGAACATAGTCCATTTTTTGTCTGCCCATAATGTTTGCAAGCTTATCATCTATACTTTGCAAATATTTTCTTATCTCCGAAAAGTTTATACTTTGATTTATTGCATTATCTCCAAGCAGTTTATCCGCACCAACCAAAGCAAAATATTTTACCATATCACTTTTGCTATCAAACTTATCTGTGAATATTTTTGTCGCTCTTTCAAAAACTTTGTTTTCTTCTTCATCATATACCCGGAACAAATAACTATTCTTCAAATCTTTTGTTTTTATTCTTGCCATAAAACCTCCCAATAATTTTTAAACTTTTTTATATCTCTTTCTATTTCAAATTAAAGGGGCAATGATTTTCACCTCCTTTTAATCTCAACAAAAAAAGAACTGTCGGTGGATAACAGTTCTTTGCTCGTTTTTGTAATAACCCCTCACTTATATAGAAAAAATAGGCAAAAGTCAGGGGTAAATCGCAAAATTTTTAAAAATTTATTCAATTTTTTCTTTATTTTCTCTAAAAGGCTTCAAAAATTCACCAACAATGTCAAAAATATCTTGCACAGAATATGTTTTGCCAAAGAGTGAAAATTTCTGCTTTTTAAATGTATTTTTAACATTTTCTTGCTTGTTTAATTTGTTTTCTTTCTTTTGCGTAGATTTAATTATATCAAAAACTTCAAGCATATTTTCAATGGAAGTCAGCCCTAAAAAGTTTTTAGTTTTATCAAATTCTCTCAATTTTTCTTTTCCTACAAGATTTGTGTTGACTTTTAAACTATGCCTAAATTGTTTGAAATAGTATGTATTTCGAAAAGTCTCATCTTCACAAAGTAAAATTCTTAAATCGTCAATGGCAGTTTTGTAGTTGTCAGAAATGCTTTGTTTGGAACAGTCAAGTTTTTCGGCAATCTTATTGAATTTCATATTGTTTTTAAAACGCATATACAAAATTTTTTTGTATTTTTCATTTGTCATATTTTTGACAACTTGCCAAAGTGCTTTATTTAATTTATACCTTTCGGTTTCAAAGAAAGCAATAAGTTTGTCATCATTATTTGCAAAACGAGAGACATAGTCCTCATTTGGAAAGACGGAAAAAAGAACGGCATTTTTAAGTGCGTCATGCTTATAACTCTTTTTAAGTTTTTTGTCAATGTTGTCTATTGCAATCTTCATTTCAAGAGTAGGCACTTCAAATGTTCGCACTTTGCCATAGTCATCTTTTATATCCACATAAAACTTTTCTTCCATTTTCACTCCTTTTTGAGTGTTGGTATTTAATTTATTTTAACATACATAAATTACTTGCCAACACAAAACAACAGCAATATTTGTCTAAATTTGTCTAACTAAAAAAGCCCAAGAGTCCGATAGTGATACAAACTGGTGGTGTATCGAATTTCGGTGCTCTTAGGCTCGCTCAGTTAAATTCAAATATTAAGTTGTATTCTCATTATACATAAACAATTTCGTTTTTGCAAGAGACTTAGTGTAAATTTTTAATACAAATGCTTTTAAAGTTAAAATCTAAAATATTATCGACATAGTATCTTCTGCAATTCTTTGTGCGTTTTGCTTGTTTGTATAATAAATTTCAGCATCTTCAAGTTCGGTTATTGAAAGAGAACTAAGAAAATCAGTCTTTTCTTCTTTTGTTTTTAAACTTTTATATTCCTCACTTTCAATTATAGTCTTGCCACGATTTAGTCGCATTGCGGATAAAACATTTTCGTATCTGTGATTTCTTTTTTTGCCAGAAACACTTTCTTGTTGTTTAATTTCTTCTCTTGCTTTGATAATTTCGTCTAAGCCAAACTTGTTTATAAACATTTCTTCAAGTTCTTCGCGAGATTTGTTTGTTATATCTTCTGCAGTTGCTCCAAAATATAGTAAAAATTGTTTTAATTGAACTTCACCACCACACAATATATTTATCATACTTTCGCTGTCGAGTGTAATTTTTTCAAAAAGCATTGTATAAAGTTCTTTTTTTGTTTTTTCTTCTACATCTGCAAAAGAATAACCTGCTTGCATAACCTCAACTTTTAATTTATTCTCATCGCCAGTCATAATCTTGCTAATTTTTTCTTTTGAATAAGGTTTTTTAGATATTTTGTTTACGCCACTAATTTTAGCAATCTCTTCTGGATTTATTCCTAACGCAGAATAGTCACTTTCTCGTAAACTAATGGGTATATTTTTGTGTTTAGTATCCCCAAAGTTGCTTAATGAAGCGATTGTCTTGATTTCATCTTCAAATTTTGCTGTTATTCCTTTATCTATCAGTTTTGGATTTGTTGCAACAAACCTTTCAAATACATTTTTTGCAATTAAATCGCCATCTTCTCCCAAATCAATTCCTTTAAATCCTCTTGGTATAATAGTGTCTGCCTTTTTTATTTCGCTTTTCTTTATTAAAGTTGCAGAATTTGCTATCAAATCGACAACTCTTTTTTCATTATCTGTTAAAGAATTATAAAATGCAGAATTCTCATTTATCAATTTTGATAAAGTTATACAAAAGGCTCTGTTTGAAAGATTGTTAAACCAACCGTTATATGTTGTCCATAAATCTCCATAATGGGTGATTGCATAATAGGTGTAGTTCAGTCCACTTGCAATTGGCGAGCCACAACTTTCGGCAAACTCAGGTAGTTCACGATTTATTTCTTCTAAAATTTCTAAATTTGCAGGCAAATGCTCGTGTAATGTATATAAAATCATATTATCTACTGAAGAACTTTTGGCATTTTGCTGAAAGAACTTGGCTCCACAAGGAATACCTCTTTCTTTACATTTTTTCGCATATAACAATACAAAGTCATATCTAACTTTTCCAAATGGGGCATTTATATAAATTCTCGTATACCCTGCGTTTGAATTACCACTTTTCAATCTGCCAAAAGGGAAGTCATCATAAATGTTTCCACAATAAGAAGAACCATACAATCTTCTAAATTCGCTGTTAATATGGGTTTCAACTGCTTCTTTATTAAAATTCAAATCATCAATTCTTTGTTTGCTGGTTGTCAGTCGTATGCTTCGTGACGGTCCACCGCCATAATCTTTTCCATAAGAGAGTGGAAGCCCTTTTGAACATCTTTTATAATAAAATTGAAAAACTTTAAACAGTCCTTCATCGCTCATTATTGGGGTTGTGCCTTCATTAACAATTTTTTGTATTAGTTTTTGCATAAGCAAATCTCCATAAATTTATTATAGCATATAACACTTTACTTGTCATTAACAACCTTAAAAACTTTTTCTAAAATGTTTGTTGTAATTTGATAAGCTTCAGGGCATTCGCTTTCACGTGGTCCGCCGATGTTTAGAGTAAGTTCATTTCCTAATTTATTTAAAAAGTCAATAATCTTGTCAATATCTTCTTCACTATTAACTTCTAAATAAGGTCTTTTGTATTCTTTTGCAGTTTGCTCGGTTAAATTTGTCCCTTTCGAGAGTTTCGAGCCTCTTGGACTTATAATAAGTGTTGCGTGAGAATCGCGGACATTCCATTTTGTCCTTTGCGACACATCTTCTTCTGGCGTTTCTTTTAATTCGGGGTAGAGCACTCTAATTCCGAGAGAGTGTGTCATATCTTCAGCACGCCCATTTTTAGGGCACCAACCAACAATAGGAATATTATGGTTTCTTGCAAAATCCAACGCCGCTCGGTCAACACCAGTTTGTCCACCTGTTCTAATAAATGCAATTTTGTTCATATTTTTCACCACTTTGTCATTTGATATAATTCTTTAAGAGAATA
>ULSO01086328.1_pt1 | contig 11466 bp, 6 predicted proteins | sample 1956701 | NCBI WGS metagenome assembly ULSO01 (sample SAMEA4835708, study PRJEB28245) | human gut metagenome | biome: gut microbiome; material: fecal sample | place: Denmark | collected 2008 | reverse complement strand
AAATATAAATATAAGGAAATATATAGAACGGAGAGGAATATGAAATATTCGGTCATAGACATAAGTTCGAGCAGTCTGTCGCTCACCGTAGCGGAAACGGACGGCAATCCGGACACGACGGAGATCGTGTTCAAAGACAGAGCCAATCTCAGCCTGCCTTACTATCTCGTCGGCGACAAGCTGTCGGCGCGCGGCATCGACAAACTGCTGGACGCGCTCGCGGTCGCGAAAGAGAAATGCTCCAAACTGGGCGTAAACGCCTGCTGGCTCATCTCGACGGCGGCGATGCGCTCCATATCCAACTTCGACGAGGTCGCCGCGTCGGTGGAAGAGCATACCGGACTGCGCATCAATTTTCTTGACGGCGGCACCGAAGCGTACTGCGACTACATCGCCAACCGCAGATACGCGGCATGCGACCGCGCCGTACTCGTCGATCTCGGCGGCAAGAGCATAGAAATATGCGACCTGTCCAAAAGCGAGAAGTCGGATATGCTTTGCCTCGATTTCGGCATCATGGATCTGCATCATAAGTTCGTCAGCCGTCTGCAGCCCACCGAAGGCGAGGCGGACGACGTCAAGAAGTACGTCAAGAGCAAGTTCGACGACGCGGGGCTGCCCTGCGGCGACACTTTCGCCACCGTCGTGCTCGTGGGCGCGACCAACCGCGCCGTATACGACGTCTACGCCGAATACGCGGGCGAGTCCGCAGAGGACGGCGTCATGACGATAGACCGCAAGAAGTTCAAGAAAATGGTCAAATATCTGCTTACGGACGCGGAGCGTTCGGGGCTCATACTCAAGACCGCGCCCGAAAAACTGTCCTTTGTAATCCCCGCCGCGATCGTGCTGAAAACGCTGTTCAAGCGCTTCGGCGCGGACAACATCGTCGTCAGCGACAGCGGCGTCAAGGAAGGCTATCTCCGCCTCGTGCTGGACGGCAGCGAATCGGGCGAGTATTACGATTTCATATCCGCGCTCGCGGTTGCGGCTTCCGCTCCCGCGGCTCCCAAGAAGCGGGGCAGAAAACCGGGCGCGAAATCCGCGTCAAAGAAAACTCCCGCAAAGCGCGGACGGAAGCCCGCAGCCGGAAACGCGGCTCCCAAGAAGCGGGGCAGAAAGCCCAAAGCGGCCGAGGAAACCGCAGCCGCGGATGTTGCCGCAGCAGAGGAAGCGCAGACGGCCGCGGAGGAGAACGCTTCGCCCGCCGAATAAAATACTACGGACGCAGAGGATAACGTGAAAACCGAAACGACAACGGATAAAATAAGAAAGAGATTCATAAAGGACATATACGTCAACCGCGAATACAGCTGGCTGCTGTTCAACAAGCGAGTGCTCGACCAGTCGCAGGATCTGACCAACCCGCTGCTCGAGCGCTGCAAGTTCCTGTCCATTTTCAGTTCCAACCTCGACGAATTCTTCATGGTGCGCGTGGGCAGCCTGTACAACGAAAACCTGTCCGAGCCCGAAGAAAAGGACAACAAGACGGGGCTGACGGCCGCCAAACAGATGGAGGGAATATGTCAGGCGGTGCGGAAATACTATTCCGACCGCAATTCGTGCTACAACACGCTGCGGCGGGAGCTGAGCAAGAACGGCATAAAGCTGCTGCGCGCCGAAGAGCTTACGCCGCGTCAGACGGAAGAGTGCCGCAACATATTCACGTCGCACGTGCTGCCGCTCCTGTCCATCATGGTGCTCGACGCAAAGCACCCGCTCATGCAGTTCGAGAACATGAAGAACTATATGCTGTACGATATCGAGCGCGACGGCCGCCGCATGATAGGCGTCATGGCGGTAAGCGCGACGCTCGACAGGCTGTACCGCGTGGGCGGCGGGGAAAAGGTGCGCCTCATCCCGCTCGAAGAGCTGGTGCGCGCTTTCGGCCACCTCGCGTTCATAGGCTACACCGTCAAAGGCAGCATGCTCATGCGCGTGACGCGCAACGCGGATTTCGATACGCACATAGACGACTGCGACATCGAACGCGACTTTTCGCAGATAATGAAAAAGCGCGTCGAATCTCGGGCGCGGCTCAACGTCGTGCGGCTGGAAACGGACGGCGGCAACGCGAAGCTGCAGAATTTCGTGCTCGGTCTGCTGCGCCTCGACCCGCAGTTCTGCTTTACGGGCGGCCGCATATTCGATTATAAATTCCTGTTCTCAATCGGCAAGTTTCTGCCGCCCGAGCGCGTGGCTCCTCTGCGCTACCCGTCGTTCAAGGGCGCGGTGGCTGACGAGCTGGCGATGTCGCCCTCGCTCATCGACACGGTATTCGATCGCGACGTGTTCCTCTCGTATCCGTACGACAGCATGTCGCCGCTCGTGGATCTGCTCGAACAGTGCTCCCGCGACAGCCGCGTGCGCTCCATTCAGATAACGATATACCGCCTCGCCAGCCACTCGCGCATAGCCGAACTGCTGTGCCGCGCGAGCGAGAACGGCAAGCAGGTCACCGTCGTCATCGAGCTGTGCGCGCGCTTCGACGAAGAGAACAACATGTACTTCGCGGGCAAATTGCAGGAAGCGGGCTGCACGATCATCTACGGCATGGAGAACTATAAGGTTCATTCCAAGATCCTCAGCGTGCTGCTCGTCGACGGGGAAGAGATCAAATACATCACGCACCTCGGCACGGGCAATTACAACGAGTCCACGAGCAAGCAGTACACCGACCTGAACATAATCACGTCGGACGAGCGCATAGGCCGCGACGCGGTGGCGTTCTTCCGCAACATAGCCATCTGCAACACCGATTACGAATACGACCGTCTGCTCGTCGCGCCCGAAACGCTCAAAAGCGGGCTGATCAAGCTGATGGACCGCGAGATAAAGAAGGGGAAAGACGGATATATCCTCGCCAAGATGAACAGTCTGACCGACCGCGCGATCATCGACAAGCTGGCGGAAGCGAGCTGCGCGGGCGTGACGGTGGAACTCATCGTGCGCGGTATATGCTGCCTGCTGCCCGGCGTGCCCGGCAAGACGGAGAACATACGCGTCGTCAGCATCGTAGGCAGATTCCTCGAACACTCGCGCGTGTATTCGTTCGGCAGGGGCGACGACAGGGTAATGTACATATCCAGCGCCGACCTGATGACGAGGAATACCGACAAGCGCGTGGAGATCGCCGCGCCCGTGCTCGACCCGAAGATTGCCGACCGCATAGCGGGCATACTCAAAGTGATGCTGAGCGACAACGTCAAGGCGCGCAAGCTGTGCCCCGACGGCAAATACCGCCGCGTCGAAACGCTGGGCGAGCCGGTGGACGCGCAGGCGTATCTGCTCCGCGCCGCCCGCACCAAGGACAAGTAAACCGACCCGAAGTCATGCGTCCCGCCGCGGCACTTGCTCACGCGGAAAAATAATTATATGAAAGCTGTTGTAATAATATGAAAAAAGCGGATGCGTCCGCTTTTTTCATATTATTGAGTTATTTATCGGCAAAAAATCAAGAATCGCAGGTGTGCAAAAATCCGATTTTTGCCGATAACGGCAATATTTCACGAATGCCGCGAGTATTAAATGCCGAAATACCGCTCGAAGAATTGCTGCAACCTTTGGATGACGGTTTCTTTGATCTTTTCGCGTTCCGGATTGAATCTCGATATCGGGGGCATGATTTTATCGAAATCCGTTCCCGTCGTTTTCATAAGCCCGTCGCGGAAAGAACGTTCGACCAATTTTCTCGTTTCTTCCTCTTTCAGGTGTTCTTCGGATATTATTGCCGCAAGTTCGGTTTCTTTTTGTCTGGTCACAAATTCGCGCCATTCGAGCATTACGTCGTCCACATCGTTGATGCCTGCAATAAATGTTTCAATAAGCGCTTTTTTGCTTCTGAGTTCAAGACTCGAATCGACGGCTTTTTGTATGGAAATCAATATCTCCTTATCTTCCAGATGTCCGTCGTGATACTTTTTGACAAGCAGCAGAACATAGTCTATATTGATTTCAATCTGCTTGATAAGCTCGATTTCAAAGACTATATCGTCGGTTATATCCTCTTTTTCGGCGTACTTGCGGCGATTGCGCCACTGATCGTAAAGATCGTTGTATATGCCCTGATAGTCCTGCATATCGCGCTCGGACAGTATTTCGTTTCCGGCAAACTCATCGAAAGAAGAAAGTAAATTCCGCATTCGCAGAATTGCGCCGAACAGTCCGATGAAATCTTTTTGTGCTTGTTCTCCGATTATTTGCTCGGACAGCGGATACTTGCTTTGAAGTTCGTCTATCATTTGCACGTAGCCCTGCTTGCCGTCATATCCGCCGTAATAATCCTTATAGCTTTTAAGCACGCAGATTCCGCCGGCGTCTTTGTCGCCGAAAAGCGAAATTGCGTCGTCGGTGCGTTTTTGCAGATTACGGAAACACACGATATTGCCGAACGTCTTGATTGAGTTAAGTATTCTGTTCGTTCGCGAATACGCCTGCAAAAGCCCGTGCTGTTTCAGATTCTTATCCACCCAAAGCGTGTTGAGCGTAGTGGCGTCAAAACCCGTCAGAAACATATTGACGACGATAAGCAAGTCAATTTCGCGGTTTTTCATGCGGAGCGAAATATCTTTGTAATAATTCTGGAATTTCTCGCTCGACGTGTCGTAATTCGTGCGGAACATTTCATTATAATCGCGGATTGCGCTTTCCAGAAAGTCACGCGAAGTGCTGTCAAGGGCGGAAGTGTCTTCCGAATTTTCTTCGCCGAGAAGCCCGTCGCTTTCCTCTTCGTTGGCGGCATAACTGAAAATCGTTGCGATTTTCAGTTTCCGGCTCTGGTTTTCGTTCATCTGCCGCCGGAACTCGTTATAATACAGTTTTGCCGCCTCAATAGATGAAACGCAGAAAATGGAGTTAAATCCCGAAAGACGCAGTTTCTGTTTGATTTCTTCGACCGCCTTCGCGTCCTTCGCCGCCGCGACTTCCGATATATTCGTCAGCGCGTTAAAAGAGTAGCTCTTTTCGTTGCGGTACGTTTTGCGATTGAAATTTTCCAAAATATAAGAAACTATATTCCGAATACGTTTCGGCGAATTAAACGCTTTTTCTCTGTCAATATCCGCTACCTGCTTGTCGTCTATATCCGGTTCTTGTTCCATTGTCTTTATATAATCGATACGGAACGGCAATACGTTCTTGTCGTTGATTGCATTGACAATGGTATATGTATGCAGTTTTGCTCCGAAAACCTGTTCCGTTGTTTTCAGATCGGCATGCTTCGTTCCCGTGTTTGCATTGACTGCAAATATCGGCGTTCCCGTAAATCCGAACAGGTGATACTTCTTGAATGACTTTGTAATGGCAACGTGCATGTCGCCGAATTGGCTGCGGTGACACTCGTCGAATATGATGACGACATGCTTCTCGAAGACGGGATGACCCTTATATTTCTTGATAAAAACGTCCAGCTTCTGAATGGTGGTGATGATAATCCGCGCATTTGCGTCTTCGAGCTGCTTTTTGAGTACGGCGGTGGAAGTGTTGCTGTTTGCCGCGCCTTTCTGAAAGCGGTCGTATTCCTTCATTGTCTGATAGTCGAGATCTTTTCTGTCAACCACAAACAACACCTTGTCGATATAGGGGAGAGCGGTTGCAAGCTGCGCGGTTTTGAAAGAAGTCAGCGTTTTGCCGCTGCCGGTCGTGTGCCAGATATAGCCGCCGCCGTTTATCGTGCCGTACTGCTTATAGTTGTTGGAGATCTCGATTTTATTCAGGATCTTTTCCGTCGCGGCAATCTGATACGGGCGCATTACAAGCAGCATATTTTCCGAAGAGAATACGCAATATTTCGTCAGGATATTAAGCAGTGTATGTTTGGAAAAGAACGTCTTCGTGAAATCTATCAGATCGGGGATTACGCGGTTGTTCGCGTCCGCCCAGAACGACGTAAATTCGAAGCTGTTGCTTGTCTTTTGTTTTTTTGCGCTCAGAGCTTTTTTCGCGTCGCGGATATGACTGTCGCGCGTGGTGTTGCTGTAATACTTTGTATTAGTTCCGTTGGATATGACAAATATCTGCACGTATTCGAACAGCCCGCTTCCTGCCCAAAAACTGTCGCGCTGATAGCGGTTGATCTGATTGAACGCTTCCCGTATCGCCACGCCGCGACGTTTGAGCTCGATATGAACGATGGGAAGACCGTTGACGAGCACGGTAACGTCATAGCGGTTTTTATATGTACCGGCGTTATTTTCATATTGGTTGATGACTTGCAGCCTGTTGGCGTGTATATCCGCTTTGTTGATAAGCGCGATGTTCTTGGTCAGCCCGTCGTCGCGCTTGAAGTTGATACGGCTGTCGCCCTCCTGCAATTTTCGCGTTTTTTCCACAATGCCGTCGTTGGTATTGGCTATGTGCTCCGAAAAGAACCGCTTCCATTCCGGGTCGGAAAATCGTATGCCGTTCAAGGCTTCGAGCTGTTTGCGCAAGTTGGCTATCAGATCGGCTTCCGTGTGTATGGGCAGATATTCGTACCCCTGCGTTTGCAGAAGTTCGATAAACTCTTTTTCAAGTGCCGCTTCGCTTTGAAACGCTTCGCTGCGCACGGAACCCGCCGTATATTCCGCAACGACCGTGCTTTCATTCGATTGCGTTACGATATTGTAAGTCATATTTTTATCCTTTTTTATGCCAATTCCTTAAACGTGAGCAGTTTATCCCGATAGTATTCGTATTGCTTTTGACGCGCCTCGATTTCCGCGGGCAAACCTTCGGAAATATCGTTGCACAGTTTATCAAAACGGTCAAGGATCGTGACAATACGTTTTTGTTCTTCGAGAGGGGGAACAGGAAATTTAAATTCATTAAATTTGCGCATGTCAACTGATGCAAAATTGCCTTGATTTAGGTTTTCTTTGCAATATTCATCGAGTACAAAGCAATAGTAAAATAAAAACATTATGTCAAACTTTTCTTTATACTCATCTTTCAACATTAGATAAGTAAATCTTTGATTTGCTAAAGATTCGCATTTTATCAATGCATGTACGCCAATTGTCGCAGAAGTAGAAATAATAATGGAGTTTTTAGGAAAAGGTTTGTTTTTTACTGCTGACATTGATACGCTCTGTATTGCTCTGTCCAAAATTCTGCCATTTTCCCGAATATCGTCCATACGAAACCAAGATATTTCGTTTTTGTTCCAAAATTGTTTGTTGTTTTTTGACGGCGTATATCCATTCCGCGTATTAAAAATATCCGTCAATTTATATTTTGGTACAGTATCATCAAAATTTAATACATTATCCCTATAAAACTCATATTGTTTTTTTCTCGCCGTGAGTTCCGCCGAGAGTTCCGCCGAGAGTTCCGTAAACTTATCCAGAATTTGCACGATTTCTTCCTGCACCTCAATCGGCGGCACGGGGATTGCCGTATCGGCAAAGTATTTAAAATGTCGTTCGTAATTGTTGTGTTTAATATAATTATTGCAAATGGCATAATAAAAATATTTTAGTCCTAATTTTTTGCTATTATTTTTAATTATTTTTAGCCCATCAGCACCTTGAACAAAAGAAAAGTTGACATATTTTATATGTTCACTATGGTCTCCGAAACAAATATACTCTCCATTGGGTATATGGCTGTCAGCTAAATCACTATATCCCGAAATATACTCTAACTCTTGCGAGATTATTGGAGTTTTCCCAGAGGGCATATAATCGTTTCTTTTAACTTTAACGGTCGGAGTAACTATCAAAAATTCTCGTTTTTTAATTAAATCTGCGAGTTTTGTATATTCCACCCCATTCGGGCAAAGTTTTTGTATCAATTCTTCAAGTTTGCTCATTTTCTTCCTCTCAAATATTTATGAAAAAGAATAATTCTCGATTTATATATCTTCCTACGTCAAAAGTCAGCCCTTGGGGAATTTTATTTAGCAGTTTCGGAATTTCACTTAATTCTATTATTTCATATCTATCTGCGCTTGCAAAAATTATAAACTTCAAATACTCGGCATATTGATTGATATATGTAAGCAATTCTTGATCGACCGCCAAACGATAAAACGCTCTAAAACAGTTGTTTTGCCTTATCGTTATATTCGCCCCGACAAGTTCTATCAAAAATATTCCGATTGACTTTTCGCCCGTATATTTTTGCAAACTTGTTATGTGCTTTTCAAAATTTCGCTTAAATGATTTTACAAAACTTTCGTAACTATATTCGGGGCAAGCCATTTCATGCTTTACCACTTTCATATCATAAGTGCCAATAACAGGATTTTTACGAGGCGGCGATTGCAAAAACTCATTTTTTTCTTGCTCGAAAGTTGCTTTACTTTTCCGTTCAAAATCATTTACTGCGATATTGTGTTCAGAGCCTTTTTTGTTTTCATTTGCTGCGGACACTTGAAAATGCTCAATGAATCCGCCGTCAAACAAAAAATCGGGGAATAGACTGCTTCCAGAATTTTCGGTTGCCTTATTCAAAAAAGAAAGCAATCTTGTATCTTTTTTATCCTTTGCTAATTTTTTAACTTGCTCAAAACACTCTTTTTCTTGTTGCTTTTGCATCTTATTTCCCTTTATCTACGATACGACATCAGCTATTTGTTTTAGTTTTCGCTTTTTTAGAGATTTCGCAAACAATTTTAATTGAATCGATATCAGATAGTTTCTGTTCGTTTGTCTTTATATCCGCCCTTAAAAATTTAACCTTGCTTATTCCTTCTTTATAAAGAACAACATTGAAATCACTACAAACAATGCCGAGTGTTTCCATAGGCAAATAACAGGAACTATACCTTATTCCGCAGGGGGTTTGTTTACGTAAAATATCTGTAATACAATTCGTTGTTTCATAATATTGATCACGCTTATTTAATACTGCAAATTGCAAAGGTAAATCAAAATTATTTTTCCAGTCTTTAATATCATCCGGTTGCAAATCGCCATAAAATGAATCTAAATATTCAAACAGCTCTTTGTTTATTTCATTTCTTGACGGAGCTATTAACCAAGCATTTAATGTAATACCCGCCATAACATGATATGAATTTTCTTTATATAAACAAAAACCTCCTAATTTAATATCATCAGTGCATTCATATGTCGCCAACGCATATTTTTCACCTTTTTGAATATGAGTTTCCAATAAACAAATGGTTTCGGTACTGCCCAAGTAAAGCGCTTCTTGCCCCTGCCTATTCGCTCGATTTTGAGGCTTATGCGGAGGAGCTGTCCATTGCGAAGGATTACTGAAATCTGTATCACTATCAAATTTTCTTATTCTATATAATTTTGTACCTTTTTTTATAATAGAAGTTCCAAAATTAAAATTAACCCCGAATTTATTCAATACTATATAATTGGTTACTAAGTCAAATAAATTCGCGCAATCGCATAGAACTTCGTATTTCGCTATTTCTATTTTTTGGATATCTTTATTTTTTATGGCTTCTATAAGTTTCTTGACCTTCTCTCGTGCTATCTCGTCGGTAAACAAGTCGGTTCCCCCTCAATCTCCGCAATGATTTTATCTATCTCGTCGCGCAAAACCTGCTCGCGGGCGACGATTTCGGCGATTTGTTTATTAAGCTCTTTTATATCGACTTTCTCGCGCGTGTCTTGTTTTTCAACGTAAGTGCTGACGGAAAGATTGAAATCGTTTTCGGCGATCACGGCGTTCGGCACGACTTTTGCGGTATATTCCACGTCCTTACGCTCGGTAAAAAGCCGGAGAATATTTTCGATATTGGTATCCGTCAGTTTGTTATTATTGGTGACTTTTATGTATTCTTTGCTTGCATCGATAAAAAGCACGTCATTGCTCGTTTTGGATTTTTTCAGAACCATAATGCAAGTGGCAATGCTTGTACCGAAAAACAAATTTTCCGGCAGCTGAATAATGCAGTCGATAAAATTGTTTTCGATGAGATATTTGCGGATTTTCTGTTCCGCGCCGCCGCGATAGAAAATGCCGGGGAAGCATACGATTGCCGCCACACCGCTCGTAGCCAACCAAGAGAGGGAGTGCATAATAAACGCCATGTCCGCATAACTTTTGGGCGCGAGAATGCCGGCAGGGGAGAACCGCGGATCGTTGATAAGGAGCGGATCGTCGCTGCCTTTCCATTTGGTGGAATACGGAGGATTGGAAACAATCGCTTCAAAAGGTTCGTCGTCCCAATGCTGCGGCTTTGTAAGCGTGTCTTCGTTGGCAATGTCGAATTTGTCGTAATCTATATCGTGCAGAAACATGTTTATACGGCAAAGGTTGTAAGTCGTAAGGTTGATTTCCTGGCCGAAAAAGCCTTGCCGCACATTCTCTTTGCCGAGAATTTTAGCAAACTTCAACAGCAGCGAGCCGCTGCCGCAAGCGGGATCGTATACCTTATTGACTTCGGTCTTTCCCACAACGGTGAGTCGTGTCAGAAGCTCGGAAACTTCCTGCGGGGTAAAGTATTCGCCGCCGCTTTTGCCCGCATTGCTCGCATACATACCCATCAGGAACTCATAGGCGTCACCGAATGCGTCGATCGTATTATCCTTGTACCCGCCGAGCTTCATGTCCCCGATACTGTCGAGCAGCTTAACGAGCTTTTCGTTTCTCCTTGCCACCGTCGGGCCGAGCTTGTTGGAGTTTACGTCGACGTCGTAAAACAGTCCCTTGAAATTTTCTTCGCTGTCGGTGCCCTGCGCCGAGCCTTCGATCGATTTGAATATCTTTTCGAGAGTTTCATTCAGGTCGGGATCATTTTTCGCCCTTTTGCGTACGTTGGCAAACAGCTGGCTGGGCAGCATGAAAAATCCCTTTGTCCGTACCATATCCTCGCGGATTATTTCTGCCTGTTCGTCGGAAATATCCGCATAATCGAATGCGGCGTTGCCCGCTTTATGCTCGCCGGCATTGATATAATCCGTTATGTTTTCGGATATGTAGCGATAAAACATGAACCCCAGAACATACTGTTTGAAGTCCCAGCCGTCCACACTGCCGCGCAGGTCGTTCGCTATATTCCATATTGCCTTGTGCAGCTCTTCGCGTTCCTGTTCCTTTGTCGAATTTGCCATATTCAGCAGCTCCCGTAAGTAGATATTGATGATTGAAAACAAAACCCGGGTTATCTGCATGCGGCTGTCCGCCGGGTTGCCGATAATCCGGGCTTACGCATTATAAACCGAATGGGTTATTTCATTCTTGCGAAATCGGCGAGAATGTTGACGACCTTGTCGATGCCGACGGCGCTGGAAATCGTCATGTCGTAGTTCTGCATGCGTCCCCATTCCGCGCCCGCGTATTTGCGGTAATACGCCGCGCGCGCCTTGTCGTTCTTGCGGAGATATTTGATCGCGCTCTTCTCGTCGAGGTTGTGGCGCTCCATGATCCGTTCGACGCGCTGCTCGACGGGCGCGTGCACGAATACGCTTATATTCGGTATCTTGCGTTCGGCAAGGACGTGAGAGGCGCACCTGCCCACTATGACGCAGTCGCCACCTGCGGCGAGGCGGCGGATCGCCTTGC
>ULSO01094116.1_pt1 | contig 11469 bp, 10 predicted proteins | sample 1956701 | NCBI WGS metagenome assembly ULSO01 (sample SAMEA4835708, study PRJEB28245) | human gut metagenome | biome: gut microbiome; material: fecal sample | place: Denmark | collected 2008 | reverse complement strand
CTTCCATTTTCTTCATGCCAGCCAGATCAACTTTCCACTCTTCGGACCACTCTTCGGCAAATTTACCGGAGCAGATATCATCAAGGATTTTCTTCATGGCTTGCTTGGATTCTTCATTGATGACCGCATCACGCCGGCTCAGACCACCGTATTCAGCCGTGTTGGAAACAGATTCCCACATGTGCATGATACCGCCAGACTGAATGAGGTCAACGATCAGTTTCAATTCGTGGAGCACTTCGAAGTAAGCAATTTCTGGTTTGTAACCAGCATTGATGAGTGTCTCGAAACCAGCTTCGATCAGGGCCGTAACACCGCCGCAGAGCACGGACTGCTCGCCAAAGAGATCAGAAGTGGCTTCTTCGCGGAAGTCGGTTTCTAAAACACCAGCTTTGGTTGAACCTAGACCTTTGGCTAAGGCTAAAGCCAGACTCTTGGCTTGACCAGAAGCGTCCTGATGAACAGCGATTAAGGAAGGTACACCAAAGCCTTCCAAGAAGGTCTGACGAACCATCTTGCCCGGTGATTTAGGAGCAACCATGATCACATCACAGTTTTGAGGCGGGGCGATGAATTTGAAGGTGATGGCAAAGCCGTGAGCGAATTCCAGAGCGGCCCCGGCTTTCAGATTAGGGGCGATTTGTTCAGCATAAACGGCAGGCTGGACTTCATCAGGGATCAGAATCATCACGATATCTGCATCTTTAACAGCTGCCGGCACCTCTGCCACTTTCAGACCATCATCCTGGGCGATTTTCCAGGATTTGCCAGATTTTCTCAGACCGACGGTAACATCCAGTCCAGAATCGTGCAGACACATGGCCTGTGCCCGGCCCTGGTTACCGTAACCGATAACTGCAATCTTTTTGCCAGCCAAAACGCTGAGATCAGCGTCAGAATCATGGTATATTTTTGTCACCATTCATATCACCAATTAGTTTTCATATTGTTCATCTTTACAAACTGACTGTTCAGTACAGTTCTGAAATTTAACAGAGTCGTCGTTTCCACAGGAAATGAAGAACTCGGAAGGATTATTAGGCGAACATCTCCAGAAGCAGTTATAGTCTTCGTGGATGTATTCTGCCGATTCCACGTCCTGTAAGCCCAGAAGAGCATGCAGGAGGCGGCCGTTCATTTTGCCAACATTGGCCTCAACGATTATTTTAGTCTTATCACCTTCGTGAACCATAAACATCTTCTCGGATTCAATTCCCCGCCGGCCCAGTTCAATGATAATCCGTTGAACGAGCCCCGGTGAACGATCCCCAATAATCATGATTAATTCCATGTACACCGCCCCTTAATGATCGTGGCTGGACCGTCTCCCGGCGGAATCATCGGTAAAACATCTTCCTCAGGATCGAGGCGGATGTCGATTAAGTAAGGCAGGCCAGATTTATAGCCCGTCTGCAGGGCTTCTTTGATTTCCGAGGGTTTTTCCACACAAATTCCGTCTGCACCATAAGCTTGCGCTAATTTAACAAAATCGGGATTGCCGTGGAGCAGCGTACCGCTGTAGCGCTGGTCATGGAACAGCTTCTGCCACTGCTTGACCATTCCTAACCAGCCGTTATTAAAGACGCAGACCACGACGGGCAGATTTTCAGAAACGGCAGTTGCAAACTCCTGAAAGACCATTTGAATGCCTCCGTCACCAGTAATGCAGATTACTGGTTCGTCAGGATAAGCACACTTAGCTCCCATAGCCGCCGGCAGACCGAAACCCATGGTACCAAAGCCTCCAGAACTTATGAACTGGCGGGGATTTTTGGTTTTAAGAAAATGGGCCGCCCACATTTGATTTTGACCGACATCAGTCGAAACAATCGCGCCCTGAGCTAAAGTCTCATTGAGATCGTGAATAACTTTCTGCGGCAGAATAGGAGTTGAATGAAGATTAGTATTACAGTTGCAAGTCTTCTGAATTTCCTGAATTCTCCGCGTCCAGGCTGATTCTTTTTTCTGTACGGCGAGACCGCTTAAGATGGCCGTGACCCCTTTACGGGCATCGCCCACTAAGCGGATCTGCGTTCGAGCTAGTTTACTAGTCTCCGCCGGATCAATATCAATTTGAATTAATTTGGTCGAAGGAGATAAGCCCGACTGCGCCCCGGCCGTACGATCGGAAAAACGAGTACCGATGGCCAGAATCGCATCCGCTTCCAGATAGGCTTTTCTAGCACCCACTTTACCATGCATGCCGATGATGCCCAGCGCCAGAGGATGATTTTCCGGAATGACCCCTTTGGCCATGATCGTCGTCGCTACTGGTGCCATCAGCGTCTCGGCTAGTCGGAGGATTTCCGGACCGGCACCGGCCCACACTGCACCACCACCCACCAACAACAGCGGTCTTTCAGCTTCCGTCAGGACCTTTATCACTTCGGGAACTTTCGAGAAATCTTCAATAACCGTATAAGGACGGAAAGTGCGCTGGAAGGCTTCTTCGGGAACTTCTGTTTTTTGAATGTCAGAAGGTAAATCGATGTGCACTGGTCCTTTCCTGCCGGACGAAGCTATATGCATTCCCCGGCGGACTGCGACGGGAATTTCCGCAGGATCAAGAATGCGGAAGTTGTGCTTGGTGATCGGCATCATGATCGAGAAAGAGTCGGCTTCCTGAAAGGCCTGGTTGCCTAAGGCCGTTGTCGGAACCTGTCCCGTAAGAACCATCATTGGCGAGGAATCGACATAGGCAGTAGCGACACCGGTCACGAGGTTAGTTGCTCCCGGTCCCGAAGTAGAGGTGCAGACACCAACTTCACCCGTAGCTCGTGCATAACCATCGGCCATGTGAGCAGCGCATTGTTCATGACGTACCAAAACATGCCGTATACTGGAATCGAGCAGATCATCATAAAGTTGCAGACTTTGTCCACCTGGGTAGCCGAACATAACGTCCACCCCTTCTTTTTCCAACAACGAGAATACGGCTTTCGAACCTTTCAACTAAACCACCTTTCAAAAATGACTAAGGCTACCCAAAACAGGTGCCTTCAGCTAATCAAGACTACAGAACCCAATACACAAGAAATCAAGGTCTCCGTGTTAGAGATTAGCATCATAGCCCCATTATGGCGGTACTATTTAAATCATTGTGGTTGGCGTGGATGCTGAGCAAAAAATAACTTGTGGATCTTACAAAAAGCAATATAGAGTAAAAACACTACCTATTCTGGTAGAATACTGTCGCTTGCCCGTAGGCAGCGTTGGAAAGGTGGAAATAGATGACGGTCAGAGTTGGAATTAACGGTTACGGAACAATTGGCAAGAGAGTTGCATGTGCAGTAAAAGCTCAGGATGACATGGAAATTGTCGGCGTTACAAAAACCCGCCCGTCATATGAAGCACGACTGGCAGAGATGGAGAAGTTTCCCCTGTATACTGCAGAAGAAGAACAGATTTCGACTTTTGAAAAAGAAGGTATCGCAACCAAAGGTTCACTCAAAGATCTGCTGGAAGTAGCAGACATTATTGTTGACTGTACACCCGGCGGCGTCGGTGAACGTTACCGTAAGATGTACGAAGAAGCGGGCGTGAAAGCCATCTTCCAAGGGGGAGAAGAACACGGACTGACCGGCGTTTCTTTCAATGCTTTTGCTAACTATTCAGAAGCATGGGGTGCCAATTTTGCGCGGGTTGTTTCCTGCAACACCACCGGCTTAGTCAGAACCCTCTTTCCCATTGACCACGCATATGGCATTGAATCTGTAGCGGCAACCATCGTTCGCCGCGGTGCTGACCCTGCCGATAACAAAGGTTCGGCCCTCAACGCCATTGAGCCTTCGTTAAAGTTACCTACCCACCACGGACCAGATGTCCAGACCATCATGCCGTGGCTGAACATTACTACCATGGTTGTCAAAGTACCGACCACTTTGATGCACGTCCACTGCATAACTATTAATCTCAAAAAACCAGCAAAAGAACAGGACATCTTAGCCGTCTGGGACAGCGCCCCGCGGGTAAGATTTGTTAATGGCAAGTATGGCATCAAGAGTACTGCCCAGATCATGGAATTTGCCAAAGACCTCGGCAGAAGCCGCGGTGACTTCATGGAAATCGCCGTCTGGCAGGATGGCGTTAAAGTCAGAGACAATACACTTTACTACTATCAGGCTGTCCATCAGGAAAGCGATGTCGTACCGGAAAACATCGACTGTATCCGGGCGATGATGAAGCTGGAAGCTGATGGTATGAAATCGATTCAGAAAACCAATTCGACTCTGGGAATTTCTAAGTAAGAGGGATAAGTTGGATCGGCCCTGCTGATCCAACTACCTCTACAACCAACTTTATAAAGTTTAATAGTAAATTTAAATTAATCATTTTTTTAACTCATTTAAGTAATTGAGCAATCTCTTAATTGATGGGAGTGAGCAATAACTTAAATATTTGAGAACTGTTTGAAATATTCATGCCAGCAGGATGCCGTATCGAAATTTCATATATCAATCCGGAAACATACGCATCGATTGTCAATCATGAATTGCGCAAAGAGATTTTACGTACACTATATGCCATGGCGCTCGACAAACCGCCGACCAAACAAGAACTGGCAGATAAATTAGGCATGGGTTATCATCAAGTCTCTTACCAATTAGGACAGCAGCTGGCAGAATTCTGGAAAGTTGTTGATGAGAAGAAAGTAAGAGGAACGCGGATGGAATATATTGCCCCTTCCTCACCCAGTGCCGTTTATATTACTCTGGGTAAAGACGGTGAACTTTTTGTTGTTGACCCGCTGGCAAATATTTTTGGTCAATTATCAAAAGTAGGTACAAGATGTGATGGTTGCTCGGAAAAAGAGTATACCAAATGTCTAACACATGTTGCCGAAGGCTGTTTTTGTGGAAACGAACTTTCTGAAGAAGAAGTTTCGTTCCTCAATAAAAATGGTAGAAAGAAACCTTTCCGACCAATGGATTTAGCTTTAGTCTGTGCTTTGAAGGGCATCACGTCCGGACGTAAATGCGTCATTTCTATTCCCTGTGAAAGCTGCCCCTTTATGAGAAGAGCGATCGTCATTGATGGTCTCTGAGCTGGTGAAATTATGAGTGAAAAAACACGTACACGATTTGTGGTGATCGGTGGCTATTTAGGTGCCGGTAAAACTACGCTGACAGTTAATCTTGCAAGAGTCTTAAAAGAGAAGTATGGTAAAAGCACGGCGATTATCACCAATGATCAGGGACACGCCTTGGTTGATACAGAATATGTACAGGGTGCCGGTTTTGATGTGAAAGAAATCGTCGGCGGCTGTTTCTGTTCAACTTTTCCCGAGTTTGTTAAAAATGCCCGTTCCATCGTGCAGATTAAAAAACCAGATTTCATCATTGCTGAACCAATCGGCACTTCGACTAACATCCTTTCTTCAGTAATTGAACCGCTGAAGATGCAGTATCCTGAAGAGTTTGAAGTTGCCCCTTTCATGGTCGTGGTGGATGGTACGAAAGCTGCCAAAATGGAATCTTCCAAGAAACTGATCCCTGCGCATCAAGTCAAAGAAGCAGAAATTGTCCTTCTTTCTAAAAATGATTTAATTAATAAAGATGGTGAAACGGCCGCCGAGGCAGCCATAAAAAATCTCGCCCCGGAAGCAACGATTTACAAATATTCATCAAAGACGCTGGAAGGAGTAGATGAAATTGCTCAGATTATCATGTCTTCCGCCGTCAATACCAAAATGCAGAAAGGCGAAAACACGGCTAAATTTGCCAATGAAAAATCATCAATGTCTTGGTATTCTTCCATAAATGAAATTAAACCATTGGATAAAATTGACATGTATGATCTTTCGATGTCGATCATGAAAAGCATTGCTGCCGAATACACACCAGATGAAATTGCTCATGTAAAAATTGTGATCTCTTCGCCATCGGCAGGTGTTAAAATGTCACTAGTCTGTGATTCTGTACAGACTGACGGCATTCATGGCTCAAGATATGTCAGTGATGAAGCTAAACTGATCGTTAATGCCCGGGTGACTTCTGATCCTGAGCGGTTAGGGAAGATTATTCGTGCCGCCGTGGAGACCGTTAAACAAACTTACCCGATGGAGATTATCGATTCGAGCGAGTCATGCTATTCGCCCACTCCCGAAACTCCGGTGTTTATTACGCTCTGAGGAGCAGTAATCGTTAAAACCGGAAAATAATCAAGATCGCAAAGCGATCGCCCCCTTTTTCTTTACAAATGTAAATAATTATATTTTTGACTGGGGGAAGGTATTATCTGCTCCCACCTACGTCATTAATATCTGGAGAGAAACTGAATGGTCGCCGTTGATGACATGAACCGTCGAATTTTGAACCTTCTCAAAGCTGACGGTAAGTTGACATATAGAGAAATAGCTGCCAAACTCAGGCGCTCCCCATCCACGGTGAGGGATCGGATCCGCCGGATGGAAGACTACAATGTGATCCTCGGCTATGCCGCGATTGTCGACCGCGAGATTACAGGTCTCAAAGCTGATGCAGTCGTCTTGGCGGATGTAGAAGAGGGAGTGTCTGTCAGAGATTTGCGAAAATTAAATGGCATTGATGGAGTGGCAGAAATTTCCGCAGTCAGTGGGGATCGGCGGGTAATTATCCGCATTCGCGCCCGTGATTCGGAGATGTTAGAAAAAATAATTTCCACAACTCTTATTCCTGCCGGTTTAAAAGATGTGGAAGTGCGCATCATCATGGAGGAGATCATGCGCTTTCCGGGAACCAATTAAAGGGGCGTGGCATCAAAGTGGCCACGGAAGGGACGCGAAGAGCATGGTACAATTTTAACAAACTCCCCTGCCGAAGAACTTGGACCAAACCAGGTTTCATACTCTTGCAGAAGATTGTTGATTAACTGCCAATCCTCGCCATTTATTTTTTCTAATTTGGCACCAACGCCCAGCTGATGTTCAGCCACTTTACCGCGGACCAGAATCTTACCGCCGTGAATACCTGCTCCAGCACTGAGACCAATCGGCGAAAGATCGGCAGGGACATTTTCACCTAAGACTAGGATGACCCCGCCGGCCATATACTCACCAAGGTAATCACCGGCTTTGCCACCAATGACGATGCGCGGGGACATTTCACCAAATTCTTTCATGTGGATACCCACTCTGGTTCCCGAGTTGCCCTTGATGAAAATCTGACCGCCCCGCATAGAGAGCCCGGTTACATCCCAGGCATTGCCGTGGACGACGATTTTTCCAGAGGACATAGTGTTGCCCGTCATATCCTGAGCATTACCCAGAACTTCCACCAGCGGTCCGTCCATAAAGGCACCTAAGTTATTGCCCGGAGTTCCCTGGATAGTAATGCGCACTTTTTCACTGACCGCCGAAGCCAGGTATCTCTGCCCCATTACACCATGGAGGGAGATCTGCTGGGCGCCCTGAGCAAGTGCCTTGCGGAGTTCATCGTTGAGGATTTTGTAATTAACCGGGCGGCCGTATTGATCGCAACTGCTGGCATCGATGATTGTTGCTGCTTCTGAATTACTTGTGTTAGTCTGCATGTAGTTCACCCCCAGCCCTCACCGGCATGTTTGATACCCATCACCTCAGCAAGGCGCGGGTTGGGACCAATGTATCGCAATCTGTCTCTGTTACCGACTAAAGATTCTACCGAATCAATACCCATCGCCCCGAGAATTTCTTTCAGTTCTTCATTCCAGGCACTCAGCAACCTAACTACCCGGCGGGCACCTACTTCCGGATCCAGACGGGAAGTTAATTCCGGCCGCTGGGTGGCAATACCCCAAGCACATTTGCCCAAATGGCAGGACTGACAGACACGGCAGCCCATGGCGATCAGCGCAGCAGTGCAAACACCAACGACATCAGCTCCGAGAGCGATCATTTTAATCAGATCGGCAGAACTGCGGATGCTTCCACCGGCACAGAGCGTTACTCTGTTTCGCAAACCTTCCGCGGCAAGTCTTTGATCAACAACTGCGACAGCCGCTTCGATGGGAATACCAGCATGATCTCTGATGATTCTCGGTGTGGAACCAGTGCCGCCGCGGAAACCATCAATGGTGATGAAATCCGCCCCGGCACGAACTACTCCGGAAGCAATAGCCGCGACATTGTGAACCGCCGCGATTTTTACCCCGATGGGATGCTGATATTCAGTAGATTCTTTTAAAGTAGAAATTAATTGTTGCAGATCTTCGATGGAGTAGATATCATGATGCGGGTAAGGCGAAAGGGCGTCAGTACCCAGCGGAATCATCCGCGTTTCCGAGATTAACTCGCTTACTTTTTCACCAGGCAAATGTCCGCCGTGTCCTGGTTTTGCACCTTGACCGATTTTAATCTCTACTGCGGCAACATTTTTTAAAAATTCAGGATTAACTCCAAATCTGCCGGAAGCTACTTCACTATTAAGGTAGGGTGCAAATTCTGCAAAATCTTTATGTAAACCACCTTCGCCAGTCCCTGCCAGAATGTTAAGCTGACGGGCCGCGAGGAATAACGCTTTCTGCGTGTTGTAACTAACCGCCCCCAGTGAAACATGTCCCAGCATAATCGGCAGATCCATCAGTACTCCCGGCCCGCAGGCTTGGGTGATTTTTCCTTCTTGAGTAAGAGTGAGACGCCGGCGCGGCTCCCGACATAAGTTTTTGTTTCTACAGTTTCCCGCAGCGGATCAATTGCCGGATTGGTTACCTGGGCCGCATCCAATAACAGATCGTCGAAAATGCTGTTGTAAGGGAGGTCTGTCCCGCAGGAAGATAGTAACACTCCGCCGGAATTGGCTTGGGCCAGTATTGCCCGCCGATGCCGTTCGCTGTAGGTACCATGGGGCGCCATAGAATTGGGAACCTGGCGGATTTCAAGAGCTCCTACCGGACACATTTCTACACAACGCTGGCAGGCTACACAGCCGTGACCAATCTGGAGGCGGTCATTGACAAACTCAAGAATGCCGTAGGAGCATTCTTGCACACATCGTTTACAGCCGATGCAGGCCAAAGAGACGACCGGGCGGAAACGATCGGCTATTTTCCACATTTCATCAGTCATGGAAAACCCCCGCAAAAGGTTCTTCAGTGCCATAGCGCACAATGCCTTCCCCCACCCGGGCAATCATCGGGTTGCCGGGATTGGTGACCCAGGTGTACGCATCATTGTCAAGCGTTCTGATTGCACATTCTTCCGACGCTGCATAGACAAGATTACTGTCGGGATTGTGGCCTACGAGTAACGGTCTTAGTTTTTTACGATCAGCCATCGCCAGCATGGTTATCTCGGGACGGGAGCTGCCGACCAAGATCGAAAAAGGCCCGTTAAGAAAGGCTTCTTTGTAAACAATGCGCAGCTGCTGAGCGAGCTGCTGGCTGGCCGGATCCATGCGTGCAATATCCCGATAATAACCAGGAGCCATGGCAAAAGCCGCCACCGGCAGAGGCAGTCTATGTTTACGAACAAGGATATCCCAAGTATAAGCGATGACTTCCGAATCAGTCAGTAAAGTGCATTGATAGCCATTCATTTCGACAAATTTACGATTGACCCCGTAGGAAGTTATCTCACCATTGTGGCAGACCGACCAGTCTAAAAGGCTGATAGGGTGCGCTCCTGCCCACCAGCCAGGTGTGTTGGTAGGAAATCGCGAATGAGCACACCACATCTGCGCTTCATAACGAGATAGATCGTAGTACTCAGCAATCTGGTAAGAATAGCCATTGCCTTTGAAAACCGCCATATTTTTACCGCTGGAAATGCAGAAAGCGCCGTGAATTGAGGCGTTGATTTTCATTACCAGCTCAGCAACACACTGATCGGCATCCTGAGTTTGCGAGTTTTCAGTGTGAGGGACGAAGAAGTACCGCCAAACTAAGGGATGAGGCAAAGCTACCGCGGAATGACTAGCGGTATAAACACGTTCGTCGCGGGTAATCTCCCCTTTCTTTTTCAGACATTCTTCAGCAGCAAACATTGCTTCTTCATCATCGAAGAAGAACTGTAAGCAGTAGTCCTCTTGGTGATCGGGGAAAAGCCCATAGGCCACATAACCAGAGCCTAAGCCGTTTTCTCGTTCGTTCATGATGGAAAGCATCTTCGCGATGTTACTGCCGCGTATTTTTCCACCATCCAGATTTATGCAACCAGCAATCCCGCATCCCCCCATAATGGAAGAAATACCAGGCGGCCGGGCAGCTCCGTAAGCAGGCATCTGCGGAAAGGGCAGCGCCTCTGCGGAGTTTTTTCGGCAATTTTCTGAGATGTTGATGATTTGGTCAGCCATGGTGATTTTCCACCCGCATTTTGGTAACGCTAAAGCACACGAGTAACTTCGACTAAATAACTGTTACGGTCAAAAAAGCATAAAATAGGCAAAATAGTAGAGATTCGTATAGAATATACAAACATAATTCGTATAATGTCTAGAAATAACGTAATTTGTGTAGATTTGTCTAAAAGTCTGTTACAATGATTAAGAAGAGGGAGCGTTTTTAGATTAAAAGGTCGATATCGCTGCATGCCTCTGTCAGCACTGGCCTTAATTCCTCAGCTACCCAGTTTAGATAAAATCAAGTATATCCGCAAAAAATTGGGTATTTCTCAACGCGATCTGGCTAAGTGCGCGGGCGTTTCTCAGTCGCTGATTGCTAAAATCGAAAGTGGAAGTGTTGATCCGTCTTACGAAAATGTCTGCAAGATCTTCACCGCCTTCGAAAAAATTGTTAAAAACCGCTATCTGGACCGTGATGAACTGGAAATTAACTTCACCGTCGGCGATTTAGCCTCTAAGCAGATAATTTCTGTTTCTCCCGACGCCTCGGTGGTGGAAGCCGTGGAGCTCATGTTGGAGGAACGCTGTGGTCAGCTACCGGTAATGATTAATGAACGTCTAGTCGGCAGCATCACCGAAGACCGCCTCAAAGATTACATCGTCAGCAAGTGCAACAGCGATATGAGTTCAGAAAAGATTGTGCATACCAAAATAAAGGAGATCATGGGTCCGCCCTTTACGGTACTGGATGAACGGACCCCTATTGAAATAGCTGCGATTCATCTGCATCATGAAGAAGCCGTGCTGGTCAGGAAAAATGGAGTCATCGCGGGCATCTTAACGAGTACCAACTACCTGGGCTTGGGAACACAATGAAGAAAAATGAATTGGAACGGCTGTTGCAACAGATCCCGCCTCATTCAGCCCCGAAGGCTGAGCTAGAACAATACAGCACTCCGGCGAATATCGCAGCAGATTTGCTGTTCACGGCTTATGCCAACGGTGATATTTTTGAAAAGAAGGTGCTTGACTTGGGCTGCGGTACCGGCATTCTGGCGATTGGCGCCTACCTGCTAGGTGGTAATGTTACGGGCATTGAGCTTGATCCGGCAGCCTATGAAGAAGCGCAGATTAATGTTAAGAATACCAACTCTGTCGTAGAGCTGATTAATGCGGATATCAACGACGTCGAGCTGCATGCCGATACAGTAATCATGAATCCGCCCTTTGGTTC
>ULSO01008194.1_pt1 | contig 11481 bp, 10 predicted proteins | sample 1956701 | NCBI WGS metagenome assembly ULSO01 (sample SAMEA4835708, study PRJEB28245) | human gut metagenome | biome: gut microbiome; material: fecal sample | place: Denmark | collected 2008 | reverse complement strand
TATGGCGTTTACATCAACACATTGCTGCCACCTGTTAAGACTCGCCATATTTTCACAATTTTATAACAAACATCTCAGCACAATTTTCACACTCAAGCAAATTTTAATAATTTTTAATTTCGATAATCTCTTCATTAGCAAGCGCTTCATTAATCAAGTTTTCAATGTCGAGATTTTTCTCTAAATATTCCGCCCTTTTAATTGTTGGCCTAATGACGGGATTCTTTGGCAAGAAGACCGTGCAACAATCTTCATAAGGAAGAATTGAAGTTTCATAAGTTCCTATATTTTTTGCCACACTCATGATCTCTTCTTTGTCATAAGCAATCACAGGCCTGAAAACCGGCAAACTAACAACTGAATTTGTCACAGTCATACTTTGCATAGTTTGACTTGCAACCTGCCCAAGACTCTCCCCTGTAACAATTGCCCCTAAACCATTTTCATGACAGATTCGTTCAGCGATACGCATCATAATTCTTCTCATAATTGTGATCATATATTCTTCATCACAATTTTTATGTATTTGTTCTTGAATCTCTGTGAAAGAAACAACATGGAGTTTAATTTCCCCACAATACTTTGAAATCAAATTTGCAAGTTCAATAACCTTTTCTTTTGCTTGCACACTAGTATATGGATAAGAATGAAAGTGCACTGCCTCCAATCTAAGTCCACGCTTTGACATCAAGTAACCCGCCACCGGGCTGTCAATTCCGCCAGACAAAAGCAAAAGCGCTTTTCCAGCACTCCCAAGTGGAAGCCCACCAGCACATGGCAGAAGACTTTTATATATGTAAGTTTTCTTATTGACTCTAAGTTCAACAAAAAGCACAAGTTCCGGATTATACAAATCAACCTTCAAATTTGGAAACTGATTCAAAACAACTCCGCCCAAATGTCTTTCCAATTCCATAGAAGTCATATCAAAAGTTTTGTCGGCACGCTTAACTTCAACTTTAAAAGTTTTAACCCCAGACAAATCAATATTCCTAATTTCGTTTTCAATTCCTTCCAAAGAGGTATCAATTTCAACAGCAGACGCCACACCAATCAACCCAAACACAGTTTGAAGTTTTGAAACAATTTCATCTTCAAAAGATTCCGAATAATCAGAAATCACCAATCTCCCTTGAGTTTCAGAAAGTTGAAAATCAAGACCAGACAATTTCTTAACTATATTATGCTTAAGAAGCTTTATAAACTCTCTTCGATTTTTACCTTTCAAAAAAAGCTCACCAAATTTCAACAACAAAACTTTTTTCATATCATGACACCCTTTGCAATATATCTTTATAGACCTGAACAATAATCTCTCCAGCTTCTTCAATTTCTTCGACAGATTGATAAGCATTAAAACTTATTCTAACACTTGAAATTATATCATCTTTAGAAATTCCAATTTTGTCCAGCACACGATTTCCCGCTTTTTTAGACGAACAAGCACTTCCAAGTCCAACAATAACACCCTTTTCATTCAACGCGTGAAGCATTGTTTCGCCTTTAACACCGCTAAAAACCAAACTTTCTATGTATGGAGAACCACCAAAATCCAAAATTTTGATATCTTTCAAACCCATAATCACAGAATTAAATTTCTGTTTCAAGGTTTGGACATGATCAAAATTCTTTCTTTCATCAATAAGTTCAACCGTCTTCTTAAACTGCATAATTCCAGAAACATTTTCTGTCCCTGATCTTAAGCCATATTGCTGACCACCACCTTGACACAACTCTTTCAAGGCACCTTTGTTTTTCACATAGAGTCCAGCGACTCCTTTTGGCCCATGAATCTTGTGAGCACTGAAAGAGTACAAGTCAACACTTGTCGCCTGCAAAGAAAAAGGAATCTTCATAAAACCTTGAACTCCGTCAACATGCAGAACAGCTCTAGGGCAGAGCCTGTCTTTCAGTTTTGAAATCGCAAGCAAATCATTTATTGCACCAGTTTCATTGCTGACATGCATAATGCTAATCAGTCGAGTTTTTTCATTAAAAACTTTTTCAAGTTCTTCCAAATCAACTTTTCCATCTTTATCCAAAGGAACAAAATGAACTTTAAGCCCATCCAATTCCATCTTTTTGGCAACATTATAAACGGAAGGATGTTCACCTTCTGAAAACACATACTCCCAATCACCATTTCTCAAACTTCCCTTGATGGCAAGATTGTTACTTTCAGTAGCACAACCAGTAAACAAAACATTTCCAACCTTTGCACCCAATCTTTTCAAGAAATAACTTTCCGCCTGAGAGATACATTTTGAAACTTCCATTGACTGTATTGACAAAGCCGAAGGATTATAAAATTGCTCGCAAGAAAACTTGCGATGAACTTCAACGCACTCTTCAAACATTTTTGTTGTTCCTGCATTATCAAGATAAATCATAACTCCCTCGACTATATATTGTGTATTATGCATGCAAATTTTGCATATCACACACAAATTTTGACGATATTACACGATTACGCTCTAAGTTTTGCGCCATATCTAAATTCCAAACTCTTCAAAACCTTTTTGATGACGGCATTGATCTCATCGCCCGTCAAAGTTTTGTCTTCAGACATGAACAAAATCTTATACGCCATACTCTTTTTATTTTCACCAAGAGTTGCACTGCGATAAACATCAAACAAATAAACATCATAGAAAATCTTGCCACAAGCAGATTTAATCGCATTCATCAAAACTTCATTAGACACACTTTCATCAACAACAACCGCGATATCTCTTTCAACAACAGGGAATTTTGAAATTTCGTTTGTTGCATATTTTTTCTCTGGCAAACTAGACAAATAATCTGTGTCCAACTCAGCATAATAAACATCTTGATTGATGTCATAGTTTTTCAAAACAGTCTTATGAACTTTGCCAAACCACCCAACAACCGTTCCATCTTCTGCAATAATATCAGCACTTACACCGCTGTGAAGATATGGCTCTTTTGAACGCTCAAGTTTGTATTTCAATGATGTTCCCAAAAGCAAATTCTCAACAACACCTTTGAGCATAAAGAAATCATAACCATTTTCACAAACCGCAATAGACAATCTGTTGTTTTCCACTGGCAACTCTTTAAGAGGTAACGATTTAGGCAAATAAACTTTTCCGACTTCAAAAAATCTCAAATCTTTATTTCCAACAGAAAGATTGTAAGCAACATCAAGAAGCAATGCATGAGCCATAACAGTCCTTGCTGTTGCCATATCCTCGTTGATTGGATTTGCAATTTTTATCACATTTCTTCTTGAATCATCTTCATGAAGAAGCAGTTTGTCGCAAGCAGAAGCATTATAGAGAGAATAGTTCAAAGTTTCATAGAACCCAGAGTCAACCAAAATATTTTTCAAACCATTTTCAAAAACCAATCTAGGCTCATATTGCCCTACGGTTATGGTTGAGTTTTCAAACAATCTTCCCTGCATGTCATTATAGACATCATAGCCATAAATTCTTATGATCTCTTCAGCAATATCATTGGCATTTTTGATGTCTTCACGAATGTATGGAGGGATGCAAGTCATAACATCTCCAGAAATTGTGGTCCTAATGTTCAAAGCATTTAGAATTTGAACCATTCTTTCTTTTGAAATTTCAACTCCCAAAATTTTGGAAATCTTATTGTAAGACACGACAACTTTCTTTTCTTCCTCAAGTTTTTTATCGGAGTTTACCCTATCAATCAAACCACCAACAATCTCACCGCAACCAAGAACTTCAACCAAATGCAATGCCCTCTTGAGTGCCAATGTTGGCAAATTGATATTGACCCCTTTTGAATATCTAGCAGAAGAGTCTGTGCTCAAACCAAACTTCTTGGCAGTCAATCTGACACTTTTCAAATCAAAAACCGCACATTCAAAAACAGTGTCAGTTGTGTCATCAGAAATGCAAGAATTGACACCACCAATAACACCTGCAATAACCACAGGTTTGTTTTGATCTGCAATGACCATCACACTTTCATCAAGGTCATATGTCTGACCATTTAAAACAGCAATTTTTTCACCTTTCTTAGCCTGTCTTGCAACAATTTTCTTTCCATCAAGATATTTATAGTCAAAAGCATGCATTGGTTGACCTTGCTCAATCAAAATGTAGTTTGTTATATCAACCATTGTGTTGATTGTTTTAATTCCCACAGCATGCAAACGACTTCTAAGCCACATCGGAGAACGTTCAAGTTTGATGTTTTTGATATAAGCAGCCATATATCTTGGACAATTTTCCGTTTCAATCTTCACATCGACATAGTTCTTGACATCACCACCAACAGTTTTATAAGATACATCAAAATCTTTGAATGGTTTGTTGTAAATCGCACAAAGTTCTCTAGCAATTCCAATCACACTGTTGCAATCAGGTCTATTTGGGGTCACATTGATATCAAAAGTAACATCATTAAGTGACAAAGCGTCTTCAATTTTTGTCCCCGGAACAAAATTCTTAGGCAAAATCAAAATACCATTGACTCCCGCTCCCTCAAAATAGTTCTCATCAATTCCAATTTCTTCTCCAGAGCAAAACATACCATCACTCTTTACACCTCTGAAGTTGGTTGGTTTAATCTTGACACCATTAACCAAATCTGCTCCTTCCAAAGAAACCGGCACAATTGCCCCTTCAAAAACATTTGTCGCAGAAGTTATGATTTGAACTTTCTTGAAACCAACATCAACAGAACAAACTTGAAGTCTGTCTGCTTCTGGGTGTTTTTCTATCTTCGTTATTTTGCTGACATAAACATCATGAAGATGTTCATTCATATAACTCATCTCTTCAACTTCAAGTCCAGCAGATGTAAGTTTTTCTGCAATTTCATTTGGAGAGATGCCCTTTAAATCAACAAAATCATTCAACCAATTATAAGAAACTTTCATTTATAAATCTCCTTTATCATTGCATAACACGCATTATATGGTGTAGTATGCAAGCATAATACCACAATTTTAACTGTTATCTCATTTGTTTCAAAAATCTCAAATCATTTCTGAAAAGATATTTGATGTTTGGAATTTTGTTTGTAACCATAACACTTCTATCAATCCCCGGACCAAAAGCAAATCCACTATATTTGTTGCTATCAATTCCTGACATTTCCAAAATTGCAGGGTTAACAATTCCACCGCCAAAAAATTCAGAATATCCTGTTCCTTTGCACAGTGTGCAACCTTTACCCTGACACATTTGACAAGTTGCATCAATTTCGATGCTTGGCTCTGTGAATGGGAAATATGCTGGACGAACTCTCATTTTGACATTTTTTCCATAAAGTCTCACAGCCATTTCTCTAACCATAATCATAAAATCTTGCAATCCAATGTTTTCGTCAATAACAAGCGCTTCAAACTGATTAAAGATTGGAGAGTGAGAACTGTCATCATCATTTCTGTACACCCTTCCTGGACATACAATCTTAAATGGCGGTTTCATTGTTTCCATTGCCCTTACCTGTGCTGGAGATGTGTGAGTTCTCATCAAAATGTTGTCTGTGATATAGAATGAATCTTGCATATCTCTTGCAGGATGATTCTTTGGAACATTCAAAGCCTCAAAGTTGTGATAATCAGTTTCAATTTCTGGTGTTTGAATGACAGTAAATCCCATTTCAACGCACAAATCAATAAATTTGTTGTTAAAACGAGTCAAGGGATGCAAAGCACCTCTTTTAACTCCCTTGCTTGGTTCAGTGATATCAATCTTTTCCTTTTCCATTTCAAGTTCAAGTTGTGCATTTTCCAAAGTTGCAAGCTTTTCACTCAGTTTCTCTTCCAATTTTTGTCTAACAGAATTCGCCAAACTTCCAACTTCTCTTCTGTCTTCAGCAGGAACATCTTTCATACCACGCAAAATCTGAGTCAACTGTCCTGTTTTACCAAGATACTTAACTCTGATTTCGTCCAAAACTTTCAAATCATTCGCACCGTCAATCTCTTTTAATCCGTTTTGTAAGATTTCCTCAAGTTTTTGTTTCATTTCAACTTCTCCTTCTAACCATAATAAAAAAATCGCCCAAACATCATTAGGACGATTTATATCGTGGTACCACCTAACTTCACGCATCACTTCCGACGCGCCTTATTAAACAATTAACGCATGTCAAACGGCATCCCCTACACAAAACAAGTCCTTCAAGGAGCGACTAGAAAGTGAATTCAACAATCTTGGTTTCATCCAATCTCAGCAAACTTGGATTCTCTGTAAAAACCTACAAATGCCTACTGGTCTTTCATCTTCGTCTTTATTTAACAAGTTTATTTTAACATTATCCATTTTTTAAGTCAACTATTTGTAATAAAAATTTTGATATGTCAAAGATATATGATAAAATCAAAGTTATGAGAAAATACGAAGAATTTACAATCGCAAATTACCAATCATTGAAAAAACCAACAATATATTTTTGGCTGAAAAGCATTGGCCTTTCTGAAAGTTACATCAGTCAACTTAGAAGACAGGAAGATTCAATAATCTTGAATGACAATTTTGCAAATCTAAAAACACAAATCAATAATGGAGACAAACTGAAAATCGCAAACAATCCAACAGAAAAGACAAATTTTTGTAATACAGATTTTTCAAATCTTTCAATCGTTTATGAAGATGAAGATTATCTCATCGTAAACAAACCGCACAATCTTGCATGCATACCAACAAAAAGCCATTACAACGACAATTTGGGAACACAAGTTTGTTCATATATGCAAAAAGAAAATCCAGATTTTGTCTTAAGAATAATCAACCGCCTTGACAAAGAAACCGCTGGGCTTGTTGTTGTTGCAAAAAATTTATTTGCTTACAAAAATCTGTCAAACCTTCAAAAAGAATACTTCGCTCTTTGCCATGGCAATTTGTCATCAACGCAAATGACAATCAACAAGCCAATTCTAACTCGCAATATAAACGGCATCAACATCATGAAAAGAGAAATTTCTGAAAGAGGAAAGCAAGCAATAACACACGTTGAGTTGATCAAAAATTTTGACAAATATTGCCTTGTCAAATTTCATTTGGAAACTGGCAGAACCCATCAAATCAGAATTCATATGTCACACATAAATCATCCGCTTATTGGAGATACAATTTATTCAGACAAAGCCATTGATTCTCAAATTCACCCAACCCCAGAACACACCATGTTACTCTTAAAATCAATATCATTCAAGCATTTCAGAACCTATCAAATCATATCTTTTGAAATAGATTTTCCCGAAGAATGGAAACAATATTTGAAAAATTAATAAAATGAAAAATAAAAAACCCACATTATTTTGTGAGTTTTTTATTGGTTAGGTTTAACTATTTGCAAGACGCTTTTGCAGAACCAGATTTCTTTCCACTGCAACCTTTTGCTTGCTTAGAAGAAGTTGATTCTTTTGCTGCTTCTGTGCTTGAAGTTTTTGCACTTGCCTTGCTAGATGCCTTTTTTCTACCAAACATAGTTTACCTCCCTTATTCAAGGTGTTTTACCTTGTAATAATATTTTGACTATTTATAGAAAAAATATGCAGACAAAATGAAGTTTTAATAAACTTTTCAATAACAAAACCATCAAACAAATTTTTATATACTCAAAATAAAAAACATGCACAAGAAAAACTTGTTGCATGTTCTATGCAAAGACTTGTATTATATTGAAAAATATCTTAATTCAGAAATTATTTTTTGCTGTCTTTACCGCTCTTTGCGTCCTTTGCGTCAGCTTCATCAAGAAGATTGTAATATTCTTCAAAGACATCCATAGCAACCTTTTCATCAGTTTCAACCATCAAAGCAGGTTCTTGTCCTTCTTTTTCGTCAACATAGAAAACGATTGCTTCGTCATCTTGAACATTTTCAATTTTATCAATAGGTTTCAAAACACAATAAATTTTGTCATTGTGAGGAATAACTGCAATTTGTTCAAAAGACAACTTTCTTCCATTTTGATCAACAAGAACGATAGGTTCTTTGTTGTCTTCGTCCAAAAGAATGTCAATAATGTCACGATATTCTTCTTCCTGTTCTACCTGTTTTGAAACTTCCTCAATTTTCTGAATTTTTTTCTTATCCATAATAAACTTCTCCTTTATTTTTTTGGATTTTCGTCAAGATAATTTTGCAGTATGATTTGAGCAGACACTTTGTCAAGCAATTCTTTTCGTTTTTCCCATTTGATACCCGCCTCTTTGAGATATTCTTCCGCTTCAAAAGAAGTGTATCTCTCATCTTGGAAAGCGATTTGCACATTTGCAACTTTGCCAAGTTTCTGAGCAAATTCTCTGACAACATTTGACATTTCACTTTCAGTTCCATCTGCGTTGAGTGGCAAACCAAAAACAACCATGTCAACAGATTTGTCTTTAATCAAATTGGAAAAATAAAGCAAATCTTTCTCTTCTGTCTGAGTTTTGTAGATATGGTCAGCACTTGCAATGGTGCAAGACAAATCAGAGAATGCCACACCAATTCTTGCCTTACCATAATCTAAACCCATTTTTCTTGAATACTGCATATATCACCATTTATATTTTACTTAAATAAATCAATTTAGTCAAACAAAATGTCATTAAAATCATTTTTATTTAACTAAAAATCAATCATGGGCACAACCATCATTTACATTCGTAAAGATTCTTCCCACTTGATACAGAAACCGTCAATGGAACAACAAAGTCGCAAACACTCTCCATAGTTTCTTTCAAAATCCTCATAACCTTTTCAATCTCATCTTTTGGTGCATCAACAATCAATTCGTCATGTATCTGCAAAATTATGTGACTGTTCATTCCTTTCAGTTTGTCCGCAATTCTGACCATAGCAATCTTGATGACATCTGATGCAGTTCCCTGCAAAGGCATATTCATTGCCACTCTTTCTCCAAATTTTCTGACATTGACATTGGAAGATTTGATTTCCGGAATGTGACGGACTCTACCAAAATAAGATTTGATAAAACCATTTTCCTTTGCATATTCAACATTGTTATCCATAAAAGATTTGATTTTTGGATAGCGGTCAAAATAACTGTCGATATATTGTTTTGCCTTATATTTTGAAGTTTTGATATTTTGTGAAAGACCAAAATCACTTATGCCGTATATAATTCCAAAGTTGACAGCCTTAGCATCTCTTCTTTGAGAAGACGTAACTTCATCAACCGGAACTCCAAAAATCTCACTTGCGGTTTTTGTGTGAATGTCAATACCATGCTTGTATGCATCAATCATGCTGGTTTCATCTGCCAAATTCGCTAAAAGTCTGAGTTCAATTTGATTGTAATCAGCCGAAATTATTGCCCCGTCTGAATATTTAGAAACAAAAATTTTTCTTAGATTTTTCCCTTCTTCATTTCGAGTTGGAATATTTTGCATATTTGGTTCCGAACTTGAAAGTCTCCCAGTTGACGTGAGTGTCTGATTGAAAATTGTGTGAATAACCGCACCGTCATTTTTGCAAATGTTTTTATAAACGTTGATGTAGGTGCTGACAAGTTTACTAAGTTTTCTATATTCAATAATCAATTCCACAATTTCGTGTTGCCATCTTATATCATCGAGAATAGCAAAATTTGTTGATTGTTTTTTGTTGTTATAAGACTTAAGCCCCAACTTATCAAACAAAATATGTGCCACCTGTTTTGGAGAATTGATGTTGAAATTTTCCCCAGCAAGTTCATAAATTTTTGTCGTTAAATCCGCAAGTTCGGCATCGTATTTTTGACTTAAATCGTCAAGCATCTTCTCATCAACCTTGAAACCTTCTTCTTCCATACTTGCCAAAACTCTGACAAGAGGAATTTCAATGTCTGTATAAACTTTTTCAACTTGTTGTTCAACCATTTGTTTTTCAAGTTCAACTTTCAAATTGATATAGTCTTGAACCTCTGGCTCAGGCAATTTTGGAAGCCCAGCAAAAAGGACATATCTTGCAATATCAACATCAAAAAAGTTTTCCAAAGTTATTCCAAGCCTATCCAAAATTTTCATGTCTTCCTTGGAACAATTTGTGATTTTGGTCACAACTTTGCTTTCAAAAACTGGTTTCAAAGTTTTTAAAACATCATCAAAATCAATCACATTTGAAAACAGATCAATTTCTTTTTTGATGTAAAAGACTTCATTTCCATCAATTGCAAACTCCATCTTTTTCAAGTCATAACATAAAAAGTTTTTTATTCTGCTTTTGAAATTCTCAACCTGCGACAAATCTTCAAAAGCGGTTTTCTTAATTTCTTTTTTGTTTGTTCTTACCCCTTCTCCAAACAGTTCCTTTCGATTCATCAAACTTCTAAAATCCCATTCTTCAAAGAAATCTCTGACTGTTTGTGAAAAAGGAAAGGAATATGAACAACTTTCAATATCAAAATCAATTTCGCAATCTGTTTTGATTGTTGCAAGCGTCTTTGACATATAAGCCATATCTTTTCCAGCAACCAACTTCTCTTTCAATTTGCCTGTCACTTCTTCAATGTTTTCATAAATCCCATCAAGAGTTTGATATTTTTCCAAAAGTGAAAGAGCCGTTTTCTCTCCAACACCTGCAACCCCCGGAATATTGTCGGAAGCATCACCCATCAAAGCCTTAAGATCAATAATTCCAGAAGGTTTCAACTTATATTTCTCAAAAAGCGCTTTTTCATCAAAGACTTCAATCTCCGTGACGCCTTTTCTTGTCAACCAAACAGAAGAGTTGTCATCAATAAGTTGCATCAAATCTCTATCACCAGACACAAGAATGTTTTGAATGGTTGAGTGTTTGGAGATGGTTCCAATGATATCATCAGCTTCAATTCCAGCAAACTCAAAAATCTTAATACCCATAGTTTGCAACATTTGCTTAATAACAGGAAATTGAGAGAGTAAGTCTGGCGGAGTTTCTTTTCTTTTGCCCTTGTAATCTTGATAAATCTCATTCCTGAATGTTTGTCTTGCATGGTCAAACGCAACAGCGACATAATCAGGTTTTTGCTCAACAATCAATTTGACAATCAAATTTGCAAAGCCAAACACTGCTCCTGAAGGCTGTTTGTTTCTATTAGATAAATAGGGCATTGCGTAAAATGCCCTATTTGCCAAACTATTACCATCAATAATAATGATTTTTTTCACTTACAACCTATAAAAATTAACAAATCATTTTCAATGTGTTTACAATTGCTTCTGTTGTTGTTTCATCTGATGGATTAAACAAATTATAGAAGAAATCAGGTGCAACCAAAACGATGATATAAGCCACAATTGCAATAATCAAAATGATGAAGAATGCTGTTTTGAGAGGACTTCCTGCAAAGTTAACAAGAGCAAAACAGAAGATGATTGCAACTCCACCAAATCTAACAATAAAGTCAAAAACTTGTGTGAACCAACCCATATCTGGGTCCCAAGCTGTTTTATCTATAACAATATCCATAGCCAAGAAAACTATGTACACGATAGACAAAATTGACAAAATTGTATAAAGAACTTTTTTCATAACCTATCTCAATCTCCTTTTTTCA